>Ga0070741_10012421_pt1 | contig 15389 bp, 18 predicted proteins | sample Coa_R1_4_FD_66440 | JGI IMG/M metagenome (GOLD analysis project Ga0070741, IMG submission 66440) | Surface soil microbial communities from Centralia Pennsylvania, which are recovering from an underground coalmine fire - Coalmine... | ecosystem: Environmental > Terrestrial > Soil > Unclassified ... | reverse complement strand
ATGGCCGCATTTGATCGGCAATCTGGCGGTGCTCATCCTGGCCTTCTTCAACAACCTGGTTCACACGCGCGATGCCTGGACGTCGGTCGTGCCGCTCGGGCTCGTTCTTTCGATCATCACGGTGATCATCCTGCCCGTCACCGGCTGGCTGGGCTGGGAAATGGTCTATCGCCACGGCGCGGGAGTTACCCGATCATGACGCACCTTCACTCGCTTCGCGTAGCGCTGGCGTTCAGCGCGCTGCTGTGTCTCGCCGGATGCAGCGATGGCAGCGGCGATCCGAGGGCCCAGTTGGGCTCCAACCCGGTCTTGCCGCCAATCAAGCAGTTTCTGCTGCCGCCGATGCATGTCGCACGCGTGGTTGGCTGGAACGGGCAGGAAACACCGACCGCAGCGCAAGGGCTGAAGGTCGCAGCCTTCGCCAAGGAGCTTCAGCATCCGCGCTCGCTTTATACGTTGCCGAACGGTGACGTGCTGGTGGTGGAGTCCAAAGCGCCGCCGGCCCCGACCATCAAGCGGCCGAAGGAAGTCGTGATGAACTGGGTCGAGAAGTGGGCGACGTCCGGCGGCACTACCGGCGAGAGCAACCGCATCACGCTCTTGCGCGACAGCAAAGGCAGCGGCACGCCCGAGACGAAAAGCGTGTTCCTCGATCACCTGAATTCGCCGTTCGGCGTTGCGCTGGTCGGCAACGACCTTTACGTCGCCAATACCGATGCGATCGTCCGCTACCCCTACAAGGAAGGCGAAACCAAAATCACCGAACCCGGCACCACGCTGACGCCGCTGCCGGGCGGCCCGATCGATCACCACTGGACCAAGAGCCTGACCGCCAGCCCCGACGGCACCAAGCTCTATGTCGGCGTCGGCTCCAACAGCAACATCACCGAGAACGGCATGGAAGCGGAACATAACCGTGCCGCCATTCTGGAAGTCGATCGAGCGTCAGGCCGGTTTCGCATTTTTGCAAGCGGACTGCGCAACCCCAACGGCCTGACGTTCGAGCCCCAAAGCCACGCGCTATGGACCGTGGTCAACGAGCGCGACGAAATAGGCCCCGACCTCGTGCCCGATTACATGACATCGGTGAAGGACGGCGCCTTCTACGGCTGGCCCTACAGCTATTACGGTCAGCACGTCGATCCGCGGGTCACACCGCAGCGCAAGGACCTCGTCGACAAGGCGATCCCGCCGGACTACGCCTTGAGTTCGCATGTCGCGCCGCTTGGGCTCGTGTTCAACACCGGAAGCAGCCTGCCGAAGGACTATGCCGGCGGCGCATTCGTCGGCGAGCACGGCAGCTGGAACCGGCAGGTGCTCAACGGCTACAAGGTCATCTACGTGCCGTTCACCGACGGCAAACCGAGCGGCATGCCGAAGGACGTCGTCACCGGATTTCTTGACAGCAACGAGCACGCGCGCGGACGCCCGGTGGGGCTGGCACTCGACAAGTCGGGCGCGCTTCTGATCGCCGACGATGTCGGCAACACGGTATGGCGGGTGACCGCCTCCAACCAGCCGCAGGTGACGCAGCGCTAACGTAGAGGAACCGGCACGATTGCTCCCGATTGTAAGGTGACATTGTGTGGAGGTTCACATGAACAAGTTGCTCGCATCAACCGCATGCGCTCTATTCCTGTTGTCTTCGCTTGCGCATGGCCAATCGATTGGAGAGAAGACCGGCGTCAATTCCACGCTCGGCATCAGCCCGTCAACGCAGGACTTCGTCACCGAGGCCGCCGACAGCGATATGCTGGAAATCGCCGCGGCGAAGGTTGCTCAACAAAAAGGCGATTCGGCCGAGAAAAAATTCGCCGACCAGATGATCACCGACCACACGAAGACCAGCCAGGATCTCAAGGGGCTGGTCGACGGAGGCGAGGTCAAGGCGACTATCCCGACCAAGCTCAGCGATTCCTCGCAGAAGAAACTGAATGAGTTGCAGGACACCAAGCAGGAGAAGTTCGCCGACTATTACGATCCGATGTAGGTGAGCGCCCACAAGGACGCGGTGTCTCTGTTCGAGCGCTATTCGAAGTCCGGCGACAATTCGAAGCTGAAGGACTGGGCCGGCAAGACATTGCCGACGCTGCAACACCACCTCGAGATGGCGGAAGCGTTCAAGAAGCGCGATTGAAGGCGCCGGTATCGATCGCGGTCGCCGCGAGGGCTGGTCTATTTTCGCGCGGAGATCGCCGCCGTATGCATCGTGTCGCCGGCAACATCCGGCGGCGCGACGACGCGGCTGGCGAAGGCCGCCAGAATCAAGAGCGCCATCGCGGAAGAATAGAACACCAAGCCACGGCGCAGCCATTGCTTGTAAACGATACGATCCTCCGGCGACAAACGCTTCAGTTGGTCATGTGAGGGGCCCATGACGAATGCTCCTTGTAATGAGCTTTGCGGCAACATCAAAACGGCACCACCAGGTTCTGGCCGTCAAAGACAATGACGGGCATGTCGAAATATACGGCGACGGCGATCAGCAGAAGCGTGATGGCCCAGATGACGACCGGCACGCCGAGGAACAAATAGTTCAGCAGAAGATGCTGCAGTTTCGATCGCCGCGTTGAAAATGATTTTGGTTCTGAAAGAACGAGCGTGGCCGACATGCGATAACCTCGCGAGTTGCCGCCTCAACGAGGCGGTGATGGCGTTTTTCGACGATGTGCCTGATCGATCACGCGCCTTAAGGGGCCACGGTCATGAATGCGAGTTCGTCCAGCGTCGTGCCGGGCGTTCCCGAAGCCAGGTAGAATGCAAGAGCAAACAGGATGAAGAGCGCCGTGCCGACCAGCAGAATGGTTGCGTTGAAGGTGGGCGCCTTGATCCGGGATTGGCCGATGGAATTCGACGAAGCAAAATTCATCATCACGTCCTCCATATGAAGACCTGAAAAAACGAGAATTTGAAATTCGCAAACTGGAATTCGAAAGACGACTGACCCAACGGTATCGTCGTCAGTTACGCAGTACGCCTGTACGAAGCACGCTTGTATGAATTACGCCTGGGCTGCAGAAAGAAATATGAACTCGATCACATCGCGGCATATTTTTTGGCAGTGGCAAATTATCGGTTGCTCACAAAGTTTCGACCGGTCTAAATTTCAACTGGTGCAAATCAACAAAAACGCATCACCGGCCGCGATTGGCTCCCCCGAGAATCCAAAGCTCGCGGGCCACGCGCGAAGGATCGCATCGCAACGCTGCACTTTCATTACGGGTATAAGTCAGCAAAACGCGTGCCAGCGAATATCAGCTGAAAAGTCTGAGGTTTCCGGCCTCGGCGCGCGAGGCATTTGTCGGTCAGATTAAATCGTGGGCAGGAAGCTCACGGAATATGTGGCCGCGCGCAGTCAAGACGCGTGGCATGCCACGCACGCGACAGGCCTTTCAGTTTCGCCAGACACAAGCCGAAACAGGATGGTTAAGAAAACGATAAGGGATTTCAAGCTATCGTGATCGGAGCCATTTCGGCCCTCGCATTTTTCTTTCGTGCTTTGGAGACATCTCGATGCTGCGCAACCTGACTATTGCTCCCAAACTCGGCATCGTCGTGGGAGCGGCCCTGCTCGGTCTTTGTATCGCGGGCGCCCTGGCGAGCTACCTGATGCAGCAGGAAATGCTGAACGCGCGCATCGACCAGACCAAGGCCATTGTCAGCGTTGCCAAGAACATGGCAGGCGAGCTGAAGCGCGAGGTCGACGCCGGCGAGATGACCAAGGACCAGGCGATGGCGATGCTGCGCAAGCTCGGCAACGCGATGACCTACGACAACGGCTCCGGCTATATCTTCGCCACCACCTATGACGGCATCACCCAGCTCGCACCCGATCCGAAGCAGGTCGGGACCAATCGCATGGACGTCGTCACCAATGGCCGCAAGCTGTCGCGGGAGATCATGGATGGCGTGCGTGCCAAGGGCGAGATCCTGCTGCCTTATGAATATGTCAAACCCGGCCAGGAGAAGCCGATCCGCAAGGTCGGCTATGCGGTGGCCGTTCCCGGCTTCGACATGTACATGGGCACCGGCGCGTATCTCGAGGATCTCGATGCCAAGCTGAAACCGCTGGCCTGGCTGCTCGGCCTTTCAACGCTTGCGATTGGCGTGATCTGCGGCGCCATCGCCTGGTTCATCGGCCGCGGCATCTCCGGTCCGCTCAATCACTTGCGCGGCCGCATGGAAAGGCTCGCCAACGGCGAACTCGAAAGCGCCATCCCTGGCACCGGCCGCGGGGACGAGATCGGCAAGATGGCTGCGACGGTGCAGATCTTCAAGGACAACGCGCTGCGCATGCGCGAGATGGAAAAGGCCGAGACCGAAACGCGCGAGCGCACCATGGCCGAACGCCGTTCGGCGATGGAGAATCTCGCCGGCGACTTCGAGAAGAGCGTCAACGGCATCGTTCGTTCGGTTTCGACCGCTGCCGCGGGCATGCAGACCACGGCGCAGTCGATGACGGCGACCGCGAGCGACGCCAGCGCCCGCGCAGCCAATGTCAGCGCGGCCTCGCAAAGCGCGTCCGGCAACGTCGGCACCGTGGCGGCTGCGGCCGAAGAGCTGTCGAGCTCGGTGACCGAAATCTCGCGCCAGGTCGGCCGCTCCTCTGAAATCGCTAGCCAGGCCGTGAGCGATGCCGAGCGCACCAATGCCACCGTGCAGGTGCTGTCGACCGGTGCCGAAAAAATCGGCGAGGTGGTGAAGCTGATCCACTCGATCGCAGCCCAAACCAACCTTTTGGCGCTCAACGCCACCATCGAGGCGGCGCGCGCCGGCGAATCCGGGCGTGGGTTCGCGGTGGTCGCGTCCGAAGTGAAGGCGCTCGCCAACCAGACCGCGAAAGCGACCGAGGAAATCTCCAGCCAGGTCGAGGCGATGCAGCAGTCGACCAGCGATGCGGTTGCGGCGATCAGCGGCATTTCGCGCACCATCGCGCAGATGAGCGAGATCACCACCTCGATTGCGACCTCGATCGAGCAACAGGGCGATGCGACGCGCGAGATCGCCCGCAACATCCAGTCGGTCGCGGCCGGCTCGAGCGAGATCTCGGCCCATATCGGCGGCGTGACGACGGCGGCAACCGCCACAGGCACGGCAGCTTCCGAGGTGCTGGAGAACGCCCGCGAGCTCGACAAGCAATCCGGCATGCTGCGCAGCGCGGTCGACGGATTCCTCGCCAAGGTGCGCGCGGCGTAAAAAGCGACGCGCTGGCTTAAAGCGAGCCATTGCCGAAATCACCGATTGCTGTCACCTTGCCTCTCGCGGCCGAGAGGTGAGGGTGCGATGGCGCGATTTTTTGCAGCGATCTTCTGTCTCGCGATCCTGCCGGGCTGGACCGACACGCGGGGATGGGTGCGCGTCGACGTGGCTTCGCCGGGCGCGCCCTACGACTTCGTGGTGCATGTCCGAAGGATTCCCGACATCAAGTACAATCCGCTGGTGCGCGGGGACCGCAACCGCATGGCGTTGCATCTCGTGCGCGGCGAATGCGCTGGTGGCCGCGTCGTCGGCGAGAATATTGTCAACCACGAGATCTATGGCATCACGAGCGAATTGCCGGATTATGTCGTGTTGGTGAGCTGCGCGCGGCGGCACTGACGGTCGCCAGCCGCGCCGGCTAGACCTTCTTCCGATCGGCCGACACGGGAGCATCGCGTCCCTGCGCAAGCGCAAGTGCCGCCTTGCGGATTCCCGATGCGATCGTTTTCGATTGCGCCGGATCGGCAACGGCCCGCGCCAGAGTCACGCCGCCGGAGAGCAGCGAGAGCAGGCCCCACGCTTTGTCGAGGCGTTCCTGCGACGTCCGGCCGTCAATTCCCTCGGCCACGGCCTTCAACACATCGAGCATGCGTTGCTCGAACAGTGCTTTCACCGCATCCGTGGCGCGGCTGACTTCGGGAGAAAGCGCCTGCAGCGCGCAGGCTTCGCCGAGCTCGCAGGTGCGTCGCTCGCCGAGGTAAAAATCGACGAAGCGTTCGAGCCATTTCGCGCCATATTGCTCGCGGAAGGAGCGCACGCCGGTGGCGAGATCGTCCATTCCGGCCGCGACCGTAGCCTCGAAGGCCTCTTCCTTGGAAGCGAAGTGTCCGTAAAAGGCGCCTGAGGTGACTTCAGCCTCCTTGGCAAGGCCGTCGACGCCGATGCCTCCGAATCCCTTGCGCCGAAAGCCGCGCCCGGCGGCAGCCACCATGCGGGCGCGGGCCTCTTCCTTGTGTCCTGTCGCGTATCTCACGGGCGGTCCCTTTTAGATAACGGGCGTTATTTTAATCATTGACAAGATAACGATCGTTATGCAATTACATAACGGTCGTTATATCATGCCCGCGCGAGGCCCGCACAAGGGCGCCCCGACCATAAAGGAGATGATCATGCCATTGACCCTCACACTTACCGAAGGCGTCGTTCCCAAAGGCCAGGAGGGCGTCGTGTTCGCCAAGCTTTCGGAATTGATGCTCAAATGGCACGGCCTGACCGGCAACAAGGTGATGACTCCCCAGGTCATCGGTTCGGTGAACGTGCTGCCAAAGAGCGCCACGTTTTCCGGCATGGAGGAGACGGCCGTCGCCTTTGTCGAATGGAAGGTGCCGTCGTTTGCCTTCACGGATCGCAAAGTGCAGCTCGGCTATTTCCGGGAAGTGACCGACTACATCCACGAGATGTCGGGCGGCAAACAGCCGAAAGACAGGATTTTCATCAACGTCGTCCACGCGGTCGACGGTGCGTGGAACCTCAACGGCAAGGCGATGACGAATTCCGAGATCGGCGCGCTGGTCTCCCAGGGTTGAGAAAAACGCGCTTGTTCACGTTAACGTTGACGGAAGCGGCGGGCTGGGGGGCGCTTCAAGCCCGCCGCGCTTCCGGCACGGGCTGCTTGACCGGCTCGACGGTCGCAATGCCGCGCAGGAGACGGCCGAGCAGGTCGGAGCCGGTGATGATGCGCTTGCGGGTGCTCCACACCAGGATGAGATCGTCCTCGATCACGTCGTCGTCCGGCGTTTCCTGCACCACCCGCATCTGTCCGATCACATCGCCGAGCTTGGCCTTGCTATCGCGCACGACGATCGGCCGGTGCCAATAGGCTTCCCTGTCGAAGTCAATCTCGTTGAACAGCGCGTCGCGCAGGAAATGATGCGCATCGAGCACGAAAACCGGATCGCCGGTCGCCTGGTCCGTGATGATCACCCATTTCATGCCGGACGCATCGACCTGGCGCAGGAAGGGATCGTCGGGCGAACGCTCGAACTTCGGCAGCACGCAGCGCTGACCCGCGAGCGGCAGGCTGATGATGCTCTTGACGTCGACGAACTCGCCCTCATCGCAAACCGAGATATCGTCGAGGTCGAGGAAATTCTGCGCGCCGGTCGCTTCCAGCTTGCCAATGGTGCCTTCGCTGGACGAATGACGAGCCAGCATTGAGCGGAGGTCGCGCTCTTTCATATAAGCCGGGCCTTCGGGTCCAAGCCAGTAATCGAGCAGCATCGCGGTCGGCTTTGCCAGCGGATACAGCAGCACGCGATAGAAATTCAGGAAGGGGAGAAAACGCGACGTCATCATCAAGGCGTTGCGCGAGAAATAAGCCTGCGGGACGATTTCGCCCAGCATGGTGATGGCGAACGTCGAGAAGAAGAAGGCGACGACGCCGTGCAGGACGGAGCCCGACAGCAGGGTCAGGAGCACATTGGTGGAGACATTGCCCCAGACCACGGTGGCGAGAATCTGGTTGGCGCTCTTGCGCAATTCCAGGACCTTGACGGCGTCATGGTTGCCGCCATCGGCTTCGACCTGAAGACGGAGCAGTGAGAGGCTGAAGACGGCGAGGTTGAGGCCCGCAAACAGCGCCGATTGGAGAATGCAGGCAAAGACGCCGATCCAGGCGCCATAAGTGCTGAACTCGGCCATGCTCACGATCCCAATGTTCAATAGCTGTTGCGTGGTGGAGTGGATTTGACATTCGCTATCCGCCTAGCCACGAGTCCGTAAGCGAATATCAAATCCGAAACTCCACCAGAGATCTACATTTCCTAGTGGTCCTATTGATTCTAACATTCGCAAAGCGCCCGCTGAGAAGAGGGGCGAATGTTAGAATCGGACCACTAGGACGCCGCAACCCGCTTGCTTCGGCCGCTCTATTCGGCAGCCTTATTCAGCCGCTTGTTGGGCGACGGCGTCGACCTCCTTATTATAGTCAAACACCACGCGGCCGTAAGGCAAGGTGAGATCGGCAATATAGTGATGGGCGCCCATGACACGGCGGACCGGGAAGTCGGCGACCGGCGCGTTCACGTGCGGAACCAGATGCAGTCGGCCCGGCCCGATCCATGAGCCCTTCACCACGATGTCGGCGAGGTTGATCGCAACCAGCTGGCAGACTTCGGCGCGGCCGTCGACGCCGGGGATCAGTTTCAGGTTGATCTGGGTCTTCGACAACGTGGCGCGGGTCAGCGAGCCGTCGCCGGCCATCGCCTCGTGCTTGTAGCCCATGGTGCCCATGGCAACGAGCTGGCCGGCATATTCCAGCGTGCCGGTCAACGTGTCCTTGACGATCTCGAGCTTCGGGTGCGCGTATTTCTTCGGAAAGCCCCAGATCTCGCGGCCCGCCACGATCGGCGGATCGTCGTCGAGATACATCTGCGAGACGAAGTTGACCTCCTCGCCGTTCAGCCGCGCCGGAATGACGAGACCGGATTCGGTGTAGCTGCCGAAGCCGGAGCTATCCGGCATCTTGATCCATTCGTAATGCACGATCGGCGCCTCGACCGGCTCCAGCGGCTCGGGCAGGCCGGCGCGGATCAGGTCGGGATCGGTCTCATAGCTGATCACGAGAAATTCGCGATCGATGAAACGGTAGGGACCGGCGGGATAGCTTGGACCTGCCAGCGGCATCGACGGAAGCTTTAAGACGTCTGCCTTGTGCATCGAAAATCCCTTTTTCTTCAGAAAGCGTGTTGCCTTGTTTGTGAAGCGAGTTGAACCGATGCACATCGCGCGCAATCTTGTGCGAGCCGGATCGGGATGCCATATCGACGCAGCTTTTCGCACCACGCTAACCAAGCTGTTTGACGGCTGCATGAAGCGAGAGGCGGGCCGACCCTGTCACACCATCGTCACTGCCTTTTTTCACTCTCATTGCTGAAACAAAGGGCGGGACCTGACGTCATGGATCAACTCGCAACCGATCTACGATTGCTTTCCGAACGCGAACCCGCGCCGAAATGGCGCCCTGATGCATGCCAACGCATGGCGCTGGTCCTGCAGGGCGGCGGCGCGCTCGGCGCCTATCAGGCCGGCGTTTATCAGGCGCTGCATGAAGCCGGCATGGAGCCGGACTGGGTTTGCGGCGTGTCGATCGGCGCGATCAATTCGGCCATCATCGCCGGCAACCCGCCGGAGCGGCGGCTGGAGCGTCTGCACACCTTCTGGGATCGCATCACCGCGCGAAAGATCTGGCACTACACACCGGATGGCGACGTCTATCGCAAGGCGCGCAATCTCACGAGCTCGTTCATGACCTCGACGCTCGGCCAGCCCGGCTTCTTCAAGCCGCACGAGACGAACCCCTGGTTCTCACCGGCCGGCGCGAGGACCGCGACCAGCTATTACGACACGGCGCCGCTGCGCGAGACGTTGCTGGAACTGGTCGATTTCGACCTCATCAACTCGCGCTCGATACATTTCGCGGTCGGGGCGGTGAACATCCTCACCGGCAACTTCCTCTATTTCGACAACAAGAAGGAAGTGATCACGCCCGAGCATGTGATGGCGAGCGGGGCGCTGCCTCCGGCGCTGCCGATGGTGCGTATCGGCACCGATCATTTCTGGGACGGCGGCATCGTCTCGAACACGCCGCTGCAGCATCTGCTCGACCAGGAAGACGGCAAGAACTCGCTGGTATTCCAGGTCGACCTGTTCAGCGCGCGCGGCGCGCTGCCGCGCGACATCCACGAGGTGACCGCGCGGCACAAGGACATCATGTATTCCTCGCGCACGCGCCACAACACCGACGTCTACAGGAAGATGAACAACCTCAAGGCCTCGCTCTACAAGGCGCTGCAAAAGGTGCCGGAGTCCGAGTTGACGCCCGAGGAGCGCATCATGCGCGAAAAGCTGGCGCATCTTTCCGGCATCACCATCCTGCAACTGATCTATCAGCAGAAGGCCTATGAGGGCGACTCGAAGGACTATGATTTCTCAGGCACCTCGATGCGCGAACACTGGATGAGCGGGCTGGAGGATACGCGCCGCACGTTGATGCGCCGCGACTGGCTGGCGATGCCGCCGGAGGGCATGGGCATCGTCGTTCACGACGTGCACCGCGAGCGCGATTACTGAACCCGGAAGATGCCTTGTGGCATTGCACAGCGTGTTGATCGACGATCGAACTGAACTACATTCAGTTGGTCTGATCCAGCAGCCGCGAGCGCCCGCATGGATGACGTCAAGGAACTGGTCGGCACCATTATGCGGGTGCTTGACCATGCGGAAATTACCGAAGCTGAAGTTCTCGACCTCGATTTTGAGGCGGATGACAAGGCGCGACCCGCCGTCAATGACGCCTACATCAAATTGCTTGAGTTTGTGCATGATCGCGACTTGCGCGTCGCGGATCCGGACCTCGATCGAAGCGAACGTGCGCGACTGGAACATGCACTGAAACAGATCGTGCGCTTCAGTTCCCGCAACTAAAGGCACGCGAAAACAGCGGCCCCGGCTCTGCAAAGCCGTGGCCGCCTGATGCTTGCCAAGCCTGTTATTGGCCAGAACTGCTTGTGCTGGAGCAACTCGTGCCGCCATTGCCCGTGCCGCCAGTGCCAGAGCTGCCGCTGCACGTGCCGCCCGTTGCCGCACCGCCTGTTGCATTACTTGTTCCGCCGGTGGCAGCACCGCTGCCGGCCGCGAAGGCGAGGCTGCTCGACGCCGCGAACGCGGCTGCCAGCATCAATGTTCTGATCTTCATGAGTGTCCCCCTTCGTCTGATCGACGGCGCATCAGCGCGATGCCGGCGCGGCGTTTCTGTAAACGTGCCCCGCTGTCCTGCATTCGCGGCTCTGTTTTAACAGGACCGCGTGATGAAGGATACGGCAGGACATGGCGGGAGCGGCGGTTTGCACAGGCGGGACAACGAGCGCAAGCGCTGGGTGGGGTCTCTCGTCACGCGGTACCCCACCCTGGCCTGCGTTTCGCCATCGCCGAAGCAGGGCTTCGGCGTCTTTTGAAGAACAGTGCTACTTGGTCGTGCCGCTGGAATTCTCGCCGCCCTGATTGACACCGCCGCTGGTGGTGGTGTCGCCGTTGATACCTGCGGTACCGCCGGTCCCGTTGCTGTTGCTGGTCGTACCGCCTGTTCCCAGGCTATTGGGGCTGGTGCCGCCGGTTCCCATGCCTGTGGTGCTGTTCGTTCCCGTGCCGGCGGTCCCGTTCGTCCCCGTGCCAGTGGTGCTGCCCTGGCTCAGGCCCCCCGTGCCCGGCGTTGATCCAAGAGACGTGCCGCCAGTTGACGATCCGCTCAGCGAACTGCCAGTCGACGATCCGCCCATCGAAGACGTGCCATGCGCGCCGCCCGAGCCGGATGCACCTCCGCCGCCGCCTCCCGTGCCGCCGGTCCCGCCACCACCGCCGCCTCCGGCGCCGGCCGCAAAGGCCAGGCTGCTCGATAGAGCGAAGGCTGTCGCCAGCATCAGCGTTCTGAGCTTCATGATGTTTCTCCTTCGTTTTTTTAACGGAGGACAAGCATCAGAGCGGCGCGGCGTTCCTAACGGGGGGATCAACACGTCAAGACGCAGGATTTATGACATGATCTCTTGAACGGAGAGGACTGGCTGGAACGGCTGATAGCGCGCGGCGTTTCCCTTTCGGTCAGATTCCTAAAAAAGGGGCAGCCATGCGTTTTTCCTTTGCTTTCTCAATCCTCGCCATGGCCGTCGCTGCGGCGACGCTGACGGCGACGCCCGGTTTTGGCCGCACCTATCGGCATTATTACCGGCCTCATTATTACGGTCATTATTACAGGGATTACTCCGGCTATCTCGACCCGCGCAGCGGACATTACGATCCCGAATTCCAGCACAACCGGGAGAACTTTGGATTCAGCGGCCGGGATCCTTCAAGGATCGGCGGCGTGGATCCGAGCCTTCATCCTGCACCGATGGGACATTAGGGCGGTCAGTTCTTGCGCCGCTCGCGAAACTCTCGCTGATAGCAGACGCGCAGACCCGCGTTTTTCGGGTCCTGGCAAAGCGTGGCGGAATAGGCCTCCGTCTCTTCCGCCGGATAGCGCTCCAGCAACACGTTCAGCGACTGCACCATCTGCTCCTGCCCGTCGGCTCGATAAGCGATCCGCGCGAACATCTCGGGCAACAGCGGCTTCAGCGCCTGCACGGTTTCGGACGGCAGCTTGTCGGTCTCGATCGCTGCCGCAAAGGCATGTTGCTTCAGCAATAGCCCAAACAGATCGATATCGTCCTGATTGAGTTGCCCGCTCTTGAGCCTTCCGCTGATGAAGCCTGCAACCAGTTTCGACTGCGTCGTTGCAATCAATCCGCCTGCGTAGTCCCGTTTCAGGATGGTGCCAACCGTGGCCCGGTCATTCTCCGATGCCGGGGCGACCGAGAGGCGAGCCGGTTTGGGCGACTGCGCGACTGAAAGGCCATAGCGTCGGTTGATCATTTCAAAGGCGTCAGCCTGGCTATTCGCAAACAGCTCGCTCGCCGCGGTCAGACACAGGTTTGGAATTTCGCCGCCGCCACCACATCGTTTCGCGGTGAAGTAGAGCAGGACCCTGGCGTTGCTGGCGTGCAGCGCCGTCCTGACCTCGACCGGAATGGCCTTGCCGTCACGCCGTTCCGCGACGGTGATGGTGACCGGATCGGATTCGACGGTGGCGAATGCGACGTGCAGGTCTGGGCGAAACTGGCCGTCATCGCCGCGGACGTCGAGGGGTTTGAATAAGGACACGCGGACATCGGCGTCCTGATTATCGACGGTCTCTTCGATCAGGCAGCGTCCGCCGACAACGTCGTGAGTGAATTCGCCTGCGATCAGGCTCAGCGTATCGGGACAGTTCTCGCGTTGCTCGAGGTGAAATCTCCGCCACCGTGGCAGCCATGTGATGTGCTCCACCCGCTGCGGCGAGCCGTCAGGCTTCTTTTCCAGGGTGAAGGTGCTGGTGAACTTGGCATTCCGTCCATTGTGATCGCGGATGAAGACGTGGTCGATATTCGCCTTGAACAGCAATTGCTGACAAAGATCCGCGCAGGGCGGCGGAGGTGTTGTCTCGTGGCTATCGGGGTCCTGCCAGTTCATCCAGTATTCGGCCCGTTCCGGCTGTGGCAGTTCGAAGGAGCGCGGCTGAAATGACGATGGCGCCGGGTCTGCATGATCCGATGCGACCAGTTTCCCGAGGCTGTGTTGGCTAATGGCATGCGGCAACAGCGCCGCGGCGGCAAGCATGACGACTGCCACAGCGGCTCCAAGCAGCCGTTGGCCGGAGTATTGAGCAATGAGATAACCGGGCAGGGCGGCAAGCGAATAATAAAGCAGCGTGGGAGCCGCGATCAGCGCCATGCCGGGCAAAATGAACAGCAAGGTCCCGAGCGTGATCATCCCGGGGGCGAGCGCGATGATCGTCAGTACCACCAGGACGCCGAGATAAATCCTGACCGCGCGCGGTATCCACGCGGTGGAATGATCGGAAGAAGACGTCGTTTCGGACACGTTGGTTCATCCCGCGCCGGGGGTAACTCGGATGCCATTAGGTTGCATATGCCAATTTCGTCAACCAATGCCGTTCGCGATGCTCAATTTTGCATGAAGCGGAGCGCTTTTTCGGAACATCCGTTAGCTGAAGTTTAACGCTCGTCCGGCCCACGCGCTTGGTCGCTACCTGCGGGCTCCGAAATCGTGGGCCGCGGGAAATGTTGGCATCATGACGAAGCAGCCATGCTTTCGCCAATCGGAGACTTATCGGAAAACGGGTGGTAATGTCCCGCGCCGCTATCGAGCCGGCATCAAAAAAAACAGGCGTCGGGGGAGCCGAAGCGCGCGCCCCCGGGCGTAAAGGGAGGCTTCCATGAACAGAAGGATTGCCGAATTGGTCATCACCGTCGGCGTTGCGGTTGCGGCGTCTGCCGCGCCAGCGAGCGCACAAACTTCATCTGCGAGTTCAGCGATCGATAGCAGCCTCAAGGGCGCGATCGAACGCAACGGTGTGCCGGGCGTGGTCGCGCTCATCACCGACCGCAAGGGCGTCATCTATCACGGCGCGTTCGGCGTCGCTGACGTTTCGACCAAGCGCCCGCTCAAGGAGGACGCGCTGTTTCGTATCGCCTCGATGACGAAACCCGTCACTTCGCTCGCGCTGATGCAGCTGGTCGAGCAGGGCAAGATCGGCCTCGACGATCCGGCCGAAAAATACTTGCCGGAGCTGAAGAATCCGCAGGTGATCACATCGTTCGACGCCAAGACCGGGGACTACACGCTGCGTCCCGCCGCGCGCGTGCCATTGGTCAAGCATTTCCTGACGCACACTTCGGGCCTGGCCTATCCCTTCACCAGCGCGATCTGGCGCGATTTCAAGCCCCATGCCGGTGAGACCTATGCGTTCGGCGGGCCGATGCTGTTCGATGCCGGCGAGCGCTGGCACTACTCGACCTCGACCGATGTTGTCGGCCGCCTGGTTGAAGTCGTCTCCGGGCAAAAGCTCGAGGATTATTTCCACGACCATATCTTCGTGCCGCTGAAGATGAACGACACCTCCTACAATGTGCCGGAGTCGAAAGGACCGCGCCTCGTCGCGCAGCAGCAGCGTGACGGCGTCAAGATGGACGGCCCGATCGTGCTGCAAATCCCGCCGCTGGTTGGTCTCACGGTCGCCAATCCGATCGGTGGTGGCGGCCTGGCCTCGACTGCCGACGATTACGGCCGCTTCATGCGCATGTTCCTCAACGGCGGCGAGCTAGATGGCGTGCGCGTCATCAAGGCCGAGACGGTCAAGCTGATGAGCGAGAACCAGATCGGCGCGGTCACGGTGCCCGCGCTCAAAGTTGCGATGGCGCGGAGCGCCGACTTCACCTTCATCGATGACGGCCACGACAAATGGGGCTACGGCTTCCTGATCACAGCCCGTCAGATGCCCGGCATGCGCTCGCCCGGCTCGTTGAGCTGGGGCGGCATCAACAACACCTTCTTCTGGATCGACCCCGCGCGGGGCATCGCCGGCACGATCATGATGCAGTTTCTGCCGTTCGCGGATGCCAAGGCGCTTGCCGTCTACAACGCGTTCGAGCGCGGCGCCTATCAGCTCGCCAAAGCAGAGAATTAAAAGGCGGAGAACTAAGAGGCTTGTGAAATCCGGCCGGCGTAGCTTCCGCTCGCCTATGCCGGCCGGATTTTGC
>Ga0070741_10012420_pt1 | contig 15390 bp, 13 predicted proteins | sample Coa_R1_4_FD_66440 | JGI IMG/M metagenome (GOLD analysis project Ga0070741, IMG submission 66440) | Surface soil microbial communities from Centralia Pennsylvania, which are recovering from an underground coalmine fire - Coalmine... | ecosystem: Environmental > Terrestrial > Soil > Unclassified ... | reverse complement strand
ATAGAGGTATTGGGGATTGCCGCGCCGCGGAAAACTCAGGTGGCTATGATACCCTAACACCTATAGACGGTTAACAAAAACTCCGCCAACCCCAGCGCAAACCCATGGATGGCGGTCACCGTTTCGATTCGAACCAGGCACCGCATGTCTCTCACGCTCGACGACGTCCAGCGCATCGCGCATCTGTCGCGCATCGAAGTAACCGACGCCGATGCGCGCCAGATCCTGGACCAGCTCAACGACATCTTTGCTCTCATCGCGCAGATGCAGGCGGTGGACACCGCCGGCATCGAGCCTTTGTCTCATCCGCTCGGCGGCAGCCAGCGGCTGCGCGAAGATGCAGTTACGGAGACTGACAGCCGTGAGGCCAACATGCGCAACGCCCCCGCGCAGCAGGACGGGCTGTTCCTGGTCCCCAAGGTCATCGAATAGGTACGCGGCGATGTTCGACAGGACAGTGGCCGAACTCGGCCGCGCGCTCGCGTCGCGGCAGGTTTCGGCGGTGGAGCTGGCGAAGCTCTATCTCGAGCGCATCGAGCGCCACAATGACCTGAACGCCTACCTCGACGTGCGGCCGGAGGTCACGCTCGCACAGGCGCGCGCCGCGGACCAGCGCATCGCACGGAGCGAAGCAACTCCGCTTACCGGGGTGCCGATCGCGCACAAGGACATCTTCGTCACCCGCGACTTCGCTTCCACCGCCGCATCCAGGATGCTGCAGGGTTACATGAGCCCGTTCGACGCGACGGTGGTCGAGAGGCTCGCGAATGCCGGCATGGTGACCTTGGGCAAGCTCAATTGCGACGAATTCGCTATGGGCTCGTCGAACGAGAACAGCGCCTACGGCAACGTGCTCAACCCCTGGGACAAGTCCGCCGTGCCGGGCGGAAGCTCCGGCGGCTCGGCGGCCTCGGTTGCGGCGCGGATCGCGCCTGCCGCGACGGCCACCGACACCGGGGGGTCGATCCGAGAGCCCGCCGCCTTCTCGGGCGTCACCGGGATCAAACCGACCTACGGCCGCGCTTCGCGCTGGGGCATGATCGCCTTTGCTTCCAGCCTCGACCAAGCGGGAATCATGACGCAATCGGCGCAAGACGCGGCTCTCGTCTTCAACACCATGCTCGGATTCGACTCCAAGGACTCTACCAGCGTATCGCGTCCCGATGAGGACTACACCCGCGCGCTCGACGACGACCTGAAGGGTCTGCGCATCGGGCTGCCGAAAGAGTTCTTCGGAGCGGGGCTGCAACCCGACGTCGAGAAGGCGGTGCGGGACGCGCTCGATGTCTATGCTCGACTCGGTTGCAGGCTGATCGACATCTCGCTGCCGACTGCGCGGCTCGGAATTCCCGTCTACTATGTGATCGCACCGGCCGAGTGTTCCTCGAACCTGAGCCGCTTCGACGGCGTGCGCTACGGCTACCGCGCGCGCAATTACTCGGACCTCACCGACATGATCAAGAAGTCACGCGCCGAAGGCTTCGGTCCCGAGCCCCGGCGCCGCATCCTGATCGGCACCTATGTGCTCTCGCACGGTTACTACGACGCGTATTACATCAAGGCGCAGCAGGTGCGCAGATTGATCGCCGAAGAGTTTCAGCGTGCTTTCCGGGAGTGCGACATCATTGCCGGACCGGTCACGGCGAGCGTGGCGTTCGATTTCGGCGAAAAGGCCTCCGACCCCGTGGCAATGTATCTCGCGGACCTCTATACGATCCCGGGCAGCCTTGCCGGCGTTCCGGGCATGAGCATTCCGTGCGGCTTCGGCAGGCGGAATCGTCCGGTGGGGCTGCAATTGATGGCGAACTATTTCGAGGAAGCGAAGCTGCTCGGCGTAGCGCACCGCTACCAGCAGGCAACAGACTGGCATAGACGGCTGCCGCCGGGATTCGATTGACTTTAGCTTAACCACAGAGGCTCGGAGAACTGCAAGGACGAGAAATCACCGCCAAGGCACAGCGAGAAGAACAAAATCGAATTGTCGGTTTTCTTGGTGTATTGGTGGAGAGAGTTTGGTCTTACCGGCCTTTCTCTGCGCCTCTGCGTCTCGGTGGTAAGAAAGGCTTGAAATAATGCAGTGGGAGATCGTCATCGGGCTGGAAACCCATGCCCAGCTGTCGACGAAGTCGAAGATTTTTTCCGGCGCGTCGACCGCCTTCGGCGCCGCGCCGAACACCCAGGCATGCGCGATAGACATGGCGCTGCCCGGCGTATTGCCGGTGCTGAACAAGGCAGCGGTGGAGCGCGCGATCCGTTTCGGAATCGCGGTCGGAGCTACGGTGAACCGGCGCTCGGTGTTCGCGCGCAAGAACTACTTCTACCCGGATCTTCCCAAAGGCTACCAGATCAGCCAGTACGAGCTTCCGATCGTGCAGGGCGGGCAGATCAGGATCCCCGCTGGCGAGGAGGAGAAGATCGTGTGCCTCACCCGCGCCCACCTCGAGGAGGACGCGGGAAAATCGCTGCACGAGGATTTCCACGGCATGAGCGGCATCGATCTCAACCGCGCCGGCACACCGCTGCTGGAGATCGTTTCCGAGCCGGACATGCGCTCCGCGGGAGAGGCGGTTGCCTACGCCAGGGCGCTGCACGCGCTGGTGCGCTGGATCGACGTCTGCGACGGCAACATGCAGGAGGGCGGTTTCCGCTGCGATGCCAACGTATCGGTGCGCCGCAAAGGCGAGACCAGCCTCGGCACGCGCTGCGAGATCAAGAACCTGAACTCCTTCCGCTTCCTCGAGCGCGCGATCCAGTTCGAGGCGCGGCGTCAGATCGAGCTCCTGGAGGAAGGCGGCAAGATCGTCCAGGAGACGAGACTGTACGACCCGGAGCGCGACGAGACGCGCTCGATGCGCACCAAGGAGGAGGCGCACGATTACCGCTATTTCCCCGATCCCGATCTGCTGCCGCTAGAAGTGGGCAAGGAATGGATCGAGCGCGTGCGGCAGGCGCTGCCGGAATTGCCGGCAGCGTGGCAGGCGCGTTACCAGTCCGAATACGGCCTGTCGCGCTACGACGCCGGGCTGCTCGCCGCAGATCGGGAGACGGCGGAGTATTTCGAGGCGACGCTCGCCATGCTCAAGCCTGCGGATGCGCCGTCCGGGGCAAAGCTCGCGGCCAACTGGATCAACGGCGAACTGGCTGCGGCGCTCAATCGCGCCGCCGTGCCGATCGCGGCATCGCCCGTGCGTCCCGAGACGCTTGCCGGACTGCTCGCCCGCATCGCCGACGGCACGCTGTCCTCGAAGATGGCGAAGGACGTCTTTGACGCGCTGTGGGTGGGGGAGTCGAGTGTCGACGCGGTGATCGAAAAGCGCGGGCTGAAGCAGCTTTCGGACGCTGGCGCGATCGGGAAGATCGTCGACGAAGTGCTGGCGGCAAACGCCCAGCAGGTCGCGGACTACAGGAGCGGGAAGGTAAAAGCGTTCAACGCGCTGGTCGGCCAGGTCATGAAGGCGACCCGGGGGAAGGCCAATCCAGTCCAGGTGAACGAGATACTGAAGAAAAAGCTGTCCGGCTAGCGCACGGCCTGCCTGGCGGTGAGCTCGCGAAAACGCTGTTTGTCCGCCTCAAAGCGCTGGGAGATCTCTGCGATCTGCGCCTTTCTCGCCGCAACGTCCGATTCCAGCTTCCGCGTCTCCTGTTCTTTGGCGCGAACCTCTTCGATGAGTTGAGGCGGAATCGGTTTCTTCTGCCCCGCATACTTTTCCGCCTGCTGCTTGAGCGCGTACAGGTCCTTCTGTGCCGTGTTGTAGCGCTCCTCCGCCGTCTTGGCCGCCTGCGTCGGAACCTGGAGGCTGCGCTGCTTGGCTTCGTCGATCTGGGCCTCGGAGGAATAGGTGGCGAGCAGCGCCTTGTCGCGCCTTTCCTGCAGTAGACGCTGCTTGTCGGTCTTGCTGTCGGTTTTCGTCTTGCCCTGATCCATCGCGGGGCGCTTGACCGCAACACCCTGCCGATTGAGCTCGAGAACGCCGCCCTGGGCGCACTCCGCGCCGGGCTTGTCGGAGTAGTACATGCGTCCGTGCGCATCCTTGCACTTGAACATGCGGACGTTGGATTGTGCCTTCGCCTGTCCCCAGGCCGGAACGTGGGCGGTCACGGCAAGTGCCGCGGCGACGAGCAGAATCCCCCTTCGCAACAGAATCATTCGGCCGGACCGTATTGCTGACGATAACGCTGTACCGACTGCAACTGATATGCCATGTCTGGATGCTGGCGCAGGAAGGTCATGAGGTCGTCCAACGACGCGATGCTCACCACGGGGGTCCCGAACTGGGCCTGCACCTCCTGGACCGCGGACGCGGCGCCAATTCCGCGTTCCATGCGGTCGAGCGAAATGACCACCCCGCAGGGCTGCGCACCGGCAGCACGGATGATCCCGACCGACTCCCTCACCGAAGTGCCGGCGGATATGACGTCATCGACGATCAGCACGCGGCCGGCGAGCGGCGCGCCAATGGTCGCGCCGCCTTCGCCGTGGTCTTTCTCTTCCTTGCGGTTGAAGCAAAACGGCAGATTCCGACCGGTTTCGGCAAGCGCCACGGCCGTCGCGACGACCAGCGGGATGCCCTTGTACGCGGGACCGAACAGCATGTCGCACTGCAGGCCGGCCGCGATGATCGCTTTGGCGTAGAATTGGCCGAGCTTCGACAACGACTCGCCGTCGTTGAACAAACCGGCATTGAAGAAATAAGGAGAAATGCGCCCCGCCTTGGTCTTGAACTCGCCGAAGCACAGCACTTTCTTGGCGAGGGCGAACTGGATGAAGTCCTGCCGGAAATCCGAGCTCATCTCGTGCTTCGCATCGTCTCGCTGAATCTAAACGGCATACGTTCCGCCGTCAATAAAGGCTTCCTTGGCTGGATGGTGGCGCAGGAAGCCGACGTCGTCTGCGTCCAGGAGATCAAGCTGCAGGCCAAAGACATGGCCGGCCCGGTGCGCAATCCGGACGGCTACGCCGGTTTCTTTCACTATGCGGACCGGCCTGGATACAGTGGCGTCGGACTGTACTGCCGCACGACGCCGGACCGGATCATCGAAGGCCTGGGCATTCCCGACATCGACGCCGAAGGGCGATACATCGAGGCGCAGTACGGAAATCTGTCGATCGTCTCGGTCTACGTTCCTTCCGGTTCCAGCTCGCCGGAGCGGCTGGCGATCAAGTTCCGGTTCATGGAGCGCTTCATCGAACCCCTGCACAGGCTGGCTACCAGCGGCCGGGACGTGATTCTGTGCGGCGACTGGAACGTCGCACACAAGGAGATCGACCTCAAGAACTGGCGCGCGAACCAGAAAAACTCCGGTTTCCTGCCGCAAGAGCGCGAATGGTTCTCGGGCGTGCTCGACAAGCTCGGCTACAAGGACGTGTTCCGGCTGCTCAATCAGGCCCCGGAGCAATATACCTGGTGGTCGAACCGCGGACGGGCGTGGGCCAAGAACGTCGGCTGGCGCATCGACTACCATGTCGCCACCCCCGCCATCGCCGCACGGGCGCGGCGAGCGGACATCTACAAGGCGCAGCGTTTCAGCGATCACGCGCCGCTGACGATCGACTACGACTACTCGCTGGAGAAGCCGGCCTGACCGGTTTTCTCCCGCCACGGCGCCACCCTGACGAGCAGCAGCATGCCGGGCAGCGCGAGGACCACGCAGAGCAGGAAAAATCCGAACCACCCGGTCTGCTCGACGATCCAGCCGGTAACGGCGTTCGCAAAGGTGCGCGGGATGGCGGCGAGGCTGGTAAAGAGCGCGAACTGCGTCGCGGTATACGCGGGATGCGTGGCGCGCGCGACGAATGCGACGAAGGCCGCGGTTCCCAGTCCCACGCCCAGCGCCTCGAGCCCTATCACGGCAGCGAGCGAGGTGCGCTCGAAGACTCCGATCGCGGAAAACGGTCCGGCCTGCGACAGCCAGGCGAAACCGAGGATGGACACCACCTGCACCACGCCGAACAGCCAGAGCCCGCGGTTGATGCCGATCTTCACCATCCACAGCCCGCCGGCCAGCCCCCCGATCACGCTCGGCCACAGGCCGGCGTTCTTGGCGATCAGACCGATGTCCGACTTGGAATAGCCCATGTCGAGGTAGAACGGCGTGGCAAGCGCGGTGGACATGCTGTCGCCGAGCTTGTAGAGAAAAATGAACGCCAGCGTGAGCAGCGCGCCGCGCGCGCCGGCGCGGGCGAGAAACTCCCGGAACGGCTCGACTACCGCGGCGCGCAGCGTTTTCGGCAGCGCGTTCGCCGCATGCGGTTCGCGCACGGCGAGCGTCATCGCCACGCCGGGAAGCATGAAGATCGCGGTGATGCCGAATACCTCCTGCCACGGCAGATGATCGGCCAGCACGAGCGACAATGAGCCGGGCACCAGTCCAGCCACGCGGTACGCGTTGACATGCACTGCGTTGCCCAGCCCCAGCTCCGCCTCCGAAAGTAGCTCGCGGCGGTAGGCGTCCAGCACGATGTCCTGGGTTGCGCTCAGGAAAGCGATGGCGACCGACGCGTACGCCACCGTGTCCAGCGCCTCGTGCGGTGACAGCGAGCCGATCCAAGCGATCGCGGCGATGAGCGCGAGCTGCGTCAGCAGCATCCAGCCGCGCCTCCGGCCGAGCGGCGGGACAACGTAGCGATCGACAAACGGCGCCCACAGAAACTTCCAGGTGTACGGAAACTGGATCAGCGCAAACGCGCCGATCACCTTCAGATTGACGCCCTCGGTGCGCAGCCAGGCCGGCAGAAGGTTCAACAGCAGGTACAGCGGCAGCCCGGAGCTGAACCCGGTGAAGACGCAGATCAGCATCCGCCGCGTGAGCAGCGCCGACAGCAGCGTGGGTCCGGCCGTCATGCCGGAAGGTCAGGTCACGGCCGGCGCCGCCCGGTCGATCCGGTACACGGCGAGCGAGCCGCGCAGATTCGGCATCCAGCGTACCGGACGGCCGTCGTCCATCACCGCGCGCTCCAGAATGCGCACGCCGTGCCCGGCGCAGAAGGCCTCGAAGTCCTCGATCGTGAACAGGTGGATGTTGGGCGTGTCGTACCACTGGTACGGCAGATCCTTCGACACCGGCATGCGCCCCATGAACACCTGCAGCCGGTGGCGCCAGAAACCGAAGTTCGGAAAGGTCACGATCGCCTCGCGTCCGATGCGCAGCATCTCCCGCACGATGCGCTCGGTATGACGCACCGCCTGCAGCGTGAGCGACAGAATCACGTAATCGAAGGAACCGCTGTCGAATCCGGACAGTCCGGACTCGAGGTTCGCCTGCAGCACGTTCACCCCTTGGCGGACGCTGGCGAGCACCTTGGCGTCGTCGATTTCCACGCCGTAGCCGCCCGCGTCCCGGGTTTCCCGCAGGTAACGCAGCAGCGATCCGTCGCCGCAGCCCAAGTCCAGCACCCGCGAGCCGTGACGGATCCATTTTGCAATCGCCTCGAAGTCCGGCCGTCGGGCTAGCTTGGGCGAGGGCGCGACCGCGGACGGGTGAGCGTTCACAGCGGTACGTTCTCCAGGTAGGCGCGGATCAGGTTGTGGTAGCGCGGGTCGTCCATCAGAAACGCGTCGTGTCCGTGCGGCGCGTCGATCTCGGCGTAGCTCACGTTCAGCCGGTTGTCGACCAGCGCCTTTACGATCTCGCGTGAACGGGCGGGCGAGAATCGCCAGTCGGAAGTGAACGACACCACCAGAAAATCGGCCTTCGCGCGCGCGAGCGCTGCCGTCAGGCTGCCGCCGAAGGCCGCCGCCGGATCGAAGTAGTCGAGCGCCTTGGTGATGCGCAGATAGGTATTGGCGTCGAAGCGATCGGCGAATTTGTCGCCCTGGTAGCGCAGGTAGGACTCGATCTGGAAATCGACGTCGAAGTGGAACTTGAGCACCCCTTCGCGCAGCTCGCGGCCGAATTTCTCCGCCATCACGTCGTCCGACAGGTACGTGATATGGCCGATCATGCGCGCGATGCGCAATCCCCGCCTCGGCACCACGCCGTGCTCGTAGAAGTGCCCGCCGTGGAAATCCGGATCGGTCGTGATCGCCTGGCGCGCCACTTCGTTGAATGCGATGTTCTGCGCCGAAAGCTTCGGCGCCGCGGCTATGACGAGCGAGTTGCGCACGCGCTCGGGCTGGCTGATCGCCCATTGCAGCGCTTGCATCGCGCCGAGGCTGCCGCCCATCACGGCCGCGAACCGCTCGATTCCGAGCCTGGTCGCGAGCCGGGTCTGCGCCTCCACCCAGTCCTCCACGGTGACGACCGGAAAATCCCCGCCCCAGGGCCTGCCGGTGGCCCGGTTGAGGCTGGCCGGACCGGTGGAGCCATGGCAGCCGCCCAGATTGTTCACGCCGACGACGAAGAACCGGTTGGTGTCGACCGGCTTGCCCGGCCCGATCAGGTTGTCCCACCAGCCGACATTGCCCGGGTCGTCGGCGTAGATGCCCGCGACGTGGTGCGAGGCGTTGAGCGCATGACAGACGAGAATCGCGTTGCTGCGCGCGCCGTTGAGCGCGCCGTATGTCTCGTAGGCAAGCTCGTAGCCGTCGAGGCGCGCGCCGGACTTGAGCGTAATCGGCTCGTCGAAGCGCAGCAGCTTCGGGCTGACGACGCCAACAGAGCCTTCGGGCATGCTCGTCTCCGCGATCGCGCCGATCAGCTCGGCAGCTTGATGGCCGACAGCCGGCGCAGAAGCTGCTGCACGGCGTCGGCCTTCATGTCGTTATACAGGAGTTGCTCTTCGGAGGCTTTAGCGAGAATCTCGAAGTCGCTGTAGGTCAGATCCCGGTGCAGGACGATCTCCGCCGGCGGCACGATATCCACCGACGCGTGATTGAGGAGCCGATAATTGACCCGATAACGCAGGTCAAACTCGCTCACGCGCCCCGCGGAGGACAGGGAGAGAATTACCTTGTCCTGCGCTTCGGATACGATCCTGAGCACCACCTGCGCCTCCTGCGGCTGGTCGGTCAGTTTGGCGTTGGTCCCGGCGCGAATCGCGCGCCGCAACTGGTTGGCGAACACCGAATATCCCGGCGTGTCCACGTAGATGCTCTCGAACGGCAAATCCGCGTGACCCCGCAGCCTGAAGCCGCAGCCGGAAAGCGTCGTGACGAGGAGGAACATGGCCACGACGAGCAGTGTGGGGCAAGGAATAGGAAACCGGGAACGACGCTTCATAGGATTGGCCTGCGGGAGGTGGTCGGTGGTCGGCGGCCGGGCGCCGCCCCGGCACCGATGCCTGCGGGCTACGACCATGCGGCCGCCTGCGTCGTTCGCTCTTGCCTTGACTCTCATCCCGCGTCTTTATACGACGATATTGACCAGCCGTCCCGGAACCACGACGACCTTCTTCACCGGCTGCCCGGCGATGTGCCGCTGCACGTTCGGATTGGCCAGCGCTTCGCGCTCGATCGCGGCGCGGTCGGCGCCGCGCGCCACCCGGATGTTGCCGCGCAGCTTGCCGTTTACCTGGAGCACGAGCTCGATCACGTCCTGAACCAGCGCCGACTCGTCGACCTGCGGCCAGGGCGCGGCCAAGAGATCTTCTCCGAAACCGAGCTCGCGCCATAGCGCCTGCGTCACGTGCGGTACGATCGGGTGCAGCACGCGCAGCAGGATGCCGACGCCTTCGCGAAGCAGCAGCCCGCGCGCGGACTGCGGTGCGCCGGCGAGCGGTTCGCCGTCGAGCAGATTGAGCATCTTCATTCCTGCCGAGGCCACGGTATTGAACTGCTTGCGCTGGTAGTCGAAGTTCGCCTGCTTTAGCAGCTGATGCAGCTCGCGGCGGACGTCCTTGAGCGTGCCGTCGACCGCTCCCTCGCGCGAAGCCGCTATCAGTGCCCGATTGTCGTAGGTGAACTTCCACAGCCGGCGCAGGAAGCGGAAGGCGCCTTCCACGCCGTCGTCGTTCCACGCCAGCGTTTCCTCCGGCGGGCTGGTGAACATAATGAAAAAGCGCGCGGTATCGGCGCCGTACTCTTCGATCAGCGCTTGCGGGTCGACGCCGTTGTTCTTCGACTTGGACATGGTGCGGATGCCGCCGGACTCCAGCGGCCGGCCGTCACTCTTGAGTACGGCGGCAGTGCGCCGCCCCTCCCCGTCGAACTTCACTTCCACCTCCGCGGGGTTGTAATACACGATTCGCCCGGCGTCGCTTTTGCGGAAGAAAATCTCGTTCAGCACCATGCCTTGAGTGAGCAGGTTTGTGAACGGCTCGTCGAGGTCGATGAGTCCCAGGTCGCGCATCACCTTGGTCCAGAAGCGCGAATACAGCAGGTGCAGGATCGCGTGCTCGATGCCGCCGATGTACTGGTCCACCGGCAACCAGTACTTGACGCGCTCGTCCACCATTCGCAGCTCGTTGTCCGGACAGGCATAACGCAGAAAGTACCATGAGGAATCCACGAACGTGTCCATGGTGTCGGTTTCACGCCGTGCCGGCCCGCCGCACTTCGGACAGTCGGTATTCAGAAAATCGGCGCGCCTGCCGAGCGGGTTGCCGGTGCCGTCCGGGACGCAGTCCTCGGGCAGCAGAACCGGCAGCCGCTCGTCTGGCACCGGCACGTCGCCGCAGGTCTTGCAATGCACGATCGGCACCGGCGTGCCCCAGTAGCGCTGGCGCGAAATGCCCCAGTCGCGAAGCCGCCATTGCACCCGCTTTTCGCCCAGGCCCTTCGCCTCCAGATCGCGCGCGATCGCATCCACTGCGGCCCGATAGTCCAGGCCGTCGTAGCGGCCCGAATTGACGCAGCGGCCGTAGTCCGCGTACCAGGGTTGCCACGTGTCCGTCGTATACGTCCGTCCTTCCACATCGATCACCGGCCTGATCGGCAGACCGTACTTCTTGGCGAACGCGAAGTCGCGCTCGTCGTGTCCCGGCACGCCCATGACCGCGCCTTCGCCGTAGCTCATCAGCACGTAATTGCCGACCCAGACTTCGACTTTCTCGCCCGAGATCGGATGCGCGACGAACACCCCGGTGGGCATTCCCTTCTTCTCCACCTTGGCCAGGTCGGCTTCCATTACGCTGCCGCGCTTGCATTCCTCGACGAAGTCGGCGAGCGCCGAATTGCCTTTCGCCGCGTGGGCGGCGAGCGGGTGTTCCGCCGCCACGGCGCAGAAAGTCACGCCCATCAGCGTGTCGGCCCGCGTAGTGAACACGCGCAGCAGCCTTTGCTCGCCGTCGAGCCGATAGGGGAAGGCGATGTTCACGCCTTCGCTCTTGCCGATCCAGTTGGCCTGCATGGTCTTCACCGGCTCCGGCCACCCAGGCAGATCGTCGAGCGCGGACAGCAGCTCCTCTGCGTAGGCGGTGATGCGCATGTAGTACATCGGGATTTCGCGTTTCTCGACCATCGCCCCGGTGCGCCAGCCGCGGCCGTCGATCACCTGCTCGTTGGCGAGCACCGTCTGGTCGACCGGGTCCCAGTTGACGGTCCCGGTCTTCTTGTAGACCAGGCCCTTCTCCAGCATGCGCAGGAACAGCCACTGGTTCCAGCGGTAGTATTCCGGCCTGCAGGTGGCAAGCTCGCGCTCCCAGTCGATCGCGAAACCCAGCGACCGGAGCTGCTTTTTCATGTAGGCGATGTTGTCGTAGGTCCACTTCGCGGGCGGCACGCCGTTGGCCATCGCCGCGTTCTCCGCCGGCAGCCCGAACGCGTCCCAGCCCATCGGCTGCAGCACGTTGAAGCCGCGCATGCGCTGATAGCGCGACAGCACGTCCCCGATGGTGTAGTTGCGCACATGCCCCATGTGCAGCTTCCCTGACGGATAAGGGAACATCGACAGGCAGTAGTACTTCGGCCGATCGGTGGACTCGACGGCCCGGAACGCGCCGCGGTCGGCCCACTCCTTCTGAACCCGGGACTCGAGCTCCGCGGGCCGGTAATGCTGATTCATCGAAGCGCCAGTGCAAGTTTGCGAACCGCGAAATTATATCGTCCGTTGCCGCTTCCATTCCGGCGCAATGCCGGCTCCCGCCCCGCCCGACCGCTCTCGGTGTGCTGACGGTGCGCGCCCTGGCGCTCGCCCGTCGTCCTCGCCGACCCTTCGTTCGTGCCGGTGCCCGCTCGACACGGACTGGAAACATGTATCGGGCAAGGCAGACGCATGCGCGGCGCCACCGTATAATCGGCGCTTGACGCATGTCCTCCTCGCTCCTCGAAGGTCTCAACCCCCAGCAGCTCGAAGCCGTCACCCTGCCCCGCCAGTCGGCGCTGATCCTGGCCGGTGCCGGTTCAGGCAAGACACGGGTGCTTACCACCCGCATCGCTTGGCTGATCCATACCGGCCAAGTCGGGCCGCTTTCGCTGCTGGCGGTGACCTTCACCAACAAGGCCGCACGGGAGATGCTCGCGCGCATCTCCGCGATGCTGCCGATCAACACGCGGGGCATGTGGATCGGCACCTTTCACGGCTTGTGCAACCGCATGCTGCGCGCGCACTACCGCGACGCCGGCCTGCCGCAGAGCTTCCAGATCCTGGACAGCGCGGATCAGCTTTCCATGGTCAAGCGGGTGGTGAAGGCCTTGGGCATGGACGACGAAAAGTATCCGCCCAAACAGGCGCAGTATTTCATCAACGCCAACAAAGAAGCCGGGTTGCGCGCCGCCCAGGTCGAAGCGACCGACGACTTCTCGCGCCGGTACAACCAGGTCTACGCCGCTTACGACGCCCAGTGCAACCGCGAGGGGGTGGTCGACTTCGCCGAGCTGCTGCTGCGCTGTTACGAGCTGCTGGCGAAGAACGAGGCGCTGCGCGCGCATTACCAGGCGCGCTTCCGCCACATCCTGGTCGACGAGTTCCAGGACACCAACCGCTTGCAGTACCTGTGGCTGAAGCTGCTCGCCGGCCCGCAGGGTGCGGTGTTCGCCGTGGGCGACGACGATCAGTCGATCTACGCCTTTCGTGGCGCGCGCTCCGGCAACATGTTCGACTTCGAGCGCGACTTCGGCGTGCAAAAAGTCATCAAGCTGGAACAGAACTACCGCAGCCAGGGAAACATCCTGGATGCGGCAAACGCGCTCATCCGGCACAACCGCGCGCGGCTCGGCAAGAACCTGTGGACCGCGGAAGGCAAGGGCGAAAGTCTGCGCCTGTACGAGGCGTCGACCGACGTCGATGAGGCGGCCTACATCCTCGACGAAGTGCGCTCGCTCAACAGCGAGGGCGTGCGGCTTTCCGACATCGCGCTGCTGTACCGCTCCAACGCGCAGTCGCGGGTCCTGGAGCACGCGCTGTTCAACGCCGGGATTTCCTATCGCGTATACGGGGGACTTCGCTTTTTCGAGCGGCAGGAAATCAAGCACGCGCTCGCCTACCTGCGCCTGACCGCCAATCCCGAGGACGACGGCGCGTTCCTGCGCGTGGCGAATTTCCCGGCGCGCGGCATCGGCGGCCGTACGCTGGAGCAGCTGCAGGCGAGCGCGGAAGGCGCCGCGGTAAGCCTGTGGAGGGCGGCCTGCGGCAACGCCCCCGCCGGCAAGGCGGGCACCTCGCTCGCGGCGTTCGTGCGGCTGATCGAGGACCTGCGCGCCGCCACCCGGGATCTGCCGCTGCCCGAGATCGTCGAGCACGTGATCGAAGCAAGCGGCCTGGTCGCCCATTACAAGGGCGAAAAGGAAGGCGCCGAGCGCGTGGAGAACCTGGAGGAACTCGTCAATGCGGCCACCGCGTTCGCTGGCGAGGAGGGTTTTGCCATCTACTCCGCCGACCGGACCGACGGCGCCCCGGAAGCGGCCGCGGCGAGCAACGCGCCCGAGACCGGGGCTCGGCGCGAGAACGTCGGCCGCAGCGACGCCTTGAACGCGTTCCTGTCGCACGCGGCGCTGGAGGCGGGCGAACACCAGGCCGCGGCCGGCGCGGACGCGTTGCAGCTGATGACGGTGCATTCGGCGAAAGGGCTCGAGTTCGACACGGTGTTCATCAGCGGCCTGGAAGAGGGCCTGTTTCCGCACGAGAACAGCCTGACCGAGGACGGCGGCCTGGAGGAGGAGCGACGGCTGATGTACGTCGCGATCACCCGCGCGCGCCGCCGCCTGCACTTGACGCACGCGCAGACACGCATGCTGCACGGGCACACGCGCTACAACGTTGCGTCCCGTTTTCTGGACGAGATCCCGGCGGCGCTGGTCCGACGCGTCAGCGCCTCCGCCGCGCTCCCTGCCTTGCCGCCGTCGGCGGCCGGGGCGTTGCCGGCCCGCGCAGCGGCGTCGCTGCGCTCGTACACGGCGGGAGGATTTCGCATCGGCCAGAGCGTCACTCACCCGAAGTTTGGCGCCGGCGTGATCGTCCAGGCGGAAGGGCGCGGCGCCGACGCCCGCGTGCAGGTGAACTTCCGCGACGCCGGTCTGAAGTGGCTGGCGCTGGAATACGCCCGGCTGCAGGCGGTCTGAGGCAGCTCAGATGACGTCGCGGAAGATGTCGCGGTACGCGGCGTAAATCGAGGGCAGGACGAAGGGCAAGGCGATCCAGACGCCGGCGCTGGTGCCCGCGCCGGTCAGCCCGAACGGCAGCGAAGCCAGAATGATCAGCCCCAGGATCCCGACTCCGTAGCCGAGAAACGGCAACACGTTTCGCCAGCAGGCGAGGAACGAAAGCTTGAGCGCCTGGAACGGATTGGCGCCGCCGAAGATCACCAGCAGCGGCGCAAACCAGATCGCCATCAGCAGCGGGACCGACGACGCCGTAGCGAACAGCAACGCAGCGAGCACGCGTCCGGACGCCGCTTCGAGCGCCGCCGAATCCGTTTGAGAAACGGGGCCGCCCGCGAGCTGCACCATCGCCTGGCCGCCGACCAACAGCATCGCGCCGACGACCAGCACGTTGCCGACCAGGTTCACTCCTCCGAGCGCAAACAGCCGGGCGGCATGCTTCCTGTGGAAGCCGGCAAAGAGGTGAGCGATGTCCAACTCCCGGCCCCGCTCCAGATCGGCGCAGCCGGTCATGAAACCGGCGAGCAGCGACGGATAGAGCAGGAGCAGAGCCGCGCCGAGGAAGGGCACGAAGCGCGCGGCCTGCACGACCAGGAACAGTATCAGCACGAAAACGATCCAGATGAGCGGGCTCTTGCGGAACGTGGCGAAGCCGGCCGCCATCCAGTGCCAGCCGCGCATGGCACCGACCCGCTGAATCGGCATCGCCGGCTCGTCCTAGACGGCGAGCCGCTGCGGAGCAGTGGCGGCGTCGCGATGATGCAGCAGGATGCGGCGGAAGCGCTCCGGGTCGTGGGCGTGGGTCAGCGCTCCGCGCCGGGGCAGGTGAAAGTCATACAGGCGTGACACCCAGAAGCGCAGGGCGCCGGCGCGCAGCATTCCCGGCCACGCTTCGCGTTCCTGCTCGGTGAACGCCCGCACCGACCGGTACGCCCCGAGCAAGGCCTGCGTGCGCGCCGGATCGAGGCTGCAATCC
>Ga0070741_10012419_pt1 | contig 15390 bp, 7 predicted proteins | sample Coa_R1_4_FD_66440 | JGI IMG/M metagenome (GOLD analysis project Ga0070741, IMG submission 66440) | Surface soil microbial communities from Centralia Pennsylvania, which are recovering from an underground coalmine fire - Coalmine... | ecosystem: Environmental > Terrestrial > Soil > Unclassified ... | reverse complement strand
TGAGAGTTGGGTCGCCCGAGAGAACAGAGCCGTTCGCGCTGGCGAAAAGCGTCAATGTGGTATCTGTTGCGCTTTCTACCGTCCCGGTTCCGGTGAGATTGTAAGTTATTGGGATCGATTCCGCCTGGACTGGAACAGCCAGCGAGACGATGGTGACTACTGTTAATGCAGCGATGCTAGGTATTGTCGAACTTTTCATACTTGTTCCTCGCCCTTAATAAGGGAAACGCGGCTCAGGAGTTACAGCATCGCTACTTTCTTGTCAGCACTTCCGCGAGATACCGAAGTTCGGACTCTACTTCCAAGGGATCCGCGACGGTGTCCGCGATCTCCTGCCGGAAGAGCTCGCGATATCTCTTGCGAAGCCTGTGAATGGCTACTTTAAGCGCTCCCTCCGAGGTATTTATCTCGCGAGCCAGCGCCGCATAGGGCGCATCGGACTGACCAAGGAGAAAAATCTTCAGCCGCTCGAAATGCTCCGGGCGGCCATGCTGCACAAATTCGCCGCGGAGTTTTTCGACTACGCGATCGAGTACGGAAAGCGCCCAGCGGCGTTCGAAAATCCGCTCAGGCGTTTCATCGTGGGCAGGCTCGCGCTGGTAGCGCTCCTCGCCCGAAGAGAATCCGGGGGGCACGAGTGCTCCGCCGCCACGTTTTGCGGCGCGATGGCGATCTGTCTCATCGGCCACAAAGAATTTCAAAGAGGTCAGGATGAAAGAGCGGAAGCGGCCTTTTTCCGGATCAGCGCGATCGAGATATCGTCCTTCGAGCATCCGGGTGAAGAATTCCTGCGTCAGATCCTGCGCGTGCTCGACTGCATAACCACGCCGGCGAAGATAGGCATATAACGGATACCAGTAGGTCTCACACAGCGATGAGAGAGCCGAACGAGCTTCTTTTCGATGTGGGTCGCCGGCAGCCACTACAAGCGTCCAACGCGTGGTTGGAAATTGGGATCGTCCCGGCAGCGTGTGCGCGGTCTGGCCGTTACTCATCGTCTGTCCTCGCTGGCATTTCGCTTAAGCAGATTATTCGCTTAAGCAGATTAAGAGAATGCACAGCCAAAGGTTACATAGAAGATCATTCTTGCGCGCTGCGCACGGTCTGGAAGACGGGCCAAGCAGCCAGGTCGTGGATGAAGCAACAACAAGGTCACTTTCGCGAGGACAATGCAGCGCCAGAACCTAAACCGTCGTGTTGAAATCTGGTTTCCGCTGCTTTCGCCTCTCTTAGAAGTGCCAGAGCCGGACTGGCATCCTTCCAAATCGCGAGCAATTCCTGGTTTGCCTTTTGCGCGTTTTCTTTGTTGCCGGCAAGCACCCATGCCCGCATTAGCTGGAACCGCGCGGCGGATTCGACCGGGTCGCCGGCATAGAGGCCAGGGTGGTCCAGTAAGCGGCGGAACTCAGCGACTGCGTCCTGGCCTCGGTTCATGGCCATATAGGCGAGCCCGCGAACATAGATGGGATACATCTTGCCATAGAAGTGATTGAAGGCAAGGGGGGCAACGGCGAATTCATAGCGGCGATTGGGTTCGAGTAATTCCACAGCAGATTGAGGATTGTTGCCGGCCATAGCGGCAAGGGCACGTAGCGTGGGAATGTAGGTTGCTTGCACCTGCGTGTCCTCTGGATACGCTTTGTTCAGCTTGTCTGCCAACGCCTCGGCAAGCGACGCCTTACCCGTAAGCCCCAGCGCGAACCCGGCGGCATAAATAACGTCACGGCCCTCAAACATTTTGAGCGCCGATTCGGCGCTCGAGCGAGCCGCTTCACCGTTACCGTAGAAGGCATTCCATACCGCAGGGGCGGCCAGAACGACGGCGGCGCGCTCGACCCATCCGGAGGCCTTCGCTAAATCGACAGCGCGGCGGGACAGACGGTTTGCCTCTTCGATTCGGCCGTCGCGAGCCGCAGCAAGAGCTTGGACATGAGTCATCATGATGTCCGTTTCGACGTTGGTGTGGCTATCTGCCAGGGCAGCCTCCATGACAGACGGGCTGTTCTTAACGAAGCCCAGTTGATACCATGAACCGCGCTCAAAACCCATGGAAATGCCGTGTGTCGCGGCTTGCGAGAACGCCGATTCCGCCTCCTCTAACCTGTCCATTCGCATCAAGACTTCAGCGCGATTGCCATACGCACGATGTAAATCCGGATCAAGTTCCATCGCCTTGATTGAGGCTTCCAAGGCTTCTTTAAATCGGCCCGTACCGTTTGCGGCATACCCGCCCGACAGTCCGAACGCTTCCGAATCACGCGGATAGGTGCTCCGCCAAAGGGTTGCGACTTCCCACGCTTTCTCCAGGTTGCCGGTGACATTTCGATGGTAAGAGTATTCAATACTGAACCTCTCCGGGCCACTAGCGTGCTGCCGGAATTGGTAGGCCTTTGTCGCGCTTTGTCTCGCCATCGCGGTCTCTCCCAGGTTGCTGTATATGATGGCCAGCATGCTCCAGGCGTCTGCGAATTCAGGGTCAAGTTCCAAAGCACGGCGAAACTGAAGTACGGTTTGCTTGTCGTTGACTCCACTCAATAAGTGTGCGGAAGTATATGCCTTGAGGGCCTCAAGCGACGTAGTAGTTCCCTCTTTGAGGGGAACATTGTGTTCTTGAATTGCGGCCAGCGACTCGCCCGCGTGTGCGCGGAATTTCGCGGCCATATCGCTCAGAATGTTAACAACCTGTTCCTTGCCGTCCGATTCCATTTGCTGGTCATCGATCAGTTCGCCGCTTACGCACCCGTCGGTACGAAGATTTATGATGTAGCGGCTGCCGAGACTCGCGATCGATCCGCTAAGCATGGCCTTGGCTCCGACGCGTTCGCAAACCTCACGCGCGGTCTCGCCCGTAAGTGCGGAATCTGCCGACTTCTGCATCAGCTTAAGCGTCGCGCGGATCTTCGAATCGGAAATCAGGCTGAGATAAGGCGACTGTTGGAGCTGAAAGATCAGGCCTTGACGAAGCGTGTCGTCAAACGCCGGGTCAGCGGTTTTGTTGACAATTCCGCCGACCAGGATCGTGTCTTTGATTGTCAATACCGGTTTAGCGAACCGTGAAGAATAGAACCAAATCGCCAGCACGCTTAAGAGAATCATTGCTACGCCTGAACCGGCCCGGATAGTGGCCGATTTGTGCCGACGAAGAAACTTCCGCGCTCGATAAAGGCGTGTCGGCGGCGAAGCCAGAACGGGGCGGTGCTCGATATATCGCTGGATATCCGCGGCCAGTTCAGCCACCGAAGAATATCGCCGCTCTCGCACTTTTTCCAACGCCTTCAGCGTGATCCAATTCAGGTCGCCGTCTACCAGGCGGCGCAACGAAAGCGGATCCGTCTGGCGGCGCGCGGCAATGCCGGTTGCTGCCGCACCCATTGAGGTGAGCTTTCTTGGCAACGAAGGCGCTTCGTCGTCGCGCACGATTCGCAGCATTTCCGCCAAACCGGCGTTGCGCATTTTGGCCAAGTCGAAAGGGACGGTGCCGATCAGCAACTCGTACATGAGCACGCCGAGCGAATACACGTCTGAGGTCGCGTCGACTGCGCCGGTCATCACTTCGGCTTGCTCGGGACTGGCGTACTCCGGCGTGCCTACCATTTGGCCGAACTGCGTCAGAAGAGTGCTCTCGACGGCCCACTGGTCTGTAGCTTTGGCGACTCCGAAATCAATGACCTTTGGAACTGGCGTGTCATCCTGTTCCATCACCAGCACGTTCGATGGTTTGAGGTCGCGGTGGATAACGCCTCGCTGGTGCGCGTGCTGAACGGCGCGGCACACCGCGAGGAAGAGCGCCAATCGTTGGCTTACCGTCGTCCGTTTGCGATCACAGTACTGCGTGATGGGCTGGCCCTCGATGTACTCCATTACAAAGTAGGGCCGGCCCTTAGGTGTCGCGCCGGCATCGAAGATGCGAGCGATATTCGGGTGGTCCATGATCGCCAATGCCTGACGCTCATTGGCGAAACGGGCGAGCACCTGATTGGTGTCCATGCCCAGCTTGATGACCTTGAGGGCCACATAGCGGCGAATGGGCTCGCGCTGCTCGGCTAGGTACACGGTGCCCATACCGCCTTCGCCGACAGGTCGAAGAATGTGATAACGGCCGAAGTCGTCATCACCTGACAGGGCTGTGACAGCGAAGGTCTGAGTTCTGGACTCATCGACGCCCACCGAACTATCGAAAGCGCCCTGGATCAGACACTTCGGACACAGTCCCGCGGGATCCTCGGAACCTAACTCCGCTTCGCACTGAGGGCAATTTGGCATTTCGGCGAGTTCGCGATAGCCATTTTAATGCGTCTTTCTATATGAATGCTGTAACTTCTGTCCGCTTCGCCCTTTTTGAGGCCGATTTGGCGCTGGGTTTACAGTGTAAAGGCATGACTTGTCCGTTCTGCGGGCATAAAGAAGATAAAGTAATCGACTCAAGGGAGAGCAAAGAAGGGGATTCCGTCCGCCGCCGACGGCAATGCCTCGCCTGTGAGCGCCGTTTTACCACCTATGAACGTTGCGACGAAGTGCCGTATATGGTCATCAAAAAAGACGGAAGGCGAGAGAAATTCGATCGCCAGAAGGTGCTTAGCGGGCTAATTCGGGCTTGTGAAAAGCGGCCAGTCAGCATGGGCCGGCTGGCGGAGCTGGTGGATGATGTGGAATCCGCCTTGCTGGAGAGTCCGGAGCGTGAGTTACCTACCACTCTGATCGGGGAACGGCTGATGGACCGTCTTCGGACCCTGGATAAGATTGCATACGTCCGATTTGCGTCGGTTTACAGGGACTTCCAGGATATCGAAGAATTCTTGAGCGAATTGAAAAACGTTATGCTGCAGCGGAAAGTCTAATAGACGAGACAGCTAACGATAGAATTCCGCCACCGCGGCCGGTGGTGGGTATCCGGGTTGGTACAGGTCCGTTAAGTTTTGTGTAACCAATCACTTTCCCGAACATCTGGATAATTAGGTGTTAACTTCCAGCCGGAAAACGGGTATAATTGGTGCGCGCAATAACTACAGGTTTAGCTCTTATTTCGGGCTCCGCAACCGATCCGGTGAAAGACTACCCCAAAAGTAACATTCAGGCCTGTCAAAGCCATCTTCTTCTTCGGTTGGGTTTCGAGGATCTGTTCCCTTCCCCGATAAGCCTGGCAAGGTGTGATGCGGCATTGGGCTTCCAGCTAGCTCTCGGGGGGACAAGGTGTGCAGGTAGAGGTGATTAAGTAAGTGGATCAATTCGAGGATCAATTTTTAGCCGAGGGCAATGAGCCTTTAGGGATCCCGTTCGATGAGGACGCTAACTTCTTCCATCCGGAAGAGGTGCAGGACGAGGACTTTCATGGCGCTCAGCAGGTCGAAGAGTCGATTTACACCGACGATCCGGTACGCGTGTACCTGCGCGAGATGGGTTCGGTGCCGCTGCTTACCCGCGAGGGTGAAGTTAGCCTGGCGCGCAAAATGGAACGCGGCAAACTGCGCATGCAGAAAGCTATCAGCCGTTCCCCGCTCATACAGACTGTTGTTTATGAATTTGCCGAATTGGTGCGTAGAGGCGCCGAGGACGTAGACAGTTACGTCGATTTTCCGCCCTCCGATATCGAAGAGGGTAGTGCTGCCGATATCAAGCGGCGCAACGAGATCAGTGAGTTGTTCGGGGCCTATTTACTGGCCTACAAAAAGCTGCAGCAGACCGTTGATAAACATGCGGCTGTGCCTCCGGCAAACAAGAAATTGCGCAAGAAGTGGGCCGGGAAGGTGGCTCGCGCAAAGGTAGAACTGTCTCGGGCGCTGCGTGCGGTGCCGTTCAATTTGGCGCGTTGGAAAGAATTCGTCCGTGCGGTTGAGAAGACGGCCGATGAAATGTCGCTTCTCGATGCCGAGACCCGAAAACTGGAAACGCGCAATTCGGCTTCGGCGCAACTCCGCGTCAAAGAGCTGAAGCGCGATCTGAAGAAAAAAGAGACCGAGGCCGGCGCTTCGTTACCCGATCTGCGTCATAGCCTGGCGGTCATCCGGCATGGCGAAGTAGAGGCCGAACGCGCTAAGAAAGATTTGGTTGAGGCCAACCTTCGTCTGGTTGTCTCGGTCGCCAAGAAATATGTCAATCGCGGGCTGCACTTGCTAGACCTGATCCAGGAAGGCAATATCGGCCTGATGCGCGCGGCGGATAAATTCGAATACCGGCGCGGCTACAAGTTTTCAACTTACGCGACATGGTGGATCCGGCAAGCCATCACGCGCGCGATCGCGGACCAATCCAGGACTATTCGCATTCCCGTTCACATGAACGAGAGCATGAATAAGTTCCTGCGCGCCACGCGCGAGCTCGAAAAAGAACTTGGCCGTGTACCGACGAACGAAGAGATCAGCCGGCGCATGGATATTCCGGTCGAGAAAGTCCAGAAGCTGAAGACCATCTCGCGCGACCCGGTGTCGCTTGAGACTCCGGTGGGTCGGGATGGCGAATCGGCGCTAGGGGATCTGATTGAGGATCGCTGGGTTGGCTCGCCGGTGGACGCGGTTATCGATTCGAACGTGCGGGATGAAACCGCCAATATTCTAAAAACGCTTTCGCCCAAGGAAGAGAAGGTGATTCGCCTTCGCTTTGGGATTGGGTGCGAGCGCGAGCATACGCTGGAAGAAATTGGCCAGGAGTTCGACGTCACCCGCGAGCGCATTCGTCAGATTGAGGCGAAAGCACTGCGGCAGTTGCGGTCTCCCGAGCGTGCGCGGCATCTGCGAGCGTTGTTGGCTGCGCGGTAATAGCAGCAACCCAAACCAATCACGAAAATCGCCGGGCGAAATGCCCGGCTTTTTCTTGCCCTGAACGCGTTATTTGCCTAACGCGGATATAACGCGCCTATTTTCAAACTTGGAAGACCGGGCCCCTGTTTCTACTAGAAACGGTACAGGCCTCCGCAAAAGGCCTTGTGCATCAGTTGCTTAAGTCGTTGGACCACGAATTGCTGCTGACTACCACAGAGTAGAACGGAGGGAATACTTTGAACTCGTTTTGATGGTTCAAAGGAAAGCCTCGGATGGAGAACATGAAGATTTTATCTAAGGTAGAAGCCTTGCTCACAGCGGCGATTTTGCTATTGCTTGCCTCACCCCTTCTTGCGCAGCTCACCAGCGGCAACCTCACCGGTACGGTATATGACCCGACGGGGGCTACCGTGCCGAATGCCACAGTTGTGGTCAGAAACGATGCGACGGGGGTCGAAAACGCGACGCAAACCACTTCGGCTGGCGACTATCGGTTTGAGAACCTGCCTGCGGGCGTTTACACATTAAACGTGAACGCGGCCGGTTTCAATAAATCAGAAACCAAGAACATCAATATCAATGTCAGCGTCACCACGACCTCAAACGTGAATTTAACGGTCGGCCAATCGAGCACGACCGTGACCGTCAGTGAAGCTGCCGTGTCCGTTGACACCACGACAGCTCAAGTTGCCACGACATTTGAGACCAAACAGATTACCGATCTGCCGAACACGGCCAGCGGTTCGGGCGTTTTGAATCTATCGTTGTTAAGTCCCGGTGTTGGGACCAGTGGCGCCGTCGGGGCCGGTTCAGGACCTTCGGTGGGAGGGCAACGACCTCGCAACAACAACTTCACAATCGAAGGCATCGATAACAATAGCGGCGCCGTGACTGGGCCGGTGGTGTCTGTCATGAACGATGCGGTCGCCGAGATGAGCGTACTGCAGAACCAGTATTCCCCCGATTTCGGTCACTCTTCCGGAGGGCAGTTCAACCTCGTCGTCAAGAGCGGCACAAACCAGTTTCACGGCGCCGCATACGACTATTTCCAAAACCGAAACTTAAACGCGGCCGATAATTTAGCTGCGGTTGATGGCACGCCGCTGCATCCGCGCTTCGATGACAACCGGTTCGGTGGAAACGTTGGTGGCCCGATCAAGCACAATAAGCTGTTCTTTTTCGCGGACTACGAGTATGAACCCATCGGCAAAGCCGGTTCCGCGGGATTGATCTATGCTCCGACCCAGGCTGGGTACAACATCATCAATTCCATGCCCGGTGTTAATCAGACAAATCTTCAAATCTTCCAGAAATATATCGGCACCGCAGGTTCGGCAGTTCCTGCTTCCACGTTTGGCGACGCCGGATATCCAATCATGAGCGGCAAGTCGAACGGTCCAGAATACTTGCAGCCCACTATAACGGGCACGCCAATTCCGGTGGGACAGATCTCAATTGCGACGCCGAGCTATACGAACAACGAGTTTGGCGTGGGTTCAGTGGATTGGAACATTTCGGATAAAGATTCTGTGCGCGGACGATTCATTCTTAATCGTACAGGCGCAATCGACACGAGTGCATCACTGCCTGTCTTCTTTGCCACCCAGCCCACGAATTCCTACATCGCCACCATGTCGGAGTATCACAATTTCTCTCCGAGCTTGATTAATGAGTTCCGCTTTGGCTATAACCGGCTCTTCCAGCAATTCCCAGTGGGCCCACAGGGATTCCCAGGCCTGGACTCCTTCCCTAACATTCAGATCCAGAACGAGTTGGGCGGTATTCAAATCGGACCCGACCCGAATGCTCCGCAGTATACGATTCAAAACCAATACCAGGCGACGGACAATATCACGTTGACGAAGGGCGCTCACTCGATTAAGATCGGCTTCGACGGCGAACGCAACATATCTCCGCAGAGCTTCACGCAGCGCTCCCGCGGTGATTACGAATGGAGTTATCTCAGTGATTATCTGAACGACTTCACGCCAGACTACCTCGCGCAGCGTTCGGCCGGCAATCCCATCTACTGGGGCAACCGGTGGCTGTGGGGTTGGTACGTGAATGATAACTGGAAAGTCACTCCCAACCTCACGCTGAATCTTGGCTTGCGGTACGAATACGACACTGTGCCCGCCGGCGAAATGCAGCAGTCTCTGAACTCAATAGCTAATGTTCCTGGACTGATTACGTTCGGCGTACCCCAAGCCCAAAAGAACAACATCATGCCTCGCATCGGCTTTGCGTATTCGCCGGGCTCCAGCGGAAAGACCTCAATTCGAGGAGGATTCGGGATCAACTATGATGTTCTGTTCGACAACCTCGGTTTGCTCACCCTGCCGCCGCAGCTTTCGACGACCCAGGATGTGACTGGCAACGGAGGGTCCAACTTCCTGGCAAGCGGCGGATTGCCGCCGAACGGCCCTTCTGGGAATTTCACGCCCGCTCAGGCCCGTGCTAGCACAGGCGGTTTTGTGCCTGACGTGCAGCGGCCGAAATCATTGCAGTGGAACTTCGGAATTCAACGCCAATTCGGGAGCAATTATGTTTTCGAAAGCCGCTATCTGGGCACACGAGGCATCAACCTGCCGGTTCAGATTCAGTTGAACGCACAGCCGGTCGTGAATGCTTCGAATGCGCTGCCGGTGTTCTGGAGCGCGCCAAGCCAAGCTCTACTGAACTCGCTAACGAATACTTTGGCGGCTGTTAACAAGGCCTACGCCGCGCAAGGAGACTATATTCCGAGCTTTTACAACGCAGGTTTTCATGCTACGTGTCCGGGCACGCCGCCAATCTGCGGACATGCCAAGATTACTTCTTATGAGCCCTGGGGCGACTCCGTCTATCATGGATGGGCCAACCAGTTGACGCGACGCATGTCCAATGGTTTGCAGTTCATTGGTTCATACACGTGGAGCCACAACATCGACGATTCGACAGCGGAGGTGTTCAGCACTTACGCTACTCCACGACGGCCCCAGGACAGCACGAACCTGCGAGCGGATCGTTCGAGTTCCGCGCTTGACCATCGCAATCGATTCACGATTGAACTCATCTACGACGAACCGTTCTTTCAGAAATCCAACTGGCTGTTGAAGAATGTGCTGGGCGGTTGGGAGCTTGCTCCTATCTACACGTATCAAACCGGTACACTATGGGACGTGCAGACTGGTCTCGATGCGAACCTCAACGGCGATACAGCCGGTGACCGCGCCTTTGTCAATCCCAATGGCGGCAATCCGAACATCGGTTCGGCAGTAACCGCGCTTAAGAATGCGAGCGGGGACACTGTCGGTTATCTCGTTAACAATCCGAATGCCTTATATGCGCAGGCTCCGCTCGGCACGCTGCCGAACGCGGGACGAAACACCGAGCATTTCAACCCGATTAACGACATCGACATGACTGCCGCAAAGACCATTACCTTCACGGAACGGTACAAGCTTCAGTTCTCAGCACGCGTGTTCAATATATTCAATCACCCGCAGTACGCTGGTGGAAATATCAGTGACATCGCGCCGATCGGTGCAACGGGCACCACACAACACCAGGTATTCGAGCCGCAGAGCTCGCTGTTCGGCAACCTTCCGGCAGCGTTTTCCAGCAACCCGCGCACTATGGTGCTCGCACTCAAGCTGCTGTTCTAGTTGAGTAAGTAGTTCCAAAATAGACACCAGTAGTACACAAGGACCCGGCTTCGGCCGGGTTATTTTTTTCTAACCTGACCTTACTTACGCCTCTCATTCTTGGAAGAGCGACGTTAGGTTCTATTACAAACCGTACAGGTAATTGGCGATTTCGTCTATTTTTCATACGCTTACATCGTTGGACTCGGAATTGCACAACTTTGCAATTTGAACCTGATGGCCGAACTGTAGTGTGGCAAGGCCTCAGGTGGAATAGGAGTTATCAATGTTAAGTGAATCAACATTGTCGTCGTTAATTTTCGAAAGAGTCCGATATTCTCTGGGACTCCTGGGAATGTTTGTTGTGGCTGTCCTCGGCCTTCAGGCGCAATCCATCACCACGGGGGATGTGACTGGGACAGCGAAGGACCCGAGTGGCGCAGGCGTTCCGGGCGCAACGATCACGTTGCAGAATACCGGCACCGGTTTAACTCAGACACAGACTACCAACGCCGAAGGGCAATATCGCTTTTCACTGGTTTCTCCAGGCACCTATACCATTCGCGCGGCTGCAACGGGCTTTTCCAACGCGGAGGTCAGGGGACTGACGGTTCTTGCCGGTCAGCCTGCAATCGCAAACTTTCAGCTGCCTATCGCAGCGGCGAGCACAACAGTGAACGTGACCGAGGCGGCATCGCTTGTTCAGTCAGAAAATGCCGACGTATCGGCTGCGTTTAACACCCAAACGATTCAGAACATGCCCAATCCGGGCGGCGATCTTACATATATCGCGCAGACCGCCCCGGGGGTGGTGATGAATACTCAAGGCGGCTATGGCAATTTCTCTTCATCGGGTATGCCCGCGACCTCAAACCTCTTTAGCATCAATGGCGCAAACTTTAATGACCCTTACCTGAACCTCAACAATAGCGGCGCATCGAACCTAATGCTTGGCTTTAACGATATCGCTGAGGCGAACGTTATCTCTAACGCCTATTCGGCGCAGTATGGCCAATACGCTGGGGCCCAGATGACGATGCAGACGAAATCCGGCACCAACGCCTTCCATGGCGATGCGATCTACATGTGGAATGGGCGGGCAGTCAATGCGAACGATTTCATCGACAGCTTGTCCGGTAATCCGACGCCGTTCGTAAACTTCAATCAATGGGCGACTGGTATTCAGGGTCCCGTTTGGAAAAACCGCACCTTCTTTGACGCGGATTATGAGGGTACCCGGGTGCTTCTGCCAACTGCTCCGGTAACTGTCAAAATTCCCAGCCAGCAGTTTCAGACCGCGACGCTCGCGAATCTGGCGACCAATGGTCATGCGGATGAAATCCCGTTTTATAAACAGCTCTTCGGCATCGTGAACAGCGCGCCTGGTTCCGCTACCGCGACTCCGGTTCCGGGTGGTTGTGGCACCTTTACCGCCCTTGGCGCTGGAGTACCGTGCAGTTTGGAATTCCGCACAACGCCTCCGGCTGCCGAGAAGGAGTATCAGTATGCCATCCGCGTCGATCACAATTTCAGCGACCGAGATCATGGCTACGTGCGCGTGTGGCGCGATAACGGATTCCAACCGACGTACACGGATTACTTCAATCCTGTCTTCAACGCGCAAAGTTTGCAGCCGCAGATGGCGGCTCAGGCATCGGAAAGTCACACTTTTAATCCCACAGCGGTAAATCAGTTTAATGCCTCGGCTTGGTTTTACGCAGCGGCCTTCAATCCCGTCAATCAATCGGGCGCTCTCGCGCTGCTTCCCACGGTCGTCGAGGTGAGCGGCTCGCCGGTGAGCCGAGTCGGCGGAGAAAATTACGCATTCCCGCAAGGCAGGCGTGTTTTTCAATATCAGATCATCGACGATTTTTCGAAGACGCACGGTAAGCACACCTTGCGTCTTGGATTCAGTTGGTTACACGATACGGTTACCGAATTGGGTTTAAGTGAATACGTTTACGGACGTGTTACGGTTGGTTCCCTGGCGCAGCTTTATGCCGGGGGCGGCGCAACTTCCCAGATCCAGCAACGCTTTCCCGCATCCACCGAAGAGCCAATTCTGTTCAACACATTCGGAGGCTACATAGGAGATGACTGGCGATTTTCCGATCGTCTGACGCTATCTCTCAATTTGAGATTGGAAAATTATGCGAACCCGGTCTGTGCGCACAACTGCTTTGCCAGGCTGGCATCGCAGTTTACGGGCGCTCCAGTCAATCCCAATACCCCATATAACGTAGCGGTGGCCTTCAATCAACATGATGCCTTCCAGAACACGCAAACAGTGGTCTGGGAACCCCGAATTGGCATAGCCTGGAAGCCGACTTCCAGCGACAAGACCGTCATCCGGGCCGGCGCCGGGGTGTTTGCCGATGAATTGCCTGGCGTTCTCGCTCAGTCCGCCGCTCTTCAAACGCCCACGGTGAATAGGTTCACTATCAAGGGAAATCAAACGGCGAGCGGATTCGGAGCGATTGCCCCTGGAGTAAGCAATAGTCTCTTTACCGCTGCGGCTCAGGCGAATGCCGCTCTTCTTACCGGATTTACATCAGGCGGAACGTACAGCTCCATCAAGGCGGCGGTCCCGGCGTTTGTTGCGCCGAACTTTACCGGGTATCCGAACTTGTTTAAGCAGCCGACATACTACAAATGGAATTTCGAGGTTCAGCAAGAGCTGGGATGGAAAATGCTGCTCAGCATGAACTATCAAGGCATGCACGGCAACTTTATTCCAATTGGTGACAATGGCGTAAACGCCTACTGCACACTGGCGAATTGCCCCGGCGGATTTGCCGGGCTTCCGACGTCAGCTCCGGATGCAGCTTTCGGAACCATAACGCAATACCTGGATGCCGGCTACTCGAACTACAACGGCCTAGTGACAAGCGTGCAGCGCCGCATGTCGTCTGCGCTCTCCTTCAACCTCAACTACACCTGGAGTCATGCTCAAGATGTTGTTTCCAACGGCGGTTTAGAAGGCGTGAATCTAGGCGAAGCAGGCAGCGTTCTAAGTCCTCAAAACCCGTTCAATATTCGAGCTAATTATGCGAACTCGGATCTGGATGTACGGCACTACATTAGTTTCGGCTGGGTGGCGACCGACGTCTTCACGCATGCGGCGCATTGGGGCCCGGCTCGCCGAATTTTGGGCGGATGGACCTTGTCGGGTAATATCTTCTACCGCACTGGACTGCCGTACACCGTTGTGGATACAGGCGTTTCTAGCTTGTTAAACAATTACGGCGGATCCATTTTTGCAATTCCGGCGGCTGGCGCTTCATTCGGTCAATCCTGCGGTAAGGCTGCGGTTACGGACGTAAACGGAAATGTGGCAGCCCCTTGTCTGAGTACCTCTCAGTTCGTTGCAAGTGGCACGGATTATGCGTTTGGATCAGCGGGCCGAAATGCTTTCCGAGGCCCTAATTTCTTTGATATGGATCTGGCGCTCATGAAAGACATAAAGCTCACGGAACGCATGACTTTCTCGTTCGGCGCACAGGCGTTCAATGTACTGAACCACCCGAACTTCGACCAACCTGTGAACGATATTGGGAATCCATCGTTCGGGCAAATTCAAACCCAAGTGGGGCCACCAACTAGCATTCTTGGGGCGTTTGTGGGAGGCAGCAACTCGGCTCGATTTTTGGAAATCAGAGGTCTGATCCGGTTCTAGGCCAGAACTTACAATCCAAAAAAGGAAGGCTAGCCGTCTCTCGTTCGGCTAGCCTTTTTGCTATAACGCAGACTCGGAGGTTTTTCTGCGCTTTTGTCCTACGACTCGTCTCACCCAATAAAGTTTCGATTGAGTAATTACTAAGTTTTGTAAACGCTCTCAGAGCCGCCCGGATTCTCCTCAACTTGATAAAATCAAAGCGGTGAAGCAGCCCAACGACAGGAGTTGATTCACGCCAATCGTATAGGCCTTTTTCGGCCATTTATCCCATGTTCGCCGCAGCAACTATCACGGACGAAATTCTAGAGTGGAAGACTCGCCGCCGCGCCGTTATCCTGGCGCACCACTACCAAGAGGCGGAAATTCAAGAACTTGCGGACTCAGTAGGGGATAGCCTTGAGCTCGCCCGGGCCGCCAAAAATTTCGCCGGCGATGTGATCGCTTTCTGTGGCGTTCGGTTTATGGCGGAAACCGCGAAGGTGGTTAACCCGGAGCGAATTGTCGTTGTTCCCGATTTGAATGCCGGCTGCAGCCTGGTGGATAGCTGCCCCGCTGAGGCCGTGCGTGCCTTCCGAAAACGTAACCCCGGCCACGTCATTGTCAGCTACATTAATACGTCAGTTGAGGTGAAGGCGGAGAGCGACATTCTGTGCACTTCGCGAAATGCCGTAGCTATCGTCAATTCGATTCCCGCGGACAAGCCCATTCTTTTTCTTCCAGATATCAATCTCGGCAACTATGTAAAGGCGCAGACGGGCCGCAAGAACATGCAGATCTGGCAAGGCGCTTGTATCGTACACGCAACTTTTCCAGCGCGCCGATTGGCTACCGCCCGGTCAGAACATCCACACGCGCTTGTGGCTGCACATCCGGAATGTCCCTCCGACGTGCTTCGGATGGCGGACTTTATCGGATCGACCTCCTCGATCATCAACTGGTGCACCGAACAGAAGGCGGACGAGTTCATCATTATGACCGAAAGTGGGGTTCGGCATTCGCTTGAAAAACTCTCGCCTGGCAAGAAATTTTATTTCGTCGCCAATGAGAATTGCAATTGCAGTGAATGTCCTTACATGCGGCTAAATTCGCTGGAGAAGCTGCTTGCCTGCCTGGAGAAATTAGAACCGCGCATTGAGCTCGCTCCGGATATCATGAAGCGAGCCCTGGTTCCGCTTGAGCGCATGTTGGCCGTGCGCTAGGAGCGCCCGTTTCCCATGACGCAGCTTGTCCAACTCGCGCCTGTGTCGCCGGCGACCGCAGCGCCGAGGGACGGACCGTTACTGGACACATTTGGCAGGATTCACTCGGATCTTCGCATCAGCGTGACGGATCG
>Ga0070741_10012418_pt1 | contig 15392 bp, 18 predicted proteins | sample Coa_R1_4_FD_66440 | JGI IMG/M metagenome (GOLD analysis project Ga0070741, IMG submission 66440) | Surface soil microbial communities from Centralia Pennsylvania, which are recovering from an underground coalmine fire - Coalmine... | ecosystem: Environmental > Terrestrial > Soil > Unclassified ... | reverse complement strand
GCGCCGTTGTGTCCCGGACGAGGCCGACGAGATCGCGACTGCGATCGAGGAGCTCGCCGCCGACGCCGCGCTCGTGCTCACGACGGGCGGGACGGGCCTCGCGCCGCGTGACGTGACGCCGGAGGCGACCCGCACGGTGGTGCAGCGCGACGTGCCCGGCATCGCAGAGGCATTACGCGCCGACTCGATCGCGCGCACGCCTCACGGGCTTCTCTCTCGCGGTGTCGCGGGCGTGCTCGGGCGAACGCTTGTCGTGAACCTGCCTGGGTCGACGGGCGGCTGCCGCGACGGCTACGCAGTCGTCCGGCCCGCGCTCGAGCACGCGCTTGCCTTGCTCGCCGACGAGCCCACCGCGCATCGAGCCTCGTGATGCGCGTCGCACGTCTCTACTACCGGCTCGTCAAGTTCGAGCACACGATCTTCGCGCTTCCCTTCGCATACGTCGGAGCGTTTCTGGCCGTTTCGGGCGTGCCGTCGGCGCACGACCTGCTCTGGATCACGCTTGCGATGGTTGGCGCGCGATCGCTTGCGATGGCGCTCAACAGGCTGATCGACCGCCGCATCGACGCGGCGAACCCGCGCACGGCGTCGCGCGAGCTCCCGGCCGGCGCGTTGAGCGCAGGAGCTGTCCTCTGCTTCTGCGCGGCGGCGCTCGCGCTCTACGTAGTCGCAGTCTTCGAACTCGCGCCGCTCGTTCGCTGGCTCGCGCCGATCCCCGTGCTTGCGTTTGTCGTCTATCCGTACCTGAAGCGCTTCACGTGGCTCTGCCACCTCTGGCTCGGCGCGGTCGACGGGCTTGCGCCGGTCGGTGCATGGGCCGCGATCCGCGGCGATCTCGCGTGGCAGGCCTGGGCCCTGGGAGCAGCGGTGGCGGCCTGGGTCGCCGGATTCGACCTCTTCTATGCCCTGTTCGACATCGACGTCGACCGGGAGCAAGGGCTGCACTCGTGGGCGACGCGCTTCGGCGAGCGCGGCGCGTTCATCGGAGCACGCACGCTGCACCTCGCGACGATCGCGCTGCTCGTCGCGGCGGGTATCGGCCTGCACGTCGGTGCGCTCTACTGGCTCGGCGTCCTCGCGGTCGGCTGCCTCCTCTTCTACGAGCACTCGCTTGTGCGTCCCGGCGATCTGCGCCGCCTCGACGCCGCGTTCTTCACGATGAACGGGGTCATCTCCATCGCCTTCTTCGCCTTCGTGCTCGCAGACGTTCTGTGATCGTCGGCTTGCTCCATCCCGGCGAGATGGGCGCCGCGGTCGGTGCGTCGATCGACGCTGACGTCGTGTGGGCCTCCGACGGCAGGAGTGCCGCGACGCACGAGCGGGCGTCCGGCTTCCGCGACGTCGGCAGCCTGCCGGCGCTCGTCGCCGAAGCGGATGTGATCGTCTCGATCTGCCCGCCGCATGCTGCACTCGACGCCGCGCGTGCCTGTGCCGGGTTCCGCGGGATCTACGTCGACGCGAATGCGATCTCTCCGCAGCGCGCACGGGAGATCGCCGGGATTCATCCGAGCTTCGTCGACGGCGGCATCGTCGGCGGGCCGGCCGCGCCGGTGCTCTATCTCTCCGGCGAGGCCGCCGCAGAAGTCGCCGAGCTCTTTGGGATCGAAACGCGCGTCGTCGCGAGCGCGTCGGCGTTGAAGATGGTGTACGCGTCGTGGTCGAAGGGCACGGCGGCGATGCTGCTCGCAGCTCGGGAGGTCGCGCGGCACTACGACGTCGAAACGGACTGGCTGCTCGCGGCGCCCGAGCTCGCGGGCGAGCTGACGCGCGCACAGGCGTCGGCCGAGACGAAGGGCTGGCGCTGGATCGGCGAGATGGAGGAGATCGCCGACACGTTCGCGTCCGCCGGTGAGCCCGACGGCTTCCATCGCGCAGCCGCCGAGGTGTTCCGCGCATGATCTTTGCACGCCGGATCTCGAAGCGATTCGGCGACCGCCGGGTCCTCCGTGACGTCGACGTCGAGGTGCCGGACGGTGGGTTTCTGCTCGTCACCGGACCGAACGGCTCGGGCAAGACGACGTTGCTGCGCATCCTGGCGCGGCTCGCCGCGCCGACGTCCGGTGAGCTTCGTCTTCCCGAGCGCGCAACGATCGGCTACCTCGGCCACGACCCGCTCGTGTACCGCGAGTTGACGCCGCTCGAGAACCTCACGCTCTTCGGCCGCCTCTACCGCATCCCGGAGCGCGCGGAGCACGTGGGGATGCTGCTCGAGCGATTCGGGCTGTGGGAGGTGCGGCACGAGCGGGTCGCGACGTTCTCGCGGGGCATGCAGCAGCGCCTCGGCCTGTGCCGCGTGCTCTTGCACGACCCCTCGCTGCTCGTCCTCGACGAGCCCTACAACGCGCTCGACGCACAGGGCGGCGACCTGCTCGACGGCATCCTGAGCGAGCGGCGCACGATCGTCGTCGCGACGCACGACCCCGTTCGTGTCGAGCAGCGTGCGACGGCGAGGCTCGCACTCGGATGAACTACGCGGCAGATACCGCGGCGCTCGCGCGGAAGGACTTGCTCTTGGAGTTGAGAGCGAAGGAGACGCTGCCCGCGATGCTCCTGTTCGTGCTCGCGACGCTGACGATCTTCCACTTCGCGCTGCCGCGCGGCACGGGGGACGTTGCGGCACGCGGGCTGCTCTGGTCGGCGCTCGTCTTCACCGCGCTCCTCGGCCTGACACGCGCGTTCGTGCCCGAGCGCGAGCAGGGGATGTTCGATGCGCTCGTGCTCGCCCCGTGCGATCGCAGCGCGATCTGGCTCGGGAAGTCGATCGCGGTGATCGGCTTCCTGGCCGCGGCGCAGGTGGTCGCGCTGCCCGCGTTCGCGATCTTCTTCAACGGGCTCGACGGCCGGACCGTCGCGGCGGTCGCGCTCGCCGACGTCGGGATCGCCGCGGTCGGCACGCTCTTCGGGGCGATGGCCGTCGCGGGCCGCGCCCGCGAGCTCCTCCTGCCGCTGCTCTTCCTGCCGATGGCCGTGCCGATCGTCGTCGGCGGAGTCGGCGAGTACCTCTGGTTCCTCGCGCTCTACGACGCGATCTTCGCCGTCCTGAGCTGGGCCGCGTTCGAGTACGTGGTCGCCGAGGCCTAGCGGTCCTCTCTAGCATTCGGGCCGTGAAGCTGGCGGCCCTCACGACCGCGCTCTTCGGAGCGGCGGTGGCGCTGATCTTCTTCTACGCGCCGACCGACGCGAACCAGGGGTTCTCGCAGCGCATCTTCTATTTCCACGTGCCGATCGCGCTCACGTCCTACGTCTGCTTCGGCTGGGGTGCATGGAAGGCGCTGCGGTATCTACGCACGCGCGACGAGCGTGCCGATCTCGAGAGTTACGTGGCGATCCACCAGGGCGTCGTCTTCGGCGCGCTGACGCTCGTCACCGGCTCGATCTGGGCACGCGCCTCGTGGGGGCACTGGTGGGAGTGGGGCGACGACCAGCTCGTCCTCTTCCTCGTGCTGTTCCTCTTCTACTGCGCGTACTTCATGCTCCGGTTCTCGGTCGACCCGGGCGTGCCGCGCGCGAGCATGAGCGCCGTGTACGCGCTCTTCGGCGTGGTGCTCGTGCCGGTGTCGTTCCTCGCGATCAGGCTCTCGCACAGCCTCGTGCATCCCACTGTCTTCACCTCGCACGGCCCGCAGATGGCGCACTCGCAGTTCCTCACGTTCTGCGTCGCGTGGGCGGCGATGCTGTGTCTCTTCGCGACGCTGTACGGCGTCGAGCTCGCCGGGAAGCGCATCGACTCGCATCTGCGCGAGCTGCGCGAGCTCTTGACATGACCCTGGCCTCGGTCAAGGCGCCGCCGTCGGAGTGGCAGTACGTGGCTGCGGCGTACCTCGTCGTGCTCGTGACTGTGCTCGCATGGGTCGCGATCGTCGCGGCGAAGCTGCAGCGGCTGCAACGGCAGCTCGGAGATCTCGTCGATCGGGCGCGCGAACGTGGTTGAAGCGCTTTTCTGGCCCGCGCTCATTGCCTACGGCGAGGCCGCGTTCGCGTACTCGTCGGCACGCACCGCGCGCGCAGCCACCTGGGGCGTTCGGATCGGCTGGCTCGCGCAGACGGCGCTCCTTGCGCTGCAGGCGGCGCGCGCGGACCGCTTTCCCTGGTGGAGCTTTGCCGGCTCGCTCAATCTCTTCGTCTGGCTCGTCGTCGGTGCCTACCTGATCTGGGGCTGCCGTCCGCGCTTCCGGCTGCTGGGACTCACGGTGATGCCGCTCGCCGTCGCGCTCTTTCTCGTCGCACGGATCGGCGGAGGGACGCGCGTCGCCGGAGGCGACGGCTACGGCACCGTCTTCCTCGTCGTGCACGTCGGGTTCGTGCTGGCCGCATTCGCAGGATTCACCCTCGCCGCGGCTCTTGCCGGCCTGTACCTCTGGCAGGAGCGGCGGTTGAAGCGGCGGGCGCCCGACATCCTCCGCCTGCGGCTGCCGCCGCTCGCGTCGCTCGAGCGCCTCACGCGGCGAACCGTCGCGGCCTCGCTGCCGCTGCTCACGCTCGGGCTCGGCGCGGGGCTCTTGCGAATGCGCCACGATCACCGTTCTCTCGACGCCCTCGAGGCGGTGACACTGCTGACGTGGCTCGTCTACGGCGTGTTCGTCGCGCTGCGGCCGAGCGGCTCTCGTGCGGCGTATCTCGCGCTCGGCGGGTTCGTGCTCGTGATCGTCGCGCGTCTCGCGCTCGCCGGGAGCCATTTCGCATGACGCCTTTCTCCGTCGTCGGGTTGTCGCACCACGTCGCGCCGGTGGAGCTGCGTGAGCGGGTGGCCTTGCCCGTGGAGGAGGCTGCGGGGCTCGCGCGCGCGCTCGGCGACGCGGTGTGCCTCGCGACGTGCAATCGCACCGAGCTCTATCTCGCCGGGGTCGACGAGACCGAGGCGGTCGCCGCGCTCGAGCTCCTCGCAGGCGAGCCGCTCGCCGACATCGCCTATCGGCTGCACGAGGTTGATGCAGCGCGTCACCTCTTCCGCGTCGCGGCCGGCCTCGACTCGCTCATTCCCGGCGAGGGCGAGATCCTCGGACAGGTGCGGGCCGCGTATGAATCGGTGACGCCGGGGCCGGTGCTCGACCGTGTCTTTCGCCAGGCGCTCGCCGTCGGCAAGCGCGTGCGCAGCGAGACGGCGATCGGCGAGAGCCCGGCGTCGGTCTCGTCGGCCGCCGCGGCGCTCGCGGCCCAGGTCTTCGGTGAGCTCGCGGGGCGTCGCGTGCTGTTGCTCGGCGCTGGCCGGATCGGGGAGCTCGCCGCGGCGAACCTCGCCTCGCGCGGAGCAGAGATTGCGTTCGTCGCGAGCAGGCGCCGTGCGACCGCCGAGCGTCTCGCGGATCGGTTCCGCGCGTCGGCTCTCGAGCTCGCGGAGGCGCCGGCTCGGCTTGGGGAGGTCGACGTGGTCGTGTCCGCGACGGCGGCGAGCGATCCGATCTTGCGCGTTGGCGATGTTCCCGCGCGCCGCCGCGCACCGCTCTTCTTCATCGACATTGCGGTACCGCGCGATCTCGATCCCGCGATCGGCGAGCTCGCCGGCTGCTTTCTCTACGACATCGACGATCTCGAGGCGGTCGTCGCCGAGACGCTCGCCGGCCGCCGCGCCGAGGCGGAGCGCGCCGAGCAGCTCGTTGCGGACGAGACGGACCGGTTTCTCTCGTGGCGCGCTTCGCTCGATGTCGTCCCGGCAATCGCGTCGCTCCGCGCGCGGGCGGAGGCGATCCGCTCGGCCGAGCTCGCGAAGGTCGAGGGACGCGTGAGCCCCGACGAGCGGCGAACACTCGAGTCGGTGACGGCGCAGATCTTGAACAAGCTGCTCCATCTGCCGACAGTGCGCATGAAGGAAGCGGCGATCAGCGCCGACGGAGCCGTCTACGCCGACGCCGTCCGCCACCTGTTCGGGCTCGAGGATGACTCATGACGGATCAACAGGACTGGGTTCGGCTGAGCCGTAGGCTCGACGGAGGCTCACAAGACGCGCAGGTGCCGGCTTTGCCGGCGCCGAAGCAGAGATCCGTGATCAGACCTCTTCCCATCGTCGCGCCCTCGCTGTTTCTTCGCGTGCGGCGAGGCGCGCCGCTCACGTGTGGGCGCACGACGCGCGGAGGGGGGCGCTGTGCTCGTCCGCATCGGCTCCCGCGGCTCTAGGCTCGCGCTCACGCAGGCGCGCCAGGCCGCCGAGCTCGTCCGGCGCTCGGGCGTGGACGTCACGCTCGTTCCGATCACGACCGCGGGGGACCGCGACCGCACACGTCCCTTCGGCCAGATCGGCGAGCGAGGCGTCTTCGTGAAGGAGCTCGAGGAGGCGCTGCTCGCGCGTCGCATCGACGTGGCCGTGCACTCGGCGAAGGACATGACATCGACCGACGCGGCAGGGCTTGCGGTCGGCGCGTATCTGCCGCGCGACGATCCGCGCGACGCGCTCGTCGGGGCCGATGCGATCAGGCCCGGCATGCGCATCGGCACCGCGTCGGCGCGGCGGCGTGCTCAGCTACTCGCGCTCGAGCCGTCCCTTTCGATCGAGCCGCTGCGCGGAAACATCGACACCCGGCTGCGCAAGCGGCGCGAGCGTGGGCTCGACGCGATCGTGCTTGCCGCGTGCGGGCTCGACCGGCTCGGGCTCGCGCCGGAGGTCGGCGCGCGGCTCGAGCCCGACGTGATGCTTCCCGAGGCGGCGCAGGGCGCGCTCGCTCTCCAGGTTCGGGCCGGCGAGGAGCCGCTCGTCGCGGCCGCTGACGATCCCGAGACGCGCCGCCGGGTCGAGCTCGAGCGACGCTGCGTCGCCGCGGTCGGCGGCGGATGCCTGGCACCGGTCGCGGCGCACCACGACGGGACGATTCTGCAAGCGCTCGTCGCGGACGAGGACGGCCGGTGGCTGGAGCGCCGCTCCGGGGACGACCCCGACGAGCTCGGGCGTACGCTCGCCGCCTTCGCCGCGGCGCAGCCTGCATGCGCGTGATCGTCACGCGGCCGCGCGCCCAGGCGGGGCCGCTCGTGGCGGCGCTGCGCGCGGCAGGCGCTGAGGTCGTCGAGTGCCCGGTCGTGGAGATCGAGCGGATCTCCGACACACCGGTCGACGGCACGGGCTACGACTGGGTGATCGTGACGAGCGCGAACGGGGCCGAGGAGCTCGCGCGCCGAGGCCGCAACCTGCCGCCGATCGCGGCAGTCGGCCCGGGCACGGCGGAGGCTCTGCAGGCACACGGCCTCCAGGCCGCGTTCATCCCGCGCGACTCGTCGCAGGACGGCCTGCTTCGCGAGCTGCCGCGCCCGGCCGGCCGTGTGCTCTTCGCGGCCGCCGAAGGCGCGCGGCGCGGCCCCGTCGAGGAGCTCGGCGCCGACTTCGTCGCGCTCTACCGGACGCGGCAGCTCCGGCCGTCCGTGCCCGACGCGGACCTCGTCGTGCTCGCGTCCGGCTCGGCCGCGCGCGCGTATGCCGAGGCGGGTGGAAAGGCGCCGGCGGTCACGATCGGCCCGCAGACGTCCGAGGCCGCGCGGGCGGCGGGCATCGAGGTCGCGGCCGAGGCGACCCGGCATGATCTCGACGGACTCGTCGCGGCGGTGCGCGATGTGATGGACTCGGCAATGCCTTGACGATCGTCACGTTTCTCAGCGACTTCGGCCTGCAGGACGACTTCGTCGGAACGTGCCACAGCGTGATCGCGCGCATCGCGCCGGATGCGCACGTGATCGACCTCACGCACGGCATCCCGCCGCAGGCCGTGCTGCAGGGCGCGGTCGTGCTGCAGAACGCGATCCCCTTCACGCCGGTCGGCGTGCACCTCGCGGTCGTCGACCCGGATGTGGGCGGCGCCCGGCGCGCGGTTGCGGTGCAGACGGCCGACGGCCGCTTGCTCGTCGGGCCGGACAACGGGTTGCTGATGCTCGCCGCGGATGCGGCCGGAGTGACGGCTGCGCATGAGCTCGCCGACCCGCGCTTCCGGCTGCCGAACGTCTCGCACACCTTCCACGCGCGTGACATCTTCGCGCCGGCCGCTGCGCACCTCGCTGCCGGCGTGGCGATCGACGAGCTCGGCGCGCCGGTCGAGCCGGGCGAGCTCGTTCGCATCGACGTTCCCGATCCCGAAGTCGGCCGCACGCAGGTGTCGGCCACCGTGCTGGTGGTCGATCGGTTCGGCAATGTCGCCACGAACGCTCGGCGGCCGCACGTCGAGGCGCTCGGCATGAAGAGCGGCGACCGCGTCGAGATCCGCCTCAGCCTCGATCGCTACTACGCACTCGTGGCCGACACGTTCGCCGATGCGCAGCCGGGCGAGCTGATCTTCTACGAGGACTCGTACGGACTGATGACGCTCGCGATCAGCCGTGGTGATGCAGCGCGTCTCACCGGCGTCGTGCTCGGCGACGAGATCAGGATCGCTGCCGAATGAACGTGCAGCAGCGCTTTGCGCGCACCGTGACGACCGTCGTCGTGCGCGTGCCCGGCGCGTGGCGGCTCTTCCGCGGCGCGGTGATCGGTCAGTTCGACCGGCTCGCACCTGACTGGGACGCGCTGCGTGTGAACCCGAACCGCCTGCGCGCGATTCGCTTCGCGTTCGCGGCGATCGAGCCCGACCCCGAGCGCGTGCTCGACGTCGGCACGGGCTCCGGCGCCGCGGCGCGTGCGGCGGCCGAGGCGTGGCCCGACGCGCAGGTGGTCGGCGTCGACGTGTCGCCGAAGATGATCGACGAGGCTCGCAGGCTCGCGGTGAGCGACCACGAGCGCTACGAAGTCGCGGACTCCTCGGAGCTGCCGTTCCCGGACGGCTCGTTCGACGTGGTGTCGCTGAACAACATGATCCCGTTCTTCGACGAGATCGCGCGCGTCACGGCTCCCGGCGGGCACGTGGCGGTCGCCTTTGGGCTCGGGCCCCAGACGCCCATCTGGGTGCCGCTCGACCGGGTGCAGGCCGAGCTCGAGCGGCGCGGGTTCACGCACGTTGCGACCTTCGAGGGCGAGCCGAGCCTCGCCTTGCTTGCGCGCAAGGGCGAACGTTCCTAAGCTCTTTCGTACAGAGACGTTCGCGACGCGGTAGCACCGGTCCGGACGTCTCTTTTTGTTCGTCTACCATTCCGCGCGCGGCGAGGTAGCTCAGCTGGTAGAGCACACGGCTGAAAACCGTGGTGTCGCCGGTTCAAGTCCGGCCCTCGCCACTCGATCGAGTTGAACGTGACGCAAACGCGAAAGCCGGTGACCGTGATCGGCGCCGGCCTCGACCTCGGTGCCGGCCGGCGCGGCGTCGACATGGGGCCGTCGGCGATCCGCTACGCGGGGCTCGAGTCGCGCATCCGCTCGCTCGGCCGTGACGTGGTCGACGCCGGCGACGTGCGGGCGCCGGTTCCGGAGGCGACCGACGAGGGCGACGCAAACCACCGGTACCTCGGCCCGATCAAGCAAGTGTGCGAAGCGCTCGCTGCGCGCGTCGACGAGGCGGTCGGCGAGGGGAGCGTGCCGCTCGTGCTCGGCGGCGACCACTCGATCGCGATGGGGACGCTCGGCGGCATGGCTCGTCACCACGGTGCCGGCGGGGTACTTTGGATCGACGCACACGGCGACCTGAACCGGCCGTCGACCTCGCCCAGCGGGAACGTCCACGGAATGCCGCTCGCGGCGGCGTTCGGCGTCGCCGGCGAGCCGTTTGCATCGGATGCCTACCCGGTGCAGTCTGTGCGGCGCGCGGCGCTCGTCGGTGTGCGGTCGCTCGACGAAGGCGAACGTGCATTGATCCGCGAGCTCGACGTGCGCGTGTTCACGATGAGCGAGATCGACCGGCGCGGCGTCGAGCACGTGCTGGCGGATGCGCTCGAGTTCCTGAGCGGCGAGCCGTTCCTGCACGTGAGCTTCGATCTCGACGCCGTCGATCCGATGTTCGCGCCCGGCGTCGGCACGCCCGTTCCCGGCGGGCTCTCCTACCGCGAAGCGCACCTCGCGCTCGAGCTCGTCGCGGAGTCCGGCAGGCTCGATTCGCTCGACATGGTCGAGGTGAATCCGGTCCTCGACCGCGAGAACGACACCGGGCGGCTGGCCGTCGAGCTGACGGCGAGCGCGCTCGGCCAGCGGATTCTTTAGCCGTCGGGCTCCTCGTAGAAGACGGTTCCCTTGAGCTCGTCTGGGAGGCAGTCGACCTCGAACCCGTGTGGGTCGTCGTGGGGGTAGACATAGCCCGCGCCCCGGCCGAGCTTGCGCGCACCCGGGTAGGCGGCTGAGCGGAGCGCCGCGGGAGGCACCAGGTGACCGCGTTCGCGTACGGCATCGGTCGCGCGCTTCAGTGCGATGTACTCGCGGTTCCCCTTCGGCGCTCTCGCCAGGTAGACCGCCGCCTGCGCCAGGTTGAGCCGCGCCTCCGGCAGGCCGACGTGCTCGACCGCCTGCGCGGCCGCGACGGCGACGACGAGCGCCTGTGGGTCGGCGTTGCCGATGTCCTCGGACGCGAGGACGATCATGCGCCGTGCGATGAAGCGAGCATCCTCGCCGCCTTCGATCATCGCCGCCAGGTAGTAGATCGACGCCTGCACGTCGCCGGCTCGCGTCGACTTGATCCACGCGGAAATGAAGTCGTAGTGGCGGTCGCCGCCCTTGTCGTAGGCGAGTGGCCGCTTGCGCGCGGCGTCGTCGACGTGACGCTCCGCGAGCTCCGCGCCCTCGGCTCGCGCCGTTTCGGTGGAGAGCTCGAGGATGTTGAGCGCGTTGCGCGCATCGCCGCCGGCCCGTAGCGCGATCTGCTCCTCGACCTCGGTTGGCACGTCGACCGCGAGCGCGGCGGCGCCGCGGCGCACCACTTCGCGCAGCGTTTCGAGCGAATGCGGCTCCAGCTCGTAGATCTGCGCGCGTGAAAGGAGCGCGGAGTTGACTTCGAAGTACGGGTTCTCCGTCGTCGCTCCGATCAGCGTCAGGAGCCCCTCCTCGACGCCGGGCAGGAGTGCATCTTGCTGCGCCTTGTTGAAGCGGTGGATCTCGTCCAGGAAGAGGATGGTGCGCCTGCCGCTCGCCCCGAGCCGCTCGCGTGCGCCGGCGAGCACCTCGCGCACGTTCGCGACCGTCGCCTGCACCGCGGAGAGCTCCTCGAACTCGGCGCCCGTCGTCTGCGCCACGATGCGCGCGAGGGTCGTCTTCCCTGAGCCCGGCGGCCCGTAGAGGATCATCGACGGGACGCGGTCCTGCTCGATCGCAAGTCGCAGCGCACGACCCGGGCCGACGACGTGCGCCTGCCCCGCGAACTCGTCGAGCGAGGTCGGCCGCAGACGCTGGGCGAGCGGCGCGCTCGCGCCGAGCCGGCGCCCGGCTGCCTCGCTGAAGAGGTCGGTCACCCCGAAAGTATGCTCTGGAGCCAGTGAGCGAAGTCTGGGCAGCGGGCACGTACGAGCGTCTCGCCGCGCGCTTCGGGCCCGTCCAGGATCAGCTGGTCGACACGCTGCGGATCGGGCCCGCCGACCGCGTGCTCGACCTCGCCACGGGAACAGGCGAGGTGGCCGTGCGCGCCGCGAAGCGCGGCGCGGCCGTGACGGGCCTCGACATCACGGAGCCGATGCTCGTCAAGGCGCGTCGGCGCGCTGAAGAGGCGGGCGTCGAGATCGCCTTCGACCTCGGCGATGTCGAGTACCTGCCGTACGAAGACGACTCCTACGACGTCGTCGCCTCGAACTTCGGACTCGTCTTCGCACCCGATCATGCGAACGTCGCGGCTGAGCTCGCGCGGGTCACGCGGCCGGGCGGCCGCATCGGGTTCACCGCGTGGAAGCCGAACCCGAAGCTCGGCGAGCTCTACCGCCGCTTCACCGACGAGCCGATCGAAGGCCGGGAGGCGTACGAGTGGGGACGCGAGGACCACGTCGAGGACATGCTCGGCGACGAGTTCGAGCTCGAGTTCGACGACGGCACGCTCTGGCTCGAAGCGGAGTCCGGCGAGGAGATCTGGAAGCTCTTCTCGGAGTCGGCGCCGCCGGTGATCGCGCTCGTCAAGCTGCTCGACGAGACGCAGGCGCGCGCGTTCCATCGTGCGTTCGTCGAGCTGTACGAGACCTACCGCGAGCCGAGCGGAGGCGTCCGCGCGCCGCGCCGGTATCTGCTCGTCCTCGGCACGCGCAAGTGACGTCCGCCGAGGCAGGCCGCGAGACTGTCGAGCTGCTGCAGCGGCTGATCCGCGTCGACACGACGAACCCGCCGGGGAACGAGACGGCGGCCGCCGAGCTTCTGCGCGCCTACCTCGAGGCAGCGGGAGTCGAGTGCGCGCTCTACGCGCGGGTGCCCGAGCGCGCGAACCTCGTCGCGCGCATTCGCGGCCGCGGCGACGGCCCGTCGCTCGCGCTCCTTTCACACACGGACGTCGTGCTCGCAGATCCGGCCGAGTGGACGCACGACCCGTTCGCCGGCGAGCTCGTCGAAGGCGAGGTCTGGGGCCGCGGCGCGCTCGACATGAAGGGTGAGGTGGCCGCGTCCGCGGTTGCGCTCGCGACGCTCGCGCGTGAGGGGTGGCGCGGATCCGGCGACCTGATCTTCGTCGCCGCCGCAGACGAGGAGGTCGGCGACGGCTTCGGCCTCGAGTGGCTCGTCGAGGAGCACCCCGACGCAGTGCGCTCGGACTTCTCGGTCAATGAGGGCGCCGGCGACCGCGTCGAGCTCGGCGGCGGCGTCTACTACGTGTGCGCAACCGCGGAGAAGATGAGCTCGCCGTTCGTGCTGCGCGTGCACGGTCGTAGCGGGCACGCTTCGATGCCGTCGATCGCCGACAACGCGCTCGTGAAGGCGGTGCCGTTCGTCGAGCGGCTCGGCGCGTTCGCGGCCGAGCCGCGCGTGATCCCGGAGGTGTCGGCGTTCTTCGAGACGGTGCTCGGCGAAGTCCCCGACGCCGCCGATGCGCTGGCGGTCGCGCGCGGCATCTCGCCGCTCGCTGCGGAGCTCGTCGAGCCGCTGCTCGCGATGACCGTCTCGCCGACGAAGGCGCATGCGTCCGACAAGCGGAATGTCATTCCCGCTGTCTGCGAGATCACGGTTGACGTCCGGCTCCTGCCGGACCAGACCCCGGCAGAGGCGGAGGCCGCGCTGCGCGAGTGCCTCGGGCCCGGTGCGTACGAGCTCGAGCTCATCGAGGGCCGGGGCGGCACGAGGTCGCCGATCGGCGGGCGGCTCTGGGATGCGATCGAGGAGTTCGTAGCTGCCGAGGAGCCCGGCGCGCGCCCGGTGCCGGCGTGCGTTGCGGGCTTCACAGACTCGCACTGGGTCCGCGACGCGTTCGGCACGGTCGCCTACGGCTTCTTCCCCGCCCGGCTCGACCCGCAGCTCGCGGCGCGGCTGATCCACTCCGCGGACGAGCGCGTGCCCGTGTCGGACCTGGAGCTCGGCGTGCGCTTCCTGCGCCACGTGGCGACCACCGTCTGTGCTTGAGCTCCACGACGCTGCAGGCGCGCTCGAGACGCTCGAGTCGTACCTCGCCGAGGAGCTTCGTCCCGGCCTCGTCGCCGACGTCCATCTCGGCTACCGGCTCGCCGACGAGCTTCGCCGCACGCCGTGGCCGTCGCCGCCCGAGCCGTGCGCGCTTCCCGTCGTCGCGGCGTGTGTTCGGCGCGCGGACGAGGCACCGCCGCGGCCGGGCGCGATCAGGGTCGGCGAGTGGGAGCCGACGTGGGCGCCCGATGAGCATGCGACGGCGGTCGACGAGGTTCGCGCCGCGATCGCGCGCGGCGACGTCTACCAGGTCAACGTCGTTCAGCATCTTTCGGCGCCGTTCGGCGGCGACCCCGCAGGCCTCGCCGCCCGGCTCTCGCAGCTTCGGCCGCTCGCGCCGCGGCCGCTAACGGGCCACGGATGGACGATCGTGTCGGCGTCGCCCGAGCTCTTCCTCGCCCGCCGCGGCGACCGGCTCTGGACGAAGCCGATCAAGGGCACGCGCCCGCTCGGCGAAGACGTCGACGATCCGAAGGACGCGGCGGAGCACGTGATGATCGTCGATCTCGAGCGCAACGACCTCTCGCGTGTGTGCCGCATCGGAACGATCGCGTGGCCGGAGCTGATGGCGCAGCAGGAGCTCGCCGGTGTGACGCAGCTCGTCTCGACGGTCGAGGGCAGGCTTCGCCCCGGTATCGGGCTCGCCGAGATCCTGCGTGCGACCTTTCCCGGCGGCTCGATCACCGGGGCGCCGAAGATCGCTGCCGTCGACCAGATCGCCCGGCTCGAGCCGGTCGGGCGCGGTGCGTCGATGGGGGCGCTCGGCACGTTCCGGCCGAACGGCGACTTCGATCTCACGCTGACGATTCGCACGTTCGCGGTCGCGGACGGCCGCATCCATCTGTGGGTGGGCGGCGGGATCGTCTGGGACTCCGAGCCCGAGGCCGAGCTGGAGGAGTCGTGGGTGAAGGCACGGCCGCTCCTGGCGGCGGTCGGTGGTCTCGTAGCTGCATGACGCTGCTCGCGGTCGCCGTGGCGGGCCGAGGGCTCGTCGACCCGGCGCAGCCGGTCTTCGGCGCGGGCGACGAGGCACTGCTGCGCGGCGGCGCGGCGTTCGAGACACTGCGTGTCTACGGGGGCCGGCCGTTTCTCGTCGATCGCCATCTCGAACGGCTGCGGCACTCGGCCGAAGCGCTCGTGCTGGCGCCGCCCGAGGGCGTCGAGGAGCTGATCCCGCTCGTGCTCGCCGCCGCGCCGCCGGAGCACGTGCTGCGCCTGTACCGAACGAGCGAGACCGTCGCCGTGACGGCCGCCGCGCTGCCCGCCGGCCTCGACGAGCAACGAGTACGAGGCATCCGGCTTCGCAGCTTCGAGCTGGGCGAGCCGCCCGCGCTTCTCGGTGGAGCGAAGACGACGAGCTACGGGCTCGCGTTCGCTGCCCGCCGTGAGGCGGAGCGCGACGGCGCAGACGACGCGCTGCTTCTCGGCGGCGGCATCGTGCTCGAGGCGGCGACGTCGAACGTGTGGTGGCGGAGGGGCGACGACCTCTTCACCCCGGAGGCGGGCGCAGGCGTCTTGCCCGGCGTCACGCGTGCGTTCCTCGCGGAGCTCGAGCCCGTCGGCGAAGGGCGCTTTCGCCTTGCCGACCTGCTGGCTGCCGACGAGTCCTTCACGAGCTCGTCGATCCGCGAGGTGATGCCGGTCGTCGCGGTCGACGGTCGTCCGGTCGGAGACGGGCGGCCGGGCCCGGCGGCGGCCCGTCTTCAAGCTGCGCTCAGGCTACGCTCCGCGGCATGAACGACAGTGACGAGAAGATCCGCCTCGGCGGGATGGCGCTCGGTAACGGCGTGCTCGTCCACGGCCCCGGCGCATGGGCGTGCGCGGTGCGGACGGCCTCCGGCCAGGTCAAGGTCGTCGCGCGGCGCAAGCGCTACCGCGCCGCGAACGTGCGCAACCCGCTCCTGCGCGGCCCGGCGAGGCTTGCGGAGGCGTTCGCGCTCCTGCCGCAGCTGAAGCGCGCGCTGCCGGAGGCGGAGCTGCCGATGGA
>Ga0070741_10012417_pt1 | contig 15393 bp, 10 predicted proteins | sample Coa_R1_4_FD_66440 | JGI IMG/M metagenome (GOLD analysis project Ga0070741, IMG submission 66440) | Surface soil microbial communities from Centralia Pennsylvania, which are recovering from an underground coalmine fire - Coalmine... | ecosystem: Environmental > Terrestrial > Soil > Unclassified ... | reverse complement strand
TTGGAACACGGCCAGCTGCGCGTCGGTGTTGGGGATGTTCCGCACCGTGACGATGGCGTCGCTGCCGTCGTAAAGGGTCAGCCTCAGGACGCCCGCGTCGGCGCCGAAGGTGGTTAGCGGCTGTTGCGGACCAAGGACGGTGAGCAGATTGCCGGCATGGACGCTGCCGAGCGGGGCGTGCGCCTGGATATTGCCTTCCGCATCGGCGAGCAGGACGGATCTTCCGTCGCGAGTGGCGCCCTTGGGCAGGCTCGCGGCGAGCGCCGCCTGCCAGCTCTCCGCCGAGCCGAGGGTTTTGTCCTTCAGGTTGAGCGCGGTGTTGTCGGCAAGGAGCGAGAGCTTGGTCTCGGCCCATTCGATGGCCGCGCGTTTGCCTTGCACCAGCTGGAATGTAAAGCCCGCGCAGGCGATCAACACGAACGCGACGAGCAGGATCGGGACCAAACGGCGGAGCAGCTCGGTTTTGCAAACGTGCTTGCCGATGGTTGCGCGGAGGGCCTCGAGACCGGGCCACTCGACGGCGAAAATCCCCCCACGCGCGGAACGCGCCCGCGACATTCGGTCCCCCTTAAAACCCACTCCAGCTTCATGCGCCGGAGTGTTGCCGCATCTCCGAATCGCCTCGACTATTGGAATCGATGACGACTCTGTCTGTCTAGGGGAAAACTGTGGAAAAGCCGTTAACGACCGGTTGACAGCAGTACGACTCTAGGACGGCCCGAGCGTCTTGGTGACGATCTCGTAACTGTCGGTTGAGAGCTGCCGCCTTGCGAGGGCCTCGAGCACGGCTTTGGCGCGTCCCTGGCGGACCGGCTCGAGGATGCGCCAGCTTTCGAAGGCGCCGAGGAGGCGGGCGGCGACGTGCGGGTTGAACCGGTCGATCTCATAGGCTTGCTCCGCGAGCAGCTCGAAGCCCGCGCCGTCGGCCCGGTTGAAGCCGGTCGGATTGCCATGGACGAAGCTGCCGATGAGCGCGCGCACCCGGTTCGGGTTCTTCAAGGAGAATTTCGGGTGGGAGAGGAGGGCGCGAACGGTCTCAACCGAGTCGGAGCGCGCGGCGCGGGCCTGCACCGCGAACCATTTGTCGAGCACGAGCGGCTCGTCCTGCCAGCGCGCATAGAAATGTGCCAGAGCCTCGTCGCGCGCCGGCGCATCGAGGTGGGACAGAATGGCGAGCGCCGATATCGCGTCGGTCATGTTGGTCGCCTCGCGATAATGGCGCTCGGCGCGCGCGAGCGCGGACGGCTTGCCGGTCGCGACCAAAAGATCGAGCGCCGCGCCGCGCAGCGCCCTGACGCCGGTGCTTTCCGGGTCGGGCGAGTAGGGGCCCTGCGGCGCGATTGCCTCGTAAAGCTCGGCGAGGCTTGAGCCGATCTCGCCGGCGATCGTTCGGCGCAAGGACTCGCGCGCCGCGCGCACGGCGTCGGTGTCGACGTTGCGGGCGAGCTCGCGCGCGATGTCCGACTCGCTCGGAAGCTTGAGGAACTCGGCACGATAGGCAGCCTCGAGAGAAGAGTCGCCCGCCGTCTGCCCGAGCGCCTGGGCGAGGCGAAGGGCCTCCTTGCCGGTGACGCGCGAGAGATCGCCGCCCTCGCGGGAAGCGGCGGTCAGGAGATTGGTGGCGTAGGTCTGCGCCGCCTGCCAGCGGTTGAAGGCATCCTTGTCGTGCCGCATCAGGAACTCGATCTGTTCGGGATCGAGGCTGACGGTGAGACGGACCGGTGCGGAGAAGCCACGTAAGAGGGACGGCGTCGGCGGAGAGGGGATGTCGCGAAACTCGAACACTTGCTCGCGGCCCGTAATCTCGAGCAGCCCGTCGTTCACGACGCCCTTGCCGTCGAGCTTGAGCGGCAGCTCGTCGCCGTTGGCGCCGATCAGCCCCATCTTCAGCGGGATCAGCATGGGCTCCTTCTTGGTCTGACCGGGCGTCGGCGGGACGACCTGGCTCACGGAGAGACGCGCCGTCTTGGCGTGCGGGTCGTAGTCGAGCGAGCAGGCAAGCTCCGGCGTGCCGCTTTGCGTGTACCACAGCATGAACTGCGATAGGTCGCGGCCGGAGACGTCGGCCATCGCTTCGACGAAATCCTCGACCGTCACCGCCTCGCCGTCGTGGCGCTCGAAATAGAGATCGAGGCCTTTGCGGAAACCCTCGCGCCCTAGCAGCGTCTGCAACATGCGACAGACCTCGGCGCCCTTCTCGTAGACCGTCGCCGTGTAGAAGTTGTTGATCTCGATATAGGAGGCGGGGCGGACGGCATGGGCAAGCGGCCCTGCATCCTCGGGGAATTGATGCGTCTTGAGCATGCGGACGGCGGCGATGCGCTCGACCGGGGCGGAGCGTGTGTCGCCGGTGAATTCCTGGTCGCGGAAGACGGTCAGGCCTTCCTTCAAGCAGAGTTGGAACCAGTCGCGGCAAGTGACGCGGTCGCCGCTCCAATTGTGGAAATATTCATGCGCGATCACGCCTTCGATCGAGGCGTAGTCGGCATCGCTTGCGGTGTCGGGGCGGGCGAGGACGAGCTTGTCGTTGAAGATGTTGAGGCCCTTGTTCTCCATCGCCCCCATGTTGAAATCGCTGACGGCCACGATGTTGAACACGTCGAGATCGTATTCGCGGCCGAAGCGTTCCTCGTCCCAGCGCATGGCGCGCTTGAGCGACTCCATGGCCCAGGCGCAGCGGTCCTCCTTGCCGGGCTCCACATAGATGGCGAGATCGACCTCGCGGCCCGAAACCGTGACGAAGCGATCCGGCACCTTGGCGAGCCTCCCGCCAACGAGCGCAAACAGATATGACGGCTTGGGAAAGGGGTCATGCCAGACGGCGAAGTGCCGCCCCGTGCCCGGGATGTCGCCATGAGCCACCGGGTTGCCGTTGGAGAGCAGAATGGGGGCTACCTCTCGCTCGGCCTCGATACGGACGGTGTAGACCGCGAGCACATCGGGCCGGTCGAGGAAGAAGGTGATGCGGCGGAAGCCTTCCGGCTCGCACTGAGTGCAGTAGGTGCCGCGCGACAGGTAAAGACCGGAAAGCGCAGTGTTGGTCTCCGGGTCGCAATAGGTGACGAGCTCGAGCGTGAAGGGATGCGCGGGAGCACGCGGAATGGTAAGCGAGCCCTCTTTGAGTTCGTAGTCGGACGGGGTGAGCGCCTTGCCGTCGAGGGCAACGCTTTCGAGCGCGAGACCTTCGCCGTCGAGCACCAGCGGTCTGCCGCCGGTCGCAACCTTGGGGTTGGGCCGGATCCTCAACTTGGAGGCGACGCGTGCCGCACGCGGGGCAAGCATGAAGTCGAGCTCAACCTCCTCGATCAGGTAGGGCGGCGGGGCATAGTCTTTGAGCAGCTTCGGTTGGCGGGCGATCTCGTTCATGGCTCGTGTCATCCTCTCCGCTCGCTCTTAGAGGGCCGAGGGGAGAATGCCAAGCATCAACTCCGTCAAGGCGAATAGGGAGCGGGTCCTCGGCCTCGAAGCGCCTAGTTCGCGCGCGGAGGAGCCCCGCAAAACTCATAAAGATAATTTATGAGAGGCGCTTCCACGTAGTCCTGCCGGCAGTTTCGCGCTTTCGCGGCGCCGCGCAAAGGACTTCATGGCGCTGGTGTGCAGCCGGATTGCCGGTCAGTCGGAAACGTCGTCGACCACGCGGCGTGCGACCTGGACGAGCTTCGCCATGTCGTCGCTCAAATTCTCCGGCTCCTGGTCGGAGAGCTGGACGAGCTGCTCGAGGAGCTTGAGGAAAATCGGCGCGCGCACGATGACTTGCGCCTGCTGTTCGATGCGGTAGGGATCGAGGTCATATTCGGCGCCAGGCACCCGCCAGCCGCCCCAGTCGCGGTCGGACGTCACCACCGTCGGATGGGTGCCGGGGAAGGGATGATGCCGGCAGTGATCGGCGCTCTTCCAGCGATTATGCCCGCGTACGATACGCCAAGGCCCGGAGCCGTTTGCGGAATTCGCGGGGAGCGGGGCCGCAGACTCTTCCTCGAGCTCCTCCTGGGAGAACTCGCGTCCCATGCCGCAGTCATAGACGATCTTGATCGGCTCGTCGCAGCCCTTGATCCATTTCGGCACCACCGCCTCGACGTGGGCCCAGGTGCCGACCGGCTTGACGAACACGCGCTGCGATTTGTGGTATTTGGCCTTCGCCATGTTTGACGCCTGAAGTTGGGAGACTAAGCTCCGGCGCCAGGCGTACCCGGAAAAAGTTAAAATCCCCCTGTCCCGCCCTCACGCATAAGCTTCTCAATAACATGAACTTTCACCCCGAAGCGCGCCCGGTAAAACGGCTTTTCGTGCCGTCGAGACGGACCGTCATCGTTCTAGCGGCTCTCGGAGTCGTCTCTCTCGCGACCGCGCTCTTCCTTCGCTACGGCATCATTCAGAACACGCCGATCGGCTTGGCTTGCGAGGCAGGCGAGGAGAGTCTCACCTGCAAGGTGAGGCTCGCGGTGATCCTCATGTTCATCCAGGATTGCTTCGGCTGGACGGCACTGATCGCGGCCGGGGTGCAGCTATGGCGCCCGAACTCGGTCGCGCTCGGGGTCGGCCTCGTGTTCGCGCTGCTCGGGCTCGTCCTCTACAACACGCGCGCTTCGGCGCTTGCTGTCACGTTGCTTGTGCTGAGCTTCGCTCGTCCGGCCGCTGTAAGAGCGTGAGCGCGAGCGCTACGAGCAGGGCGGCGAAAAGGAGCGCCTGCCAGTTCGAGATACCCTCGTTGGCGATGATGAAAAGGCCTGAGCCCGCGAGCACCGCGGCGCCGATCAGGTCGGCCCTTCCGGGCTCGGGGGAGGCGCGTGTCCCGGCGAAGGCAAGCATGGCCAGCGCGGCGACGGGGCCGGTCAAGGCGGCGAGCGGAAAATCCTTGTAGCGCGGGTCGAAAACGAGCCCGAGCGCGACGTGCATGGCGGCGATCATGGTCGCGGCGAGGAGGCCGGCGAGCATAAGGGGAATGAGATCCTTGCTTCGCCAACGCGACGGGTCGAGGGCAAGCTCGAAGCTCGCGATTCCGTCGCCACGCGCGAGAGCGAAGCTCGCCGCGAGCGGCACGACGGCGGCGAGCGCGAACATGCCGAGCGAGCGCAGCCGGTCGCCTTCGACGACGCTGTCCATCGGCAGGGCGATGGCGGCGGCGCCGAACGTGAGGCCGGAGGCAAGCGCGATCACAGCGATCAACACGTCCTGCCGCCATGTTCTGTGGCGATTGCCGAGCGTAGCGGAGAGAAAAACGAACAAGGCGATGCCGATTCCAAGACCTGCCGCCTGCCGCCATTCCGGTTCGTTCGACACGGGCACACCGAAACGGAACTTGGGGGCAAGCGTGGTGTCGCTGAACAGCCCCCAATAGCCGCCGACCGTCCCCTCCAACAGGCGCTTCCAGGGCTGGTCGAAGGCTTCGATCAGATTGACCTTCCAGCCTCCCGCCTTGGCTGCGGCCACCACCCCACTCAAGACGAAGGCCTGATTGGCGGGGGAGGGAAGCGCCCCCGCCCGCATGCGGCCCTGGCTCGGCCAGCCGACCTCCCCGATCAGAATGTCCTTGCCGGAAAAGGCCCGTTGCAGCCGCTCCCTGATCTCCCGCACATGCGCGACGGCGTCCTTGGCGGGCACGGGGTCGTCCTCCCAATAAGGGAGGATATGGATGGTGACGAAGTCGGTAGCGGAGGCGAGCTCCGGCGTTTTCAGCCAGAATTCCCAGACATCGGCATAGGTGACGGGAAGTCCCGACCTTCGCTTGACCTCCTCGAGATAGGTCTTGATGGCAGAGGCCGGCAATTCGCCCCTGAGCAGCACCTCGTTGCCGACGATGAAGGCTTCGATCACGCCGGGATGCTGGCGGGCAAGCCGGAGCGCCGATTCGATCTCGCGGCGGTTCTCGGCGCGATTGCGGTTGAGCCAGATGCCTTGCAGGACCTTGAGCCCGTGCTTCCCGGCGAGCGCCGCGATCCTGCCTTGGGGCCCCATGGCCGAATAGGTGCGGACGCAGGAGGTCAATGGCTCGAGACGCTCGAGATCGCTCTCGATCTGCTCGTCCGGGATGTGGAGACCCCAGGTGAAGGGCGCCTGTTCGCCATGGAACGGGGCATAGGAAACGCACGTTAGCTTCTCGCCGGCGGCAAGCGGCGAGGGCGGCATCGCGAGGGGCCGGCCGAGCCGATACCAGACGCCGGCAATGACGCAAGCGACGAGGATAAGCAGAAGGAAAGGTCGGACCATGCGGGCGAGGATTGTGCCAGGAAGGATGCGACCAATAGCAGCTTCTCCACCGGCAAAGAACTGTTTGCACTGGTTTGTGCGCCTGCGAAGTGCTAAGAAGTGCTAAATAGAGGGCGCTGTCGTCAAGCAGCCAAAATTTAGTGGTTTAAAGCCAAAAATGTTCTTCCCCCGCGTCGGGTGCCTCCCTATGTTGCGCCGCACCGTCCGTTCCGCCGCCGCCGTCTTGGCCGGCGGCGTTTTGCTGTGGTCCGCTCTCCCGGCTTGGGCCGAGGACCAGGCCCCCGCCCAGCAACAGGGTCAAGGCCAGCCGCAGGGAGAAAAGAAGGAAGGCGATCAGAAGGCAGCCGATCAGGCCAAGGCCGAGGAGCAAGAGGCCGCCAAGGCGATCGCCGAGTACAAGGAGGCTGAGGCCAAGCTCTCGAGCTCGGCCGGCGCGCCCGAATGCGTTTGGACCGGGCGCCGCATCGTCAACCTGCTCTGGCGCGACGACATGGACACTGCGCGTCGCTACATCGATCTCTACGACCGGTTCGGCTGCTCGTCGGAGCATCTGAAGTTTGCCTTTCGATGCGTCATCGAGCAGGGACCGATCGACATGAAAGCGGCCGATCGGCTCGCCTCGCGCGTTCACGATTGCTGGATTGCTCCAGAGGAGACGACAACGACATCGAACCAATCGACATCGAACACGACAAGAACCGGAACCATTCCCAACTAAGAAAGTTCTAGGGAGGACTGCAGGATCTCTGCGGCTTCGGCGGCCAAGGAGGGGTGGGCAGGCCGAACTCTAAACCGAGACTTCAAACACATGCGCAACGCTCTCGTCGCGGTTGTGGTCGCGATTGCGACCGCGCTCCATGCTGCTGCATGGTTTACGTTGCATGAAAGCATTTCGCCGCCCAATGCCACCGGCGGGGTGGCCAGTTTTTCCTTCTCTCCGGTCAGTCCCAACGGCGACGCGTCGAGCCCGGTAACGGCACGGCAGATCGAGAACGATCTCGCGACGATCGCGCCCTATACGCAGCACATCAGGACCTATAGCGCGACCAACGGGCTCGAGCAGGTGCCAGCGCTCGCCTCGAAATACGGTCTGCGCGTCTCTCAGGGAATCTGGATCAACGATTGGGAGGAGCAGAACGAGCGGGAGATCGAAAGCGGTATCGCGTTGGCGAAGCAGTACCGCAACATCGACAGCCTCATCGTCGGCAACGAGACGATCTTCCGCGTGCAGGCGCTCGCCGCTCGCGCGGGCAAGCCGTTCGATTCCAACGCTGCGGTCAAGGACCTGATCGCCAAGATCCAGCGCGTGAAGCGCAGCACCTCGGTGCCGGTGACCACCGCCGAGGTCTACAACGTCTGGCTGGAGCACCCCGAGCTCGTTTCGGCCGTCGATTACCTCGCCGTTCATATTCTTCCTTTCTGGGAAGGCGTGCCCGGGTCGGCCGCCGTCGATCACACGATCGGGGCCTACGAGAAACTGCGCCAGACCTATCCCGGCAAGCGCATCGTCATCGCCGAATTCGGCTGGCCCTCGGCCGGGCTCAATCGCAAGGACGCGGTGCCGAGTCCGCTCACTCAGGCCGAGGTCATCCGCGACTTCATCGCGCGTGCCGACGCCATGGGCATCGATTATTCGATCGTCGAGGCGTTCGACCAGCCGTGGAAGATCGACGAAGGAAGCGTCGGTCCCTATTGGGGCGTGTTCGACGCCGACCGCCATCCCAAATTCGCTTTCACCGGCCAGGTCGAGACGCCGAACTTCCTGTTCAAGGTGCTGACGGCGCTCGCCATCGGCCTACTGCTGTCGATTCCGATCTTCGCCATCCCGCGCGTGACCGGGGCGCAAGCAGCCGTCATCGCGATCACCGCCAACGTCATCGGGGCGTGGTCGGCGAATGTCGTCGACTACTGGGTCACGCACTATTTCGTGCTCGGTTCGCAGATCGCCATGTTCCTCGGCGCGGGGCTTCTCGTCCCGCTGGTGATGATCATGAAGCAGCGCATCGAGGAGCTTGCCGCTATTCTATTCGGGACGAAGCCGGCGAGGCTGCTCGTCCGCGGCGGCGCGAGCCCCGAGCGTCAGCCTTTGGTCTCGATCCACATCCCCGCCTGTCGCGAGCCGCCGGAGATGCTGCGCCAGACGCTCGACAGCGTCGCCAAGCTCGACTGGCCCAACTTCGAATGCGTGGTGGTGATCAACAACACGCCCGACCCCGCCATGTGGGAGCCGATCGAGGATCACTGCCGCCTGCTTGGCGAGCGGTTCAAATTCGTGCGCGCCGACCGCCTACAGGGCTTCAAGGCGGGAGCGCTACGGCTTGCGCTCGAGCACACCGCGCCGGAGGCCGAGATCATCGGCGTGCTCGACGCCGATTATGTGGTGCGTCCCGACTGGCTCAAGGATCTGGTCCCGGCTTTCGCCGACCCCGCAGTCGGACTGGTGCAGGCGCCGCAGGACCACCGCGACTGCCATCGCAGCATCTCGCAGGCGGTGATGAACCGTGAATATGCGGGTTTCTTCGATATCGGCATGGTGCAGCGAAACGAGGTGAACGCCATCGTCACGCACGGCACGATGTGCCTGGTGCGGCGCACCGCGCTCGCCGACGCCGGCAGCTGGTCGAGCGACACCATCGTCGAGGACACCGATCTCGGTCTCTCGCTGCTCGAACGCGGGTGGCGGGCGCATTACACCAATGTGCGCTACGGCTGGGGCCTGTTGCCCAACGACTTCGCCGCCTACAAGCGCCAGCGCCATCGCTGGGCGTATGGCGGGGTGCAGCTGATCAAGAAGCATTGGCGCGCCTTCCTGCCGGGAGGGAGCCAGCTTACGACCCAGCAGAAGGCAGCTTTTCTGGTCGGCTGGCTGACCTGGCTCGGGGCCGAATCCCTCGGCGTCCTGATTGCCATCCTCAACCTGATCTGGATGCCGCTCGTCGCCTTTTTCGGCATTGCCGTGCCCGAGGAGGTGATGATGCTGCCGGTGCTTGCGACCTTCGTCGTCATGCTGGTGCACTTCATGGTGCTCTACCGCACGCGGGTGCAGGCGCCGGTCTTCGCCTCGCTCGGCGCCGCGGTCTCGGCCATGGCCCTGCAACTCACCGTCGGGCGCGCCGTTGCCGACGGTGTCATCCGCGACAAGCTTCCCTTCGTGCGAACGGCCAAGGGATCGTCGCGCTGGTCAACCCGTTTTCCGGCTCTGTGGGAGGCGGTGCTCGGCTCGTTGCTCGTGATCGGATCGCTCACGCTCCACTACACCAACTCCCAGCAAGTGCGCGAGATCTCGATCTTCAGCGCCGTGCTGTTCGTGCAGAGCCTGCCGTTCGTAGCGGCAGTCGCCATGGCGCTGATCGAGCGGTCGCCATTCAACGCCTTCGCCACCTGGCGGAGACTTGCCTCGCCCTCGACCTATCTGCCACGCCTGCCGCGCGGGCCCGCGCCGACCGCCGGTCCTTCCGCCGGCGACGGCATCGGCATCGTGCCTTAATCGAGGTCGATATCGCGCAGGCGAAGCGCGTTCCCGACCACCGACACCGAGGAGAAACTCATCGCGGCTGCGGCGATGATCGGCGAGAGCAGGATGCCGAAGGCGGGGTAGAGCACGCCCGCCGCGACCGGCACGCCGAGCGCGTTATAGACAAAGGCGAAGAACAGGTTCTGCTTGATGTTGCGCATCGTGGCGCGAGCGAGCCTGACGGCGCGCACCACGCCGCGGAGATCGCCCTTGAGCAGCGTGATGCCTGCGCTTTCCATGGCGACGTCGGCGCCTGTTCCCATGGCGACGCCGACATCCGCTTTGGCCAAGGCGGGAGCGTCGTTGATGCCGTCGCCGGCCATGGCGACGACCGCGCCTTTCTTCTGAAGGCTGTCGATCAAGGCGAGCTTGTCCTCGGGCCGTAGTCCGGCGCGGACCTCGTCGATGCCGAGATCGGCGGCGACCGCTTTCGCCGTGGTCTCGTTGTCGCCGGTCGCCATTACGACCTTGAGGCCGAGCGCGTGCAGCTTGGCGATCGCCTCGGCGGCCGCAGACTTGATGGGATCGGCCACGGCGATCAGGCCCGCGAGCTTGCCGTTTGCGGCCAGGAACATCACGGTCTCGCCGCGCTTGCGCCTAGCCTCGGCGGCTTTGGCGAGAGAGGCGGTCGCGATGCCCAGGGTCTCCATCAGCCGGGCATTGCCGAGCGCAACCTCGGTCTCGCCGAGGCGCGCCTTCACGCCCTGACCGGTTACGGCCGCGAAGCCGGCGACCTTTTCCGGCTTCACGCCGCGGGCTTCCGCGCCACGCAAAATCGCAGCGGCAAGGGGATGCTCGCTGCCTGCTTCGAGCGAGGCGGCGAGCTTGAGCACTTCATCCTCGGTGAAGCCGCTGGCCGCCTCGACGGCGGTCAGCGCGGGCTTTCCCTCGGTCAGCGTGCCGGTCTTATCGGCAATGACGGTGTCGACCTTGGCAAGCCGCTCGAGCGCGGCAGCATTGCGGATCAAGACGCCGGCCTGCGCGCCGCGTCCGGTCGCCACCATGATCGAAATCGGCGTGGCAAGGCCGAGCGCGCAGGGGCAGGCGATGATGAGCACGGTGACAGCGGCCACGAGCGCGTAAGCGAGCTGGGGCGCGGGGCCGAGAACATACCAGGCGATGAAGGCGAGGATTGCGACGAGCACCACCGCCGGCACGAAATAGCCGGACACCGTATCGGCAAGGGCCTGGATCGGGGCGCGCGAGCGCTGGGCAGCCGCCACCATCTCGATCACCTGGGCGAGCGTGGTCGCAGCACCGGTGCGATCGACGCGCATGTCGAAGCTGCCATTGCCGTTAAGCGTGCCGCCGGTGACGCGGTCGCCGGCCGATTTCTCCACCGGGATCGGCTCGCCGGTCAGCATCGATTCGTCGACCGCGCTCCTGCCGTCGATCACTTTGCCGTCGATCGGAACCTTGTCGCCCGGCCGCACGCGCAGGATGTCGCCGACCTGAATCGAGGCGAGGGGGACGGTCTCGGTCTTGCCATCCTTGAGCACGCGGAGCGCGGTCTTGGGCGCGAGGTCGAGCAGGGCGCGGATCGCGCCGCCGGTCCGCTCGCGGGCACGGAGTTCGAGCACCTGACCCAACAGGATGAGCGCGACGATGACCGCAGCGACCTCGTAATAGACGGGGACCACGCCGTCCATCGCCATGGCGGCCGGGAACAGACCCGGCGCGACCGTGGCCACCACGCTGTAAAGGAACGCCGCGCCGGTGCCGAGGGCGATGAGGGTGAACATGTTGAGCCGCATCGAGCGAAGCGATGCGAAGCCGCGCACGAAGAATGGCCAGCCGCACCACAGCACGGCAGGCGTCGCGAGGACCAATTGAAGCCATTGCTTGCCGCTCGCGGAGAGGATGGGCAGCACGTCGAGCCCGAACAGGTGTTTGCTCTCGTCGAGAATGACGAGCGCAAGCGAAAGCGGCACGGCAACCCATAGGCGTCGCGTGAAATCGATCAGCTCGGGGTTGACCTCGTCCTCGCCCGGCACGCCCATCGGCTCGAGCGCCATGCCGCAGATGGGGCAATGGCCGGGACCTTCCTGCACGATCTCGGGATGCATGGGGCAGGTGTATAGCGTTCCCTTGGGCAGAGGCTCAGGCTCGCCCTTCTTGTCGAGAAATCGCTCCGGCTCCTTGGCGAATTTCAAGCGGCAGCCGTCCGAGCAGAAATAATAGGTGTGGCCGCCATGGACATAGGTCGGCTTGCCGGCGTGCATGTCGACCGTCATTCCGCAGACGGGATCGATGGCGCGCTTCCCCGCCGGAGCCGCGGTCTCTCCGTGCCCGTGTGGGTCGGCGTGGTGGTTGTGGCAGCACTCGGCGCTCATGGTTTCGGTCCCGCTTGAAACAGATACCCCCTAGGGGTATATAGCGCGTATGAGAGAAGATGCCAAGGAGGCCGCGCTGAAGCGGCTCAAAAGAGTCGAAGGCCAGGTGCGCGGCCTGATCCGCATGGTCGAGGACGACCGCTACTGCATCGACATCGTGACGCAGATCTCGGCCGCGCGCGCGGCCTTGCGCAAAGTCGAGGAAGAAGTGCTTCACGACCATGTCGCGCATTGCGTCGAGCATGCCATTGCGAGCGGCAACAAGTCCGAGCAGCGCCGCAAGGTCGCCGAGCTCATGGAGGTCCTCGGCCGCACGGAGCGTTGACCCCGCCATCAGCAGTGCTGAACTCGGGCCGAACACCGGATATGATGTCGCCGGGGGAACGCCGGTCTTTGGGGGAAAAAATGATTCGCGCAGCGCTCACTGCCGTCGCGCTTGCCGTGGCCGCCGTGGCAGGCCTCGGCGCAGGCTATGTCCTGTGGAACAAGAAAGAGGTCAATTGGTACGCGGCCGACGTCAACAAGCTCGGCCCGGGTCCTGAGAATGACCTTATTCGCTACGGCAAGGATTTGATCGTCAACACCGCACGCTATATCGGCAAGAACGCGTCCAATCCGGCGATGCGCTATGCCGGCAACGATCTTTCCTGCCAGAACTGCCACCTGAACGCGGGGCTCCAGCCCTTCGCGGCTCCGTTCATCTCGACCTTCGGGACCTTTCCCATGATGGTCGACGACCAGGTGCTCACGCTCACCGGCCGGCTCAACGGCTGCATGCGGCGGAGCCTGAACGGCAAGAACTTGCCCGAGGACAGCCGCGAGATGCAGGCTCTGGTCGCCTATCTCAAATTCCTCGGAGAGGGAACGCCCGAAGGCGTGCGGCTCCCCGGCATGGGGCTCAAGCCGCTCGAAAATCCTGCCTCGCCGCCCGACGCGCGGCGCGGGCAAGAGGTTTACGCGCAACAATGCGCCAAGTGTCACAAGGAGGATGGCCAGGGGGAGCTCAAGCCAAGCCCCGGTATCGGCTATTCCATTCCGCCGCTCTGGGGAGAGGCGAGTTTCAACGCAGGCGCAGGCATGGCCAAGACCGCCTACGCCGCCGCTTATATCCACGCCAACATGCCTTTCGGCGTCAGCTATCTCGATCCGGTGTTGACCGTGCAGCAGGCCTGGGACGTGGCGGCGTTCATGATCTCGAAGCCGCATCCGCCCGCGACGCCCGAGACCGGCTCGGACTTGCAGTAGAGCCGGCAAAATTGGCGATCGACTGAACGAGCTCCCGCGGCCGGTCGAGCGGCAGGAAGTGGCCGCCGTGCTCGAGAGTCGTTACTTCCACGCCCGGAATTGAGTCGCGATCATGGTCGCGCTCGGGCAGCCTCGCCCAATCCTTGTCGCCCCAGATAAGGAGCACTGGGATGCTGATGCGGCGGTAGTCTTTGGTCGCGGCCTCCCAGCTTTCAGCGTTGCGCAGCAGACTGAGGAAGGCGCGATAGTGTCCCGGGCGGTTGCCGACGAGATACATTTCTTTCAGGAGCGCAGGCGGGATGCTGCCCGGGCCGGCGACGCCGCCATTCAGCACCGCTTTCATGATGATAAAATTTCTGAGCCGCATGACCGTCTCGCCGATCACAGGCACGAGTGCCGTATAGGTCACGATCCAGCCGAACAGACCGGCCCGCGACATGCCGCGGCCCTTGGCATAGTCGTAAGGATTGATGGCGATGACCCTGGCAAGGCGGGGGTTTTGCCGCGACGCGAGAATGAGCGCGATCGAACCTCCAATCGAGACGCCCGCCAGAGTCACGTCGCGAAGGTCAAGCTTGTCGAGAAAGCCTTCAACTGCGGCGGTAAAGAAGTGCGCATCGTATCGCGCCTGGGGGATGTCCGAGTGGCCGTGGCCCGGATAGTCGAGCGCATAGACGGTGAAATGCTTGGCAAGCTCTGGCACGACCTTCTCGAACAGGTCGAGTTGGGTCCTCAGCGTGTGAAGCAGCACGAGGACTGGCCCGTTGCCAGTCTTGATATAGCGAAGCTTATTGCCGTCGATTTCAATCGCTTGAATCGGAATGTTGGGGGCCCATCTGAGCTTCTCCGGGGCCGCAGGCCTTGGCCGCAGCGCCTCGACGACGAAGGAGACGAGCCACACGCCGATGCCGACGGCGACGAACAGCAAGACCCACAATGTCCAATTCATGATTCGCTCCTCAAGCATCCACGACGACGTCGGCACTGATCTCGGCCTGGCAGGCCAGGATGTACCCGTCGCTCTTGTCTTCGGCAGTGAGCGCGTCCTGAACGGCCATGCGTGTTGAGCCCTTGATCAGCTTGACGCGGCACGAGCCGCAGGTTCCCGACCGGCAGGCATTATCGATGAAGACGCCGGCCTCCTCGGCAGCATCGAGGATCGTCCCTCCGGCAAAGACCGGCGCCGCAATATTCGACGCCTGGAAGAACACCTTGCCGGCAACCGTCGTCGAAGCGCCGCTCTTGGCCGTGGGATCGCGCTTGACGGTGCCGAAGGCCTCCGTGCGGATTTGCCTTTCGGGCACGCCCAGTCCGACCAGCGCCGACTTGACGGCGTCCATCATGGCGGGAGGCCCGCAAACATGCGCCGGGTGCGAAACGATATCGGGAACGGCTTGGGCGAGGAGCGCCGCATCGATCTGCCCCTTCCGGCCGTTCCATGTCTTTCCATCGGGCCGGCTCATCGTCACGGTGACGTGAAGATTGGGATTTTGCGCTTTGAGCTTTGCGAGCTCATCGCGAAAGATGAAATCGGCCGGCGTCCTGAATCCGAGGATCAAGTGCACGGTCCCGGACCAGCCGATCTCGGTGAGGTAACGCGTCGTGCTCATCATCGGGGTGACGCCGACGCCGCCGCCGATAAGGAGCACGCTCTTGGCATCCTTCCCGGTGAAATAGAATGTCCCGTTAGGGGCTTCGATCTCAACCTCAGCGCCCGGCTCAAGCTCATCGTGGAGGAAGCGTGAGACGAGGCCATGCTCTTCGCGCTTAACTGTAATCTCGATGCGGTCGCGCCAAGTGGGTGTCGAAGCGATGGTGTAGGAGCGCTTGGTGGCGACGCCGCCAGGCGCAACATGCAGAGTAAGGAACTGTCCTGGCTTGTAGTCGAAGGGGATAGGGGCGCCGTCAGGCGATTTGAAGCGGAAGGTCGCGACGTTATGCGTCACGTCTTCCTTCTCGGCGAGCACGAGCTTACCGAGCCATCTAATTTTTCCCGTCGCTTGGTCGTTGCGCCGATAACGCGGCGGCTCGCGCTTCAGAAGCGAGGGTTGGGGGAGGATCTCGACCGGCTTGCGGCGCACGGGCGCCGAGGGA
>Ga0070741_10012416_pt1 | contig 15393 bp, 15 predicted proteins | sample Coa_R1_4_FD_66440 | JGI IMG/M metagenome (GOLD analysis project Ga0070741, IMG submission 66440) | Surface soil microbial communities from Centralia Pennsylvania, which are recovering from an underground coalmine fire - Coalmine... | ecosystem: Environmental > Terrestrial > Soil > Unclassified ... | reverse complement strand
CGATCCCCCGCGAAGCGGTGCCTGACCGCGGCGTCTCCGGGTCGCCGCGCCTCGTGCGTCTTTCGCGTGAGCGGAGCCTGATGACGCGCCCGGCCGCTCGCGGCAATCTCCCCGCGTAGCGGCGGAACCGCGGACGACTGCGACGGCGGCGAGGCGGACGCTCTTGCCAGCGTCGGCTTTGGCGATGCGGAGACGTGAGGTGGGTTGCGCCGGCGAAGGCCCGAGAGCCCAGCTCCCTCGGCGACCGGCCACCGATCAGCCGTGTCCACACCTCCTGAAGCGCACGCTCAGAGCTCGAGCCAGAGCTCGGATGGGATCGTGACGTCCAGCAGGCGTGCGTCCTCCTCGATCTCGGCCGGCGTCCGGGCGCCGACGACGACCGACCGCACCGCCGGATGCCGGGGCGCGAACTGCAGCGCCGCGGCTGCGAGCGGGATCCCGTGCCGCGCACAGACGGCGGCGAGCGCGTCGCGTCGGGCGAGCACGTCGGCCGGTGCGGTCGCGTAGTCGAACGTCGTGCCGCCTGCGAGCACGCCGCTGTTGAACACGCCGGCCGCGTGCACCGGGACGCCCCGGTCGGCGCACAGCGGCAGCAGCTCGTCGCCCGCGCTCCGGTCGAGCAGCGTGTAGCGGCCGGCGAGCAGCACGACGTCGACCTCGCCGCGCCGGACGAGCTCGAGCGCGGTCGCGACGACGTTCGTCCCGACGCCGACCGTCGGGACGAGCTCGCGCGCGGCGTCGATCGCGCGCCGCGCCTCGTCGAGATGGTCATCCGGGTCGTGCAGCAGCGCGATGTCGACGCGATCTTGCTGCAGCCGCTCGAGGCTCTCGGTCAAGGACCTGTGGACCGCCGCGGGCGAGAAGTCGAAGACCGGCTTCAGCGCCGGCGGGTTCGCGAAATGCGGGTCCGGCTCGCCCGGCACGAGAAGCCGCCCGACCTTCGTCGAGAGGATGAGCTCGTCGCGCGGGCGGCCCGCGAGCGCCGCGCCGAGCCGCGACTCCGCGAGGCCGGACCCGTACAGCGGCGCGGTGTCGAAGAAGCGGATGCCGAGCGACCAGGCGGCGTCGACCGTTGCGCGCGCCGCCTCGTCGCCGACGTCGGCGAAGAGGCCGCCGAGCGGCGCCGTGCCCAGGCCGATCCGGGACATGACATCGCACCATATGATGATTGCGGTGGAGGCGACGAGGCTCAGCGCACGCGAGCGGCCGGCGCGGTTCGCGTCGGTCATCGTCGAGGAGCTCGCGAACGAGATCATCCGCGGCGGGTTCCCCGAGGGAGAGGTGCTCCCGACGGAGCCCGTCCTGTGCGAGCAGTTCGGCTTCAGCCGCACGGTGATCCGCGAGGCGCTGAAGATGCTCGAGGAGCGCGGCCTCGTGCGTGTCGAGCAGGGGCGTGGCACCACCGTGCAGCCGCGCGACATGTGGAACCTGCTCGACCCGCTCGTGCTCCGCATCGCGCTCGTCCACGACCACGACCTGACGCTGCTCGACGATCTCGTCGAGGTCCGGATGCTGCTCGAGCGCGAGATGGCGAGCGCCGCCGCGAGCCGGTTGACCGCGGAGGAGCTCGACACGCTCCGCCGCACGATCAACGAGATGGAAGGCGCATACGACGACTACGACCACTTCCGGATATACGACCAGCGGTTCCACGCGCTCGTCATGAAGGCGTCGGGCAACGCGATCGGCCTGACGATCGTCCGCGTCATCCACCGGCACGGCGACGTCACGCCGCCGCTCGCGGGCGGCACGGGGCGGGCCCAGCTGGAGCGGACCGTGCGCGAGCACAAGGGCATCTATGCGGCGCTCGCCGAGGGCGACGGCGATCTCGCGGGCGACCGCATCGCCGCGCACATCGAGTCTGCGTGGGCCGAGCGGCGCCGCAAGGGCCGCCGAAAACGTTCGTGACGTAACCCTTGACAGCAGGTGATCATTCGTATGATGATCACCCATCATGGAGATCGCCGATGTCGACGTCGACCTGATCCCGCTGCCGCCCGTCGAGCCCGCGTTCGCGTGGCGGGCGGGGCTCCGCGGGTCGGCGCCGGCCCGGGTGACCGCCGTTCTCCGCATCACGACCGACGAGGGCGCCGTCGGCGAGGCGTACCACGAGTGGAGCGGCCCGATGCTGGGCGACATCGTCAACCGCGTGCTCAGGGACGAACTCGTGGGCGAGCGGGCCGACCGCCGCGAGTGGCTGTGGGAGCGCCTCTGGGAGCTCGACCGAACCGAGGAGTTCCCGATCTGGCTGTTCGGGATCGTCGACGTCGCACTGTGGGATCTCGAGGGCCGCGTCCTCGGAGTGCCCGTGCACCGTCTCCTCGGCACGTACCGCGACGCGATCCCGGCCTACGCGTCGACGACGACCTTCCCGACGACCGAGGAGTATCTCGACGTCGTCGACCAGTGCCTGGAGCTCGGCTACTCGGCGCTGAAGCTTCACGCATGGGGAGACGCAAAGGCCGACGCGAAGCTTTGCCAGGCGGTGCGCGATCACGTCGGCCCCGACGTCGAGCTGATGTACGACGGCTCCGCCGCGTTCGATCTCGGCGACGCCGTCTACCTCGGCGACGCCCTCGCCGAGGCCCGCTACCGGTGGTACGAGGAGCCGATGCGGGAGTTCAGCGTCACCTCGTACAAATGGCTCTCCGAACGCGTCCGCGTGCCGCTGCTCGTCGGCGAGACCTCGGACGGCAGCCATCTCAACACCGCCGACTTCATCGCCTCCGGCTGTGCGACGTACGTACGAACGAGTGCGAATCACCGCGGCGGCATCACCGGGGCCATGCGCATCGCCCACCTTGCCGACTCGTACCGGCTCCGCGCCGAGCCGCACGGCCCGACCGAGCCGGCTGTCCATCTCTGCATGGCAATCCCCAACTGCACCTACTACGAGTCCCTCGTGACGTCGAACCCCGTACAGCGCGAGCGGCGGGTTGGCCCTGACGGACTCGTCCGGGCGCCCTCGACGCCGGGAATCGCGTTGCCGGAGTTCGTCCACGAGCGACGTGCCGGCGTCACAAGCTCATGATCAGGTCGAAGGAGGGAGCACAGATGAAGTTCAACCGTCGCCGGCTCGCGCTGACGCTGCTCGTCGCAGTGGCAGTGACGGCGCTCGCAACGACATCGGCTGCAGGCGCGGCCAAGAGTGGTGGGCTTCCGAAGGGGAACTACACCCTGACGGTGTTTGCAGACCAGGACTGGGTGCGTCCCCCCGAGCTGGCGCTCGCCAAGAAGTTCAAGCAGCAGACCGGGATCACCGTCAAGTACGACATCATTCCGGACAGCAGCTACCAGCAGGTCTTGACGACCAAGCTCAACTCCGGCCAAGAGCCCGGGGACATCTACATGGGCCAGCCGCCCGGAGGGACCGGCTCCGGTCTGCAGACCACGTTCTCCGTGCTGAAGCACGCGGTCGACCTGTCGAAGCAGCCCTGGGTCAGCAGGGAGTTTGCAAATGCGCGCGCCCTGGCAACGTACAAGGGCAAGCTCTGGGGCCAGACCATCTGGGACACCGTCAGCGGCAGCTGGATCATCGTGTACAACAAGGCGGACTTCGCGACCGCGGGGATCACCAGCCTTCCGAGAACCTTCTCCCAGTTCACCGCCGACTGCGCGGCGCTGAAAGCCAAGGGCATCAACCCCATCTACGAGCCGATCAGCGACGGCTGGCACCAGGTCCTGTGGTTCGCTGAGAACATGTCGAAGGCCGCGGATGAGAGCAGCGGCCTGGTCGCGAATCTCAACAACAACAAGGCGACCTTCGCCGGGACGCCGCTCGCGGTCACGGCGCTGACGCAGATCCACTCGTTGTATCAGTCCGGCTACTTCGGCCCGACGTCGCTGACCGACACGTTTGCCAACACCGTCCCGAACATGTCCAGCGGAAAGTATGCGATGACGGTCAACACGGTCACGCTCCCGACGCAGATCAACGCGGCCGACCCGTCCATCCCGACGACCAACTACGGCTTCATGCCGGTCCCGATCCTGAACAACCAGTACGTCAACCAGAACCCGGGTGGCCCGACGAAGTTCGTGTACAGGCAGGGAAAGCACGTCGCAGGGGCCGAGGAGTACCTGGACTTCCTCGCGGAGCCTGCGAACCTCAACTACCAGATTGCACGGTCGACGTCGTTCGTCACCCTCGACTTCAACGGTGTGAAGTCGAAGTGGACCCCGGCGGAGGCCGCATTCGTGAAGGCGTACAAGCCAAACCCGCAGCCCGTCATGCAAGTCTCCGTCAACTACGTGAACCCGCAGTGGTCGCAGATCGGCACCGACATGGCCGCGATGTTCACGGGCCAGTTGTCGCCGACGGCAGTGCTGCAGAACATCGACGATCGGCGCAAGCAGGAGGCGCAGGCTGCGCGTGACCCGCACTGGCGGTGATCACGTCCGGCGGCGATTAGTACGTTCGTACCCCACGCAGAACGAGCCCGGCCGGGGACGTGCCCAGCCGGGCTCGACCATACGCGCCCCGCATGAACCCGCCGACAGCATCGACATCCGCCACGGTCCGCGCGGTGCGCAGGGCCGGCGCCCGGGGCCGCCTCGGGTGGGGTAGGCGGGCGCGGAAGCCTCAGGACTCCTACTACCCGACGTGGTTCGCGGGCGGGGCGCTCGCCCTCTATCTCCTGCTGGTGCTGCTGCCCGGCCTGCTCGGTATCGGCCTCGCGTTCACCAACTGGACCGCGTACACGACGAAGCTCCACTGGACCGGAGTGGCGAATTTCCACGCCTTGTTCGCGCCTCATTCGTTCTTCGTGATCGCGATGGAGAACACGCTGCTCTTCACGGTCGCGACCGTCGTCCTCAAGACCGTGATCGCGCTCGGTTTGGCCGTCCTCCTCACGAGCGGCCTCAAACGACTCGCGTCGCTCTACCGAGCGATCATCTTCCTGCCGAATCTCCTGCCGTATGTGGCTGTCGGGATCGTCTTCAAGTCGCTGCTCGACCCCACCACCGGGCTTGTGAACTCCACGCTTCGCACGCTCGCCCTCGGTGGTCTGGCGCGGAACTGGCTCGGAGACATCCACCTGGCGCTGTGGAGCGTCATCGGCGTCGACACGTGGAAGGGCGTCGGCTACATCATGGTCATCATGATCGCCGGCTTGCTGGGGATTCCCCGCGAGCTGTACGAATCGGCATCGTGCGACGGCGCGTCCGGCTGGCAGTCCTTCCGGTACATCACGCTGCCGATGCTGAAGCCCGTGTTCGCCGTGACGACGGTGATCAATCTCGTGTATGCGCTGCGCGTGTTCGACATCGTCTACGTGCTCACGAGCGGTGGTCCCGGTTACGCGACGGCGACCGTCTACACCACGATCTTCAGTCAGGTCGGTCTCGGCCAGTACGGCGTCGCGACCGCGTTCTCCAGTCTCTTTCTGATCGTGATGCTCGCTCTGAGCTTCGTGGTCATCCGGGTTTTGCACCGACCCGAGCTTCAGTCGTGAGCGCCGTGCGCGCCATACGGGCGATCCCGACGACGATCAACTACCTGATCGCGAGCGGTGCGGGAATCATCGCCCTCGCGCCGATCTACATCGTCGTCGTCAACTCGTTGAAGACGGCGCATGCTGCCGTCGGTCTGAGCCCGTCGCTGCCGCTGCATCCGCACTGGGGCAACTTCTCGGCCGTCAACGCGCAGGCCGGCCTGGCGCGCGCGTTCTTCAACAGCTTCGTCTATGCCCTCGGGGCTACGGCGATCGCCGTCCTCCTGTCCGGGCTCGCGGCCTATGTCCTGGCTCGACGCCGGACTCGCAGGCACCTCGTCATCTACTTCCTGCTGATCATGGGAATCGCGATTCCGACGAACTACGTCACGCTGACGAAGGTGATGCAGGACGCGCACCTGATCGACACGCAGATCGGGATCATTCTGGTCTACGCCTCCCAGATGATCCCGTTTAACGTCTTTCTCATCTACGCGTTCGTCGACTCGGTGCCACGTGATCTCGACGAAGCGGCCTTTATCGACGGGGCGTCGCCGCTGGTCGCGTTCGGCAAGGTCATCCTTCCGCTGCTGCGACCCGTGCTTTTGACGTGTGCGGTGCTCGACGTGCTCAATGTCTGGAGCGATTTCATCAACCCGCTGTACTTCCTGAGCAACAGCAGCGAGTGGCCGATGACGCTCTCGGTGTTCAACTTCTACGGCACGGGTGCATCCGAGGAGATATCGAACTGGGCTCTCGTATCTGCCGACGTGCTGATGACGATTCTTCCCGTCATCGTCATCTACATCATCGCGCAGCGCTGGATCCTGTCGGGTCTGATCACCGGCTCGGTCAAAGGATGATGGAGATGCTGGGAAGCAGCGGTCTCCGCGACATGGAGCCCGTGATCGCGTCGGGGCCGTTCGATCCCACGTGGGAATCGCTGAAGGCGTACACCGTGCCGGCGTGGTACGAGGACGGCAAGTTCGGCATCTTCGTCCACTGGGGGCCCTACGCCGTCCCCGCGTTCGAGAACGAGTGGTATCCGCGCAACATGTATCTGAAGGATTCGGACGCGTACACGCACCATCTGGAGACCTTCGGGCCGCACACGAGGATCGGCTACAAGGATCTCGTCTCCGACTTCACCGCTGCGCGGTTCGATCCGGACGCGTGGGCCGACCTCTTCAAGGCGGCGGGCGCGAGGTACGTGGTGCCCGTCGCGGAGCACCACGACGGATTCGCCATGTACGGCAGCTCCCTCACACGATGGAACGCCGTCAGGATGGGCCCGCGCCGCGACGTGCTCGGGGAGCTCGCCGCGGCAATCCGCCGAGCAGGCCTCGTCTTCGGCTGCTCGTACCACCGGGCGGAGCATTGGTGGTTCTTCAACGGCGGCAGGGACATTCCGTCGGACGTGCTCGACCCGCGGTACGCCGACTTCTACGGGCCTGCCGAGCCTCGGCCCGAAACGACCCCTCCGGACACGGCTTTCCTCGATGACTGGCTGGCCCGCCTAATCGAGCTGGTGGCGCGGTATCGACCGCAACTCGTGTATTTCGACTGGTGGATCGAGCAGCCGGCCTTTCGACCGTATCTCTTGCGGTTCGCGACGTACTACTACAACCTCGCCGCGCAGTGGAATCGCGAGGTGGCCATCAACTACAAGCACGGCGAGCTCGAGGGGGAGAGCGCGTTTGCCGAGGGCTCGGCCGTCTACGACATCGAGCGAGGCCAGATGGGTGCGACCTCGGCCGGCTTCTGGCAGTCCGACAGCAGCATCATGCGCAACTCGTGGTCTCACGTGTCGTCCCCCGACTACAAGCCCGCGAACGAGCTGATCGGCGAGCTCGTCGACGTCGTCAGCAAGAACGGCGCCCTCCTCTTGAACGTCGGGCCACGGGCCGACGGGACGATCCCCGACGAGGCGGCCGAGAGGCTGCGAAGCATCGGCCGTTGGCTCGAGGTGAACGGTGAGGCCGTCTACGGGAGCGGGCCGTGGCAGGTATTCGGCGAAGGCCCGACCGAGTCGGCACCCGTCGCGCACGGCATGTACGCCGACGAGAAGGAACGCGAGTTTACCGAGAAGGACATTCGGTTCACGACTCGCGAAGGGGCGCTCTACGCGACGTTTCTCGCCTGGCCGGCGAGCGGAACGGTCACTGTCGCGTCGCTTGGCGAGCAGCGGGGTCACCCTCCGGTCTCGATCGCGCGTGTGGAGCTGCTCGGGGCGAGCGCGCCCCTCACGTGGGAGCGGGACGCGCAGGCGCTCCGCGTCGCACTCCCGGCGGGAGCGTCGAGCGAGCACCCGGGCGTGCTCAAGATCACGAGTTGAGCGCTCGGGCGCCGCTCGGCGTCAGGTTCGGCGCGGCTCGCGTTCAGCCGGGCCGGCTAAGGGCGTAGACCCGCGCCGCAGTCTCGCCGAGCACGAGCGCGTTGCCGCCGACGAGCGCGAACTCGTCGGCGTATCCGCCCGCGAGCGTGCAGACCGGCCAGTCGCTGCCCCACAGGCACCGCTCCGGCCCGAACCAGCGCAGCGCGCGCTCGGCGGTGCCGGCCGGATCGGCCTCGGTGAAAAGGCCCGAGATCTTGCACGCGACGTTCGGCAGCTCCGACAGCGCTTCGACGCCGCTCTCCCACGCCGCGTGCTCGGCGGGATCGTGCGGCGCCTTCCCGGCGTGGTCGAGCACGAGCTGCAGCCCCGGGTGGCGCCGCGCCGTCTCGACCGCGGCCCCGAGCTGCGGCGTGCGCACGAGCAGGTCGTAGACGAGGCCGGCCGCGGCGACGGCGTCGAGGCCGCGCTGCACCTCGTCGCGCAGCAGCCAGCGCAGGTCGGCTTCGTCCTCGACGACGTGCCGGACCCCGACGAGCCGCGGGTCGGCGAGCTCCCGCAGCTGCGCAGGCACGTCGCCCGTCAGGTCGACCCAGCCGACGACGCCGAGGACCCAGTCGTGCTCCGCGGCGAAGGCCAGCAGCTCGCGCGTCTCCTCGAGCTCCTGGCGGGCCTGCACCACGACGGTGCCGTCGACGCCGTGCGCGCGCAGCAGCGGCGCGAGGTCCTCCGGCCCGAAGCGGCGCCGGAGCCGGTCGTCGGTCATCCACGGGTACGTCGCGCGCGCCGGGTCCCAGAAGTGCTGGTGCGCGTCGACGATCACCGGATCACGCGCGCCGCGCCGCCCGCGACGACGCGCTCGACCTCGGCGATCGTCGCCATCGACGTGTCGCCGGGCGTCGTCATCGCGAGCGCCCCGTGCGCCACGGCGTAGGCGAGCGATCTCGCGGGGTCGAAGCCCGAGAGAAGGCCGTAGACGAGGCCGGACGCGAACGAGTCGCCGCCGCCCACCCGGTCGAAGATCTCGAGGTCGGGCAGGGCCGGCCCGACGAGGAACTCCTCGCGGGTGCTCGCGACGCCGCCCCAGGCGTTGAGCGTCGCCGTGCGCGCCGCACGGAGCGACGTCACGACGATCTGCAGCTGCGGGAAGTCGTCGAGCACTGCCCGGTGCAGCTCGGCGTACGCGTCCGCGTCGGCGTCCTCGTCGAAGCTGCCGTAGCCGAGCGCGGCCGAGAGATCCTCCTCGTTGCCGAAGAGCACGTCGACCTCCGACACGAGCTCGCGGTTGACGGCGGTCGGGTCGCCGCTCCGCCACAGCGACGGGCGGTAGTTGAGGTCGAACGACACCATCGCACCGTGCGCGCGCGCCGCGCGCATCCCCTCGAGCCCGAGCGCCGCGGTGTGCTCGCCGATCGCCGCGAAGATCCCTCCGGTGTGGAACCAGCGCGCGCCGTCGCGCGCGAAGACCTGCTCCCAGTCGACGTCGCCCGGCGCCAGGGCCGCCGCGACGCTTCCGGCACGGTCCGAGACCCCGAGGGCCGCCCGCACGCCGAAGCCGCGCTCGACGAAGTTGAGGCCGGTGCGGCCGCTGCGCCACACGACGTAGCGCTGGTCGACGCCGCCCTGCAGCACGAGATCCTCGAGCAGCCGGCCGACGGCGTCGTCGGCGAACGCCGTCACGATCGCGGTGCGCAGGCCGAAGCAGCGCCGCAGGCCGCGCGCGACGTTGTACTCGCCGCCGCCCTCGCAGACGGCGAAGCTCCGCGTGGTCGCGATGCGCCCGTCGCCCGGGTCGAACCGGAGCATGATCTCCCCGAGCGCGACGCAGTCCCACGTCACGCGAGCCACGACCCTCCGCACGCGAGCACCGACGGCAGCGCGAGGTACTCGTCGACGTTGCCGGCGTTGATGCCGCCGGTCGGGATGAACTTCACGTCCGGGAAGACGGCGCTCACTGCACGGATGAACGCCGGGCCGCCGACGGCGGAGGCGGGGAAGATCTTGATCACGTCGCAGCCGAACGAACGCGCGCGGTCAATCTCGGTCGGCGTCGCAGCGCCCGGGATGAACGGGATGCCGGCACGCTGCGCGGCGTCGATCACGACGGGATTCGTCGACGGCGCCACGGCGAACTGGGCTCCGGCCTCGAGCGCGGCCTCGAGTTGCTCCTCGCTCAGCACCGTGCCGGCGCCGACAGTGAGGCCGTCGATCTCGCGCACGCGGCGGATCGCGTCGGCGGCCGCCGCGGTCCGGAACGTGATCTCGACGGTGCCGTACCCGTCCGCGAGTAACGCGCGGCACGTCGTCTCGGCGTGGTCGGCGCTCTCGACCGTCAGCACAGGGAGGACGCGCGCGTCGATCACCGGGCGAGCCAGCCACCGTCGACCGGGATCACGGCGCCGTGCACATAGTCGGATGCGCTCGACGCGAGAAAGACGAATGCGCCGCCGAGATCGGCGGGCGTGCCCCAGCGGCCGGCCGGGATCCGCGCCAGGATCGCCGGCGAGCGGTCGGGATCGTCGCGCAGCGCCTGTGTGTTGTCGGTGGCGATGTAGCCGGGCGCGACCGCGTTGACGTTGACGCCGTGCGGCGCCCACTCGTTCGCGAGCGCCTTCGTCAGCTGTGCGACGCCGCCCTTGCTCGCCGCGTAGCCGGGCACCGTGACGCCGCCCTGGAACGAGAGCATCGACGCGACGAAGACGATCTTGCCGCTGCCGCGCTCGACCATCCGCCGGCCGAGCTCGCGGGCGAGCACGAACGGCGCCGTCAGGTTCACCTCGAGCACGCGGTCCCACAGGTCGTCGCCGTGGTCGAGGGCCGGGCGCCGCTCGATCGTGCCGGCGTTAAGGACGAGGATGTCGAGCTCCGGGAGCTGCTCGACGAGCGCGTAGACGGCGCGCCGGTCGCTGAAGTCGCAGGTGAAGTCGCCGCCGGACGCGCTGACGCCGAGCACCTCCGCGCCCGCGCCGGCGAGCGCCTCGGCGGCGCCGCGCCCGATCCCGCGCGACGCGCCCGTGACGAGCGCGCGTCTGCCCGTGAGGTCGAAGCTCATCCGCGGCAGTCGACGAGGACCTTGACGCTGTCGCCGAGCTCGTGGAATAGCTCGGGCAGCCGCTCGAGCGGCTCGACGCGCGTGATCAGCCGCTCGAGCGGCAGTTCGCCGGCCGCGAGCAGTGCGATCGCACGCTCGTAGTCCTCCGGCTCGTAGACGCGCGCGCCGCGCAGCTCGAGCTCCTTCCAGAAGAAGTCGAAAAGCTTCACCGGCTGCGGCTCCGGATGGATCGCGACGATCACGAGGCGGCCGCGGATCGCCGCGAGCTCCGTCATCGCGAGCACGGCCGGCGCGGCGCCGGACACCTCGAAGACGACGTCGGCACCTGCGTCCCCGGTGAGCTCGCGCACCTGCGCGCCCACCGCATCCGGCGTCGCGACCGCGAAGCCGAGCGAGCGCGCGAACTCGACGCGGGCCGCGTTCACCTCGCTCAGCAGCACACGCGCGCCTGCGGCCCGAGCGACGAGCGCGATCAGGAGGCCGATCGGCCCGGCGCCGAGCACGACGGCCGTCTCGCCCGGCGCGAGGTCGGCGCGCCGCACGTCGTGACAGGCGACCGCGAGCGGCTCGGTCAGCGCCGCGAGGCGCAGGTCGACGCCGGTCGGGAGGTGGTGGAGCGTGAAGGCGGGCACCGTCCACGAGCTCTGGAACGCGCCGGGCGTGTCGATGCCGAGGAACTTCAGGTTGCGCCCGATGTGGCTGAAGCCGCGGTCGGCCGGCGTCGTGTCGCGCGTGTCCAACGGTCTGACGACCACCGGATCACCGACCGCGAAGCCCTCGACACCGGCCCCGACCTCGGCGACCGTGCCGGACATCTCGTGCCCGACCACCTGCGGCCTGCGGACGCGATGGTCCATCGCGCCGTGCGCGATGTGCACGTCCGTGCCGCAGATCCCGCAATAGGCGACGTCGAGGCGGACCTCCCCGGTCGCGGGCGCGACAACCTCGCCCTCGCCGAGCCGGAACGTCTCGTCGCCCTCGTAGTAGACCGCTTGCGAGTTCATCTGACGTCAGATCATACGACACTTGAAAGATCAGACCAATTTTCCTATGTTACGGCCCGATGCCGGGTTTGTCACCCAGAATCGCCGTCACCGGTATGACCGTTCTCGACGTTCGCTTCCCGACGTCGGTCTCGCTCGACGGCTCGGACGCGATGCACCGGAGCCCCGACTACTCGGCGGCGTACGTCATCCTCTCGACCGACGACCCGGATCTGAGCGGCCACGGGCTGGCGTTCACAAACGGCCGGGGCACCGAGGTGGTGGTCGCGGCGGTGCGCGCGCTCGCGCCGTTCGTCGTCGGGCGGAGCCTCGAGGGGATCACCGGCGACATGCGGGCGTTCTGGCGGTCGCTCGTCTCCGACGACCAGCTGCGGTGGCTCGGGCCGGAGAAGGGTGTCATGCACCTCGCCGCGGCGGCGGTCGTGAATGCGGTCTGGGATCTCTGGGCGAAGAGCATGCGTCTGCCGCTCTGGCAGCTCCTGTCGCACCTGCCGCCGGAAGACCTCGTCGCCGCGATCGACTTCCGCTACATCGACGACGCGCTGTCCCCCGAGGAGGCGCTCGACCTGCTTCGCGGCGCGCTCGCCGGCAAGGACGAGCGGGAGCTTCAGATCGTCGCCGACGGTTACCCGGCGTACACGACGTCGGCGGGCTGGCTCGGCTACGACGACGACAAGGTGGTCTCGCTCGTCCGCGAGGCCTTGGCCGACGGCTTCCGCCACGTCAAGATGAAGGTCGGGCTCGACGTCGAGTCCGACGCGCGGCGCGCGGCGCTGATCAAGGGCGAGCTGGGCGCCGACGGGGTCTTGATGATGGATGCCAACCAGGTGTGGAGCGTCGACGGCGCGATCGCGGCGATGCAGACGCTGCGCGAGTTCGATCCCTGGTGGATCGAGGAGCCGACGAGCCCGGACGACGTGCTCGGCCACGCACGCATCCGCCGCGAGATCGCGCCCGTGCGCGTCGCGACCGGCGAGCACGTGATGAACCGCATCGTGTTCAAGCAGCTCTTTCAGGCGGAGGCGATCGACGTCTGCCAGATCGACGCGTGCAGGGTCGCCGGCGTCAACGAAGTGCTCGCGATCCTGCTGCTCGCCAGGAAGTTCGACGTGCCCGTGTGCCCGCACGCGGGCGGCGTCGGGCTGTGCGAGTACGTCCAGCACCTCGCGGTGTTCGATTACGTCGCCGTCAGCGGCTCGCTCGAGAACCGCGTCGTCGAATGGGTCGACCATCTGCACGAGCACTTCCGCCATCCCGCCGTCGTCGAGCACGGGCGCTACCGCGTGCCGCGCGACGCGGGCTACAGCATCGAGATGCTGCCGGCGTCGCTCGAGGAGTACGTGTATCCGCAAGGCCCGGTGTGGGCGCTCGTCGCATGACGGCGGAGGCGTCGATGGCCGCGCCCAAGGACGGCGGCTACCGGTCGCTGCAGGCGGCGCTGCTCGCCCTGCGCGCCGGCCCGGCCCTCATCCTGCTGCTTCTCATCGTCGTCGTGAGCTTCACGACGCCGGTGTTCTTCACGAGCCGCAACATCGGCAACGTCTTCTCCCAGACGGCCGTGATCGCGATCCTTGGGCTCGGCCAGCTGCTCGTCATCGTCACGCGCGGCATCGACCTCTCGGTCGGCTCGACCGTCGCGCTGTCGGGCGTCGTCGGCGCGATCGTCTTCCTGCACGTTCATTCGACGGTGCTCGTGATCTTCGCGATTCTCGGTGTCGGCCTCGCGGTCGGGCTGTGCAACGGGCTCGTGTTCGTGCTGGGACGGGTTCCGCACCCGTTCATCGTCACGCTCGCGAGCCTCAGCGTCGTGCGCGGCCTCGCCCTGTGGGCGGGCAACGGGACGCTCATCCCCGGCATGCCGCACGCCGTCGACGTGCTCGGCGGCGGGACGGTCCACTGGCTGCCGTACTCCTTCTTCGTCGTCGCCGGGCTGGCGCTGCTCACGCTCGTCGGCACGACGTATCTCGTGTGGGGCCGTTGGTTGTACGCGGTCGGCGGGAATCCCGATGCGGCCCGGCGCGCCGGGATTCCCGTGGGCCGCGTGCTCGTGACGGTCTACGCCCTCAGCGGGCTCGCCGCCGGCGTCGGCGGCCTGCTCACGGCCGGTCTGCTCGACTCCGGCTCGCCGACCGCCGGCGACCTCTCGGAGCTCGACTCGATCGCGGCCGTGATCATCGGCGGCGCCGCGTTCGCGGGCGGCCGCGGCAACGTCGGCAACGCGCTCGTCGGCGCGTTCACGATCGGCGTCATTCGCAACGCGCTCAACCTGCACAACGTCAACGCCTTCTACCAGCTGATGGCGATCGGGGTCGTCGTGCTCCTCGCCGTCGAGGGCGACGTGATCCGCGGCTACGTCGAGACGCGCGTGCGACTCGCGCGCGCAACGAGGGCGGGATGACGGCGGCGCTCTCCGTCACGGGCGCGTCGAAGCGATTCGGCGCGGTGGTGGGGTTGGAGGACGTGGACCTGCAGGTCGGCGCAGGCGAGGTGCTTGCGCTGCTCGGCGACAACGGCGCCGGCAAGTCGACGCTGATCAAGGCGCTCAGCGGCGCACTGCCGCTCGACCGGGGCGTGATCGAAGTCGAAGGGCATCGTGTCGCGCTCCACTCGCCTGCCGATGCGCGCCAGCTCGGGATCGAGACCGTCTACCAGGATCTCGCGCTGTTCGACAACCTCCGGCCGAGCGACAACTTCTACGCCGGTCGCGAGGCCGCAGGCCCGCGCTGGCTGCCGCGGTCGATCCGCGTGCTGCGCCGCAAGGAGATGGCGGCGACGACCCGCTCGACGCTCGAGCGCCTGCAGGTGCGCCTCGACGACCACGGCGCCGTCGGCCTTCTGTCGGGCGGCCAGCGCCAGGCCGTCGCAGTGGCGCGCGCCGCCGCGTTCGCGTCGCGCATCGTCATCCTCGACGAGCCGACCGCGGCGCTCGGGCTCCGCGAGTCGCGGCGCGTCCTCGACCTCATTCTCCGGCTCCGCGAGGAGCGGAAGGCCGTGATCGTCGTGTCGCACGCGATGGATCACGTGATGGAAGTCGCCGACCGCGCGATCGTGCTGCGGCGCGGACGCAAGGTCGGCGAGCTCATCCCGAGCAAGGAGACGCGAGCGGAGATCGTCTCGCTGATCGTGGGAGGTGGTGCCTGATCCACGAGTCGTGCCGCGCCGGGCAGCGCAGCAGTCGTACCCACCCCGCTTCGAAAGGATGAACCTGATGTCGAAACACAGGCTGGCTGCAGGGACGGCCCTCGTCCTCGTGGTGGCGACCGTCGCTGCAATCCTGTCCGCGGGCGTCGGCGCGCGCCCGATGCGCACGCAGGGAACAGTGAAGCTCGGCTTCATCACGAAGTTCCCCGTCGACTTCTACTTCACGCTCGTCGGGGGCGCCAAGAGCTGGAACAAGGCTCACAAGAACGTGAGCGTGCTGTACGCCCAGGGAAAGTCTGCGACCGACGACGCGGGCGAGATCGCCGCGATCCAGAACATGGTCGCCTCGGGCGTGAAGGGCATTGCGATCACGCCGACGAGCGCAGCCGTCATCCCCGCGTTGAACAAGGCGGTGTCGGCGGGCATCAA
>Ga0070741_10012415_pt1 | contig 15395 bp, 12 predicted proteins | sample Coa_R1_4_FD_66440 | JGI IMG/M metagenome (GOLD analysis project Ga0070741, IMG submission 66440) | Surface soil microbial communities from Centralia Pennsylvania, which are recovering from an underground coalmine fire - Coalmine... | ecosystem: Environmental > Terrestrial > Soil > Unclassified ... | reverse complement strand
GACCCCCCGAGAGCGATCGGCGTCGATCCGTACCCGGCCCGGTCGCTCCTATCCTCTCGGCGCCCACTGGGACGGCTCCGGCGTCAACTTCGCGCTGTTCTCCGAGCACGCCACTCGCGTGGAGCTGTGCCTGTTCGAGAGCGACGACCCCAACACGGAGACGGCGCGGATCCCCGTCGGCAACAGCCACGACCAGGTCTGGCACGTGTACCTGCCGGAGGCACGCCCCGGCCTGCGCTACGGGTACCGCGTGCATGGCCCCTGGGATCCGGCCAACGGCCAGCGGTTCAACCCGGCCAAGCTGCTGCTCGACCCGTACGCGCGGGCCATCGACGGCACGATCACGTGGGACGACGCGCTCTTCAGCTATCAGGTGGGGCTCGGCGAGGACGCCGACCTGACGCTGGACGAGCGTGACAGCGCGGCCCACATGCCGAAGGCGATCGTCATCGACACCGCGTTCACCTGGGGCGGCGACCGTCCCCTGCGGACACCGTGGAACGAGACGGTGATCTACGAGGCCCACGTGAAGGGCCTCACCCAGCTCCATCCCGACGTCCCGGAGTCGCTGCGCGGCACGTACGCCGGGCTGGCCGCCCCTGCCGTCATCGAGCACCTGAAGTCGCTCGGGATCACGGCCGTCGAGCTGCTGCCGGTGCACCAGTTCGTCTCCGACCGGTACCTGAAGGAGAAGGGCCTGAGCAATTACTGGGGCTACAACTCCATCGGCTTCTTCGCGCCCGACTTCCGGTATGCACGGCACAACCGGCACGGCGGTCAGGTGAGCGAGTTCAAGACGATGGTCAAGGTGCTCCACGACCACGGCATCGAGCTCATCCTCGACGTCGTCTACAACCACACGGCGGAGGGCAACCAGCTCGGGCCGACCTTCTGCTTCCGCGGCATCGACAACGAGGCGTATTACCGCCTCACTCCCGACGACAAGCGCTTCTACATGGACTACACGGGTTGCGGCAACACGCTGAACATGACGCACCCGCGCACGCTGCAGATGATCATGGACAGCCTGCGCTACTGGATCCAGGAGATGCACGTCGACGGCTTCCGCTTCGACCTGGCTTCCGCGCTGGCCCGCGAGCTGCACGACGTGGACCGACTGGGCGCGTTCTTCGACATCATCCACCAGGATCCGGTCATCTCGCAGGTGAAGCTGATCGCCGAGCCGTGGGATCTGGGCGAGGGCGGCTACCAGGTCGGCAATTTCCCGGTGCTCTGGGCCGAGTGGAACGGGATGTACCGCGACACCGTGCGCGCCTTCGTCAAGGGCGACGAGAACCAGGCGGGCCCGATGGGCCACCGCCTGACGGGGTCCAGCGATCTGTACGGGCGTGGTGGACGGCGACCGTACGCGTCGATCAACTTCGTGACCGCGCACGACGGCTTCACGCTGAATGACCTCGTCTCCTACAACGACAAGCACAACGAGGCCAACGGCGAGGACAACCGCGACGGCCACGACCACAACGTCTCCTGGAACCACGGCGTCGAAGGCCCCACCGACGACGTCAAGATCACCGCGCTGCGCGAGCGGCAGAAGCGCAACTTCCTCGGGATCCTGCTGCTCTCCCAGGGCGTGCCGATGATCTCCGCGGGCGACGAGATCGGCCGCACGCAGCAGGGCAACAACAACGCCTACGCGCAGGACAACGAGATCTCGTGGCTGAACTGGAAGCTCGAGAAGAAGGAGCGGGATCTACTGGCCTTCACCCGCTACGTCTCGCGGCTACGCCGCCGGCACCCCGTGTTCCGTCGCGAGCAGTTCTTCTTCGGCCGCCCCATTCACGGCTCCGAGGTGAAGGACCTGACGTGGTTCCGCTGCGACGGCCGCGAGATGACCGAGGAAGACTGGAAGAACGCCTACACGCGCTGCTTCGGCCTGCGCCTGGCCGGCGACGCCATCACCGAGCTCGACGCGATGGGCCGCCGCATCGTCGACGACACCTTCCTGGTCATGCTCAACGCCCACCACGAGCCGATGGCCTTCGTCCTCCCCGCGCACCGCAAGAACGTGCGCTGGGAGCCGATGCTCGACTCCCGCGAGTCGACCGGTCGCCGCCGCACCCGCCCGTACCGCGGCGGCCAGACCTACGAGATGGAAGCGCGCTCCATCGCCGTCCTGCGGCTGCGGCGGGAAGACGGGGACGAGGGGGACGACGAGTAGCTCGCGGGGGGCGACGTGTCGCCTAGGTGCTCGGTCCCTGAGCCAGCCGGCGAGGTACTCGGCGATGATGCGATGTCCTACCGCGTTAGGATGACCGTCGCGGGTCTCGGCATACGGCTGCTGCGTCGACGTGCGAAGCGCGCGCAAGACATCGAGGACGTCGATGTGAGCGGCATGCATCTCACGGATGAGACGGCCGCGCAACGCGGCTTCATCGGCGACCGTCTCACGCAGGTCGGGGTGGTGCTCGGGATCGTGGACCCGCGGCCAGAAGACGCTCTCCTTCGTGGGCACGATGAGCACGACGAAGTCGACATGCTCCCGTGCGCAGCGGACGGCCATCGTCTCCAGGGCCCGGATGCTCCACTGAAATCCGAGCTCTATGCGCGGGTCTCGCGTGTTCATTCCGAGGTGACTGTATGGTGCGCGCAGAATCGTGCGCCAGTCCGGCCCATACACCACCGAAAAGTGCCTCCGGTCGTCCGGCGTGAGCTTCGCGACTGCCTCGTCGAACGTTTCCGTCGACGCCGGCCGCGCGGTGAGCTGCGTACGCACCTCGTGCGCGAAGCGGTACAGGCGGACGTGATCACCAAGCCACCCGCGCACGTGCGACAACCGGCCGCGAGCAAAGAGCCGCTCCACCTGGGGTTCGATCGGTTCGCGCGCGTCGACGTCGGCCGCCCGAGCGGCGAGTTCATCCGACGACGACCCAGGTGGGTGCAGACGGCTTACGAGCGCGTAGGTGTCGAAGAAGTCGTTTCCCATGAATACGGCGGTGATCACCAGCTTGGGACGGAGCGTCAGTGCGTCAGGCAGCATTCGCTCGTACTGTCCCGGGCCGTAGCCGCCGTGCGCCATGCTGTACACGGTCGTGCCGGTCGTCCCGGCCAGGACCGCGGGCCAGGCGTCTTCGCGCGCCACGCCGATTCCGTACGTGTGGGAGTCGCCGATGGCCACGATGTCGGCATGCGACAGCGCTGCCCGGTTGCGAAAGCCGCGCGTGTCGTGATCGGGATGCCGGGGGTTCCCCCGAACACGCAAGATCGGGTCTTCGAGCCAGAGCGATATGGGCTCAAATCGCGCGCCCAGAGCGGAGGCGAACAGCAGGTGGAGGCCGAGCTCCGCGCAGAGCAGCGAAGCCGCGAGGATCAGCAGTTGTGCCCGGAGCGCTTTGCCCCAGTGACGTCGGCGGGATTCAATGACCATCGGCCTCCCGAGTCCGGGCGGAGATTTCGTCAAATAAACCAGAACAGGGACTTAATTGAAATATATTCGGCGATCTAGGTCCAGGCCCTCGGCGCCTGGCACGCGATCGCCGCGGATGCCTCGGTACCTGTAGCCTTCACGATAGGAGGCCGCCATGGGCAACAAGATCCGCGTGAACACCGCCAACGCTCAGGAACTGCTAGAAGTGCCGGGGTTGCGTCCGGACGAAGCGGACGCGATCGTCCGATATCGTACGGAGCACGGGCCGATCTCGGACGCCGCGCAACTCAGCCGCGTGCTCGGCGGTAAGGAGCTGGATCGCTCCGCGCGCGAGCGCATCGATTTCGACCCGGCCAACCAGACGGCGCCGGAGGCGCCCGGGGCCTAGACCTACACGCGCGTGCTCTGCCCGGCCCAGTACGGCTCGCGGAGCACGCGCTTGACGAGCTTCCCCGCCGTGTCGCGCGGGAAGTGCTCGTGGAACGACACCTCGCGCGGAGCCTTGTAGTCGGCGAGGTGGGCGCGGCAGAAGTCCACGACGTCACGCTCGCTGGCGGACATGCCGGGGCGAAGCTGGATGGCGGCGTGCACGCGCTCGCCCCAGTCGGCGTCGGGGACGCCGAAGACGGCGGCGTCCTCGATGGCGGGATGGCGGTGCAGGGCGTCCTCGATCTCGGCGGGGTAGATGTTCACGCCGCCGGAGATGATCATGTCCCGCTTGCGATCGCAGATGTACACGAAGCCGTCGGTGTCGATCCACGCCACGTCGCCGACGGACATCCAGTCGCCGCGGGACGTCTGGGCCGTCGCGACGGGGTTCTTGTAGTACTCGTCGAAGACACCGCTGTAGCGGCGCACGAACAGCTCGCCCGGCGTTCCGGTGGGCGCGGGACGGCCGTCGTCGTCGAGCACGGCGAGCTCGACGCCGGGCGCGGCGCGGCCGCACGAGCCCGGCTTGCGCAGCACGTCCTCCGGGCGCAGCACGGTGTTGATGCCGAGCTCGGTCGAGCCGTAGAACTCGTAGAGGACCGGGCCGAACATCGCGGCGATCTGCTCCTTCACCCGCATGGGGCACGGGGCGGCAGCCACGACGATGGACCGCATGGACGAGACGTCGTAGCGCGCGCGGACGTCGGCCGGCAGGTCGACGATGCGCTTGAGGAGCGTGGGTGCCATGAACGTCGTCGTGCAGCGGTGGCGCGCGATGTGGCGGAGCGCGTCCTCGGCGTCGAACTTCCGCATCACGACGACGGTGGCGCCGACCATGTGGGCGTAGGACGCGAAGCCGCCGGGCGCCGAGTGGTAGAGGGGCCCCGCCACGAGATGAACGTGGGCCGGATCGACGCAGTCGAGGGCGGCGAGGCGCGGAAGGACCGATGCCGGATCGGTCACGCGCCGCAGCGCGCCCTTCGGCTTGCCGGTCGTGCCGGCCGTGTAGACCATCGAGCCGCCCACGGCGGCCGGCGGGGGCGGCGCCTCGCGACTGCCGCGCGCCAGAAGATCGTCATAGGTCTCGGCCCACGGACGGCGCTCGGCGCCGAGCGTGATGAAGCGGCGCACGCCGGCGGCGTCGCGAACGCGCTCGACCATCGGCAGGAACGCGTCGCCCACGAACAGCGTCGTGGCGTCGGCGTTGTCGAGGATGTAGGCGACCTCCTCGGCCGTGAGCCGGTGGTTCAGCGGGACCGCGATGGCGCCCAGCGCGCGGATCGCGGCGGAGGCGATGAGGTTCTCCGCGGAGTTGTGCGCGTAGATCACCGCGTGCTCGCCCTGGGCGACGCCGAGCGCGGCCAGCGAGCTCGCCAGCCGGTTGCGGGTGTGGAAAAACTCTCGCCAGGTGAGGGAACGCGTGCCCTCGATCAGGGCCGGCCGGTCCGGCTGCGTGGCGGCGTACCGGGCGACGAGATCCATGAGCCGAGAGTCTACCCCGTGCTGGCGCGGTATGTGCACCGTCATGCAGGGATGCCCGACGGCCGCGCCGCGTCGCTTCGCCGCTTCCAGCCGCTGATCGTCGCCGGCATCCTCGCGTTCGCGATCTTCTGCCTGGCCATCGCCCGCGAGGTGCTGATCCCGATCGCGCTGGCCATGCTGCTGACGTTCATGCTGGCGCCGGTCGTGCGCTTCCTCGAGCGGCGGCGGCTGCCGCACGTGGCCGCGGTCGTCCTCACCGTCGTGCTCGCGTTCTCCGCGATCGGCGGGGTCGGATACCTGCTCGCCTCCCAGGTCAACGCGCTCGCCGGCGACCTGCCCAACTACGAGGGCACCATCAAGCGCAAGGTGCGCGAGCTGCGGCGCGCCGGCAAGGGCGGGACGATCGAAAAGGCGCAGTCGACGGTGAAGGAGGTCATCGGCGAGCTGCAGAAGAACGACGACGCGAAGAAGCGCGCGCCGGCGCCGGTGGTCATCGAGCGCGAGCCGGCGACGGGACTGGCCGGGATTCGCGAAGTGCTCGGCGGCGCGGCCGCTGTGCTGGCCACCGCGGGCCTCGTGATCGTCCTCGTCATCTTCATGCTCGCCGAGCGGCAGCGCCTGCTGGACCGGCTCATCCGGCTCGGCGGCTACACGCGGATGTCGATGACGACGAAGATCCTCGCCGACGCCGGCGAGCGGATCAGCCGCTACCTCGTCATGCAGTCGATCATCAACGCGGGGTTCGGCGTCGCCATCGGCCTCGGGCTGTTCCTGATCGGCGTGCCGTACGCGCTGCTCTTCGGCGTGCTGGCCGCGATGCTGCGCTTCATTCCCTACGTCGGCGCCTGGCTCGCGGCCAGCCTGCCGTTCGTGATGAGCCTGGCCGTGTTCACCGGCTGGCGCGAGCCGATGATGGTGATCGCGGTGTTCGCCGGCGTCGAGCTGGTGATCTACCTGCTCGTCGAGCCGTTCCTCATCGGCCACAGCGCGGGTGTGTCGCCGCTGGCCCTGCTCGTCACGCTCGCGTTCTGGACTTGGCTCTGGGGGCCGATCGGCCTCGTCGTCGGCACGCCGCTCACCGTGTGCCTGGTCACCCTCGGCAAGTACGTCCCCGGCATGGAATTCATCGTCGTGCTGTTCGGCGACGAGCCCGTCGTGACGCCCGACGTGGCCCTGTACCAGCGGCTGCTCAAGGGCGACGAGGACGAGGCGCAGCACGTGCTGCACGACTACGTGAAGACGCACGAGGCGGACGACGTCTACGACGAGGTGCTGATGCCGGCGCTGTGTCGCGTGCGCACCGACGCCGCGCGGGGCGCCATCGGCCCCGAGGACGCGCTCACGATGACGCGCGCGATGCAGGAGATGCTCGACGCCTTCGACGTCAGTGCGCTCCCGGCCGCGGCCGCGCGGGACGCCGGGGACAGCACCGTCGCCGCGCCGACACCGACGCTGCGCGTGCTGGCGTGCGCGGCGCGAGATGAGATCGACGAGGCCGCGCTGCGCATCCTCGCGAGCCGGCTCGCGACCGACGCGGTCGAGGTCGACATCGTGCCGTCGAGCCTGCTGGCGGCAGAGGTCGTCGAGCGCGTGACGGCCGTCGAGCCGGCGGCGGTCGTGGTGGCGCTGCTCGCACCCGGCGGCCTCGCGCAGGCCCGCTACATCTTGAAGCGGCTGCGCGCGCGCTTCGCGGAGCTGCCGCTCGTGGCCGTGCGGTGGGGTCCGCCCGACGGCGCCGACGACGCGCGTGCGCGGCTCCTGGCGGCCGGGGCCACCGACTTCGTCGGCTCGATGCGCGAGGCGCGCGCCAGCGTGCTGCAGTACCGGCGGGTGCGCACGGAGCCCGTGCCCTCACAGGCGGCGTGACCTCCGCCGCGCGCGGCGCTATGCTGCCGCCGTGCGCCTCGCTGCGCTCGTCCTGACGCTCGCCCTGGCCGGCTCCGCCCATGCGCAGACGACGCACTGGGACGGCGTCGGCGTCATCATGGCGCTGCTGCCGCCACCCTCGGCGCTGCACGCCACGCGACCGGTGATCATCCTCGATCACGAGCCGATCCCGGGACTGATGGAAGAGCGGATGTCCATGCCGTTCATCGTGGACTCCGCCGCGCGGTTCGCCGACCTCAAGGTCGGAGAGCGGGTCGCGTTCGAGCTGCGCGACACGCCCGGCGCGCTGCTCGTCGTGCGACTCGACCGCCTGAAGCGCTGATCAGGCCGCGTCGACGCGCGCGGCGGTCGTGCGTGTCTTTGCGACGAGCACGGGGCAGGGCGCTGTGCGCACCACGCGCTCGGCGACGCTGCCCACCAGCAGCCGGTCGAGGCCCGAGCGGCCGTGCGTGCCCACCACGACCAGATCGACGCGCTCGTCCGCCGCGGTCTCGGCGATGACGGGCGCCGGCGCGCCCGTGCGCACCAGCGCGCGCGCGAGGACGCCGCTGGCCCGCGCGCTTCGCGCCCGGCGGTCGAGCGCGTCGTCGACCCAGCGACGCTGCTCCTCGTAGATGGTCGCCACCTGGCCGGCGCTGACCTCCGGATACGCGGGCAGGTCCATGTAGACGTGCAGCAGGACCAGCTCGGCGCCGTGAATCTTCGCGAGGTCCACCGCGCACTCGAGCGCCCGCTCGGCGGACTCGGCGAAATCCGTGGCCACCAGGATCCGACGGAACGTCACGTCGTGCGCGTCTGCGGAGGATACTGGTTGAAGCGTCGGGCGGCGGCGCGGCCGAGCCGCGTGACCGCATAGAGAGCGCCGCTTCCGGCCGCGCGCTGCAGCTGCAGGCCTCGCGCATGACCGCGCGTGTCGCCGGCGTCCGGGAGCAGCCGATTGACGAGACCCAGCGCGCCGACGACGGTGCCGGGGAAGAGGCCGTGCGTCCGCGCGAGGATCTGCGCGGGCAGTGACAGGATGGGCTCGCGCTCGCCGCGTCGGATGGCGCGGACGATGCGTCGCGCCGCGCGCTCGGCGTCCATGGAGACGAGCGGGAGGGTCGAGCCGAGCGCGAACCAGGTGAACTCCTCGGCCGGTCGGCCCTCGAACTCCGCGTTCAGGTACGACCCCGTGCGCATGAGCCCGGGCACCACGGTGGTCACACGCACGCCGTCCTTCGCCACCTCGGCGGTCAGCCCCTCGGAGAATCCGACCGCGGCGAACTTGGCCGCGCCGTATGGCAGGAGATGGGGGACGCTGACCTTGCCGCCGATCGACGTGATGTTGACGATCCGGCCGCGCCGCCGCGCTCGCATCCTGGGCAGCACGGCCAGCGTCGGGTGGACGACACCCCAGAAGTTCACGGCCATGGCGTGCTGGAACTCGCGAGGCCCCAGGGCCTCCACCGGCGCGACCTGGATGATGCTGGCGTTGTTCACCAGAATGTCGACCGGGCCGAGCCGGCTCTCGGTCTCCGCCACCAGCGCCGCAGTGGCGACGGGATCCGCCACGTCGCACCGGATGCCGATGACCTCGGCGCCGTGCCTCTCCAGCTCCGCGCGGGCGCGGTCCAGCTCCGCCGCGTCGCGCGCGCAGATGGACAGCCGGCAGCCGGCACGGGCCAGCTCGCGCGCGATCAAGAACCCGAGGCCGCGGGAGCCGCCCGTGACGATGGCGACGGATCCGAAGAGGCTCGCCTGACGCCGGCGTGCCTGGCGCACCCGCGACGTGACCGCGAATGCGCCGACCGCCGCGAGCGCGAAACCAAGCATGCCCCGGTTGCGTGCAGCGCTTATGCCACCTACTGCGCTAACCAGGCCTTCATGAACGTGTTGCCATCGTACGTCGTCAGAGCCGGCTTGTAGCCGCGCAGCTTCTTGTCGCGGAAGAAGAAGCCTTCGACCCAGGCGACGGGGACGGCGCCCGTGGTGCCGCTGGTCAGGATGTGGCGCTGCAGCTCCCAGTAGAGCTGCCTGCGCTTGTCCCGGTTCGTCTCCCGGGCGGCTCGATCCGTCAGCTCGTCGACCTTGGCCTCCGACAGCTGCGCGTAGTTGCTCCCCGCGTTCGTGTGGTAGACGACGTGGAAGACATCGCCGGGATCGGTGCCGTCCATCGCGCGATCCTGGCTGGCGATCATCTGGAAGTCGCCCTTGCCGAAGCTTGCATACCCGGCCGCGCTCTCGTGCGTCTTCAGCGTGCCGCGGATCCCGATCTTGCGCAGCTGCGCGATCACGAGCTGGGCACGGTCCACGTAGTTGCCGACCTGGCGGACGGCGACCTCGATGTCCACGCCGTTCGGATGATGCTTCTTCACCAGCTTCTCCGCCTCGGCGAGGTCGGCCTCCTTGCTCTGGCGGCAGCCGGGCGTCTTGTTGACCTCCTCCAGCGGCAGCGCGAAATCACCGACCAGCTTCGGATCGAGGATCGCGCACGGCACGCCGGCGCCTTCCAGCGCCTTGGCGACGAGATCCTGGCGATCGACGGCGAGGAACACCGCCCGGCGCATGTCGGGATTGTCGAACGGCGCGCGCTTGCTGTTCATGTACAGCACGAAGATCGTGTTGATCGGCCAGCGATAGATCTCCACGTCGTCGCCGCGCGCGTTCTTCACCTCGTCGGCCTGCGTCTTGCGCATCGGCGGCCAGGCGTCCCACAGCATGATGCGCCCGGCTTTCGCGGCCGCGACCTGGGTCGGGCCGCCGACGAGGATGTACTGCTTCACGCCGTCGAGGTACGGCAGGCCGGGGATGAAGTAGTCCTTGTTCTTCTCCCACTCGATGACGGAGCCGCGATCGTATTTCTTGAACTTGAAGGGACCGGTGCCGATCTGGGCCTCCGGCCGGTTCAGGTCCCCGTACTTCTCGAGCACGTGCTTGGCCGCCACCCGGCACCACGCCGAGGCGATGGCGCCCGTGAAGTAGGACACGGGCGCCTTCAGCGTGAACTGCACGGTGCTCGCGTCCGTCGCCTCGACGGAGGCGACGAGCGGCTTGAGCGAGGCGCCGCACTTCGGGCTCTTGAAATCGGGGGCGAGCATGCGGTCGAACGAGGCTTTCACGTCGGCCGAGGTGAACGGCTGGCCGTCGTGCCACTTCACGCCTTTCCGGAGGTGAAACGTGTAGGTCTTGCCGTCCGGCGAGACCGTCCAGCGCTCGGCGAGATCGGGAGCGATCTTCGACGGATCGTCGGGATCCCAGTGGAGCAGGCCGCTGTAGACGCCCGCCGTCGCCTGCTGGACGACCAGCGGAGACTCGGCGTGGACGTCGAGCCGCCCGGGATCGCCATAGTCGAACCAGTTCAGGATGCCGCCGTACCGCGGCTTGTCCTGCGCCACCACCCCCGCCGGCACGGCGAGCGCGCCGCACAGGAGCGCGAGAAGCACCGCGCGTATCTTCATGCTCGATCTCCCTTGTCGTCGATGTCGTCAGCCGAGGCCGCCGCGCAGCCGCGGGTCGGCGAGGTCGCGAATGGCGTCGCCCAGGAGGTTGAGGCCGAACACCGCGAGGCTGATGGCGACGCCGGGAAAGAAGACCAGCCACGGCGCGTTCTCGATGGCCTGCGTGCCCGCCGTCAGCATCCCGCCCCACGACGGCTCGTCCGGCGGCGCGCCGGCGCCGATGAAGCTGAGCGAGGCTTCCACCACGATCGCGTACGACACGTTCGTGGTGACGAGCACGATATACGTGGCCAGGCAGTTGGGCAAGATGTGGCGCACCACCACGCGCGTGTGCGAGCAGCCGGCGGCGGTGGCCGCCTCCACGAACGGAAACTCCTTCACCGACAGCGCGACCGCGCGCACCGTGCGGGCGGCGGTGGGCACCAGCAGCAGGAGCAGCGCGAGCACGACGTTGTTCACCGACTGGCCGAGCGCGGCCATCAGGGCGAGCGCCAGGATGATCGGCGGCAGGGCCATCAGCGAGTCGACCACGCGCTGGCTGCCGGAGTCCGGCGCGCCGCCCACGTACGCGGTCACGACGCCCCAGAGGCCGCCCAGCGTGACGCCGATCAGCACCGAGGTGAGGCCGACGTAGAGCGAGAGCCGCGCGCCCCACACGACACGGCTGAGCACGTCGCGCCCGATCTGGTCGGTGCCCATCGGAAATGCCGCGCTCGGCGGCAGGTACGGCGCGAAGCCGGTCTCCTTGGGGCCGTGCGGCGCCAGCAGGGGCGCGAGCAGCGCCACGACGACGAGCGCGAAGACGATGACCGCGCCCACGGCGCCGAGCGGCTGGCGGCGGATGATCGCAGCGAGCGTCGTGAGCCGGGCGCGAACCGCGGCCGGCCTGTTCCAGGCGGGCGCGACGGCGCTCGCGGCGACCGCGCGGGGCCTCATGCGAAGCGGATCCGGGGATCGAGCCAGCCGTAGAGGACGTCCACGGCGAGGTTGACGGCGAGGAAGATGAGCGCCATGAGAAAGATGATCGCCTGGACGGTGGGGTAGTCGCGGTACGAGACCGCCTGCACGAGGGCCAGGCCCATGCCGGGCACGGCGAAGATGATCTCCATGATGACGACGCCGCCGAGCAGGCGGCCGCCCCACCAGCCGATGAAGGTCACCACGGGCAGCAGCGAGTTGCGCAGCGCGTGGCGGTACATGACCGCGCGCTCGCCCAGGCCCTTGGCGCGCGCGGTGCGCACGTAATCCTGGCGGACGACCTCGAGCATCTGCGAGCGCGTGAGCCGCATGATCGGCGCGCTGATGTAGTACGCCTGCGCGAGCGCGGGCCAGATCAGCTGCTTGAGGTTCTCCAGCGGCGCCTCCGTGAGCGAGACGTACTCGAGCGGTGGCAGCCAGCGGAAGACGCGCACGAGGAGGTAGAGCATCAGCACGCCGGTGAAGAAGATGGGCAGGCTGAGGCCGCTGATGCTCAGCACGCGCACGAGATAGTCGAGCCAGGTGTTCTGACGGACCGCGGATACGACGCCGAGCGGGATCGACCACACCGCGGCGAGCACGAGTGTCACCGCGGCCAGCTCCAGCGAGCGCGGAAAGCGCTCGGCCACGATGTCGGTCACCGGACGGCGCTGACTGTAGGAGTAGCCGAAGTCGCCGCGCACGGCGCCGGCGAGCCAGCCGACGTACTGGCTCACCAGTGATCGGTCGAGGCCGAGCTCACGGCGGATCTGCTCGATCTGCTTCTTCTGCACCGACGACGTCTCGGCGCCCGTCTGGTAGACGAGGATCTCGGCGATATCACCCGGCACCATGCGCATGAGCACGAAGATCAGCAGGGAGGCGCCGAACAGCGTCGGCACGAACAGGACCAGGCGCCGCAGCACGTAGGCGCGCACGGCTCAGCGGAGGCGACGCAGAAAGCCCGCGATGGCGCGGCCGATCTCCGTCGGCGAGTCCTCCTGGATGAAGTGGCTGCCGCGGACGGTGACCTCCTGCTGGTTGCGCCAGCGCCGGCAGAAGTCGCGCTGGCGGCCGGTGAGGATGGAGCCGGGCTCGGCGTTGACGAACAGCTTGGGCACGATGCTCTGGCTGTGCCAGGCGCCGTACGCCTCCACGACCGCGACCACGTCTGCCGGCTCGCCGTCGACCGGGATCTCGCGCGGCCACGTGAGGGTCGGGCGACGGGACTCGCCGGGGTGGCGGAACGGCTCGCGATAGTGGTCCATCTCTTCCTGCGTGAGCCCGCGCAGCACGCTCGCCGGCAGGATGCGCTCGACGAAGACGTTCTTCTGCAGCACCATGTCCTCGCCGGCGGGCGAGCGCATGGCCTGAAAGATCTTTCGCGCCGCCTCCGGCCAGTCGTTCCACGTCACCGGCATCACGAGCGCTTCCATGTAGACGAGCGCGCGCACGCGATCGGGATGGCGACGCGCCCAGTCGAAGCCCAGCGCCGAGCCCCAGTCGTGCATGACGAGCGTGGCGTTCGTGACGTCGAGCGCGTCGAACCACGCGTCCAGATAGCGCGCGTGGTCGACGAACCGGTACGAGCCGCCGCTTGCCTTGCCGGAGCGCCCCATGCCGATGAGGTCGGGCGCCAGACAGCGGCCGGTCGCCTCGAGGAGCGGAATCACGTTGCGCCAGAGGTATGACGAGGTCGGGTTGCCGTGCAGGAAGACGACTGGCGCCCCGACGCCGACCTCGACGTAGGCGATGTGGCTGTCCAGCACCGGCAGCCGGCGGCGCTCGTAGAAATCGGCCGCGGAGATCGTCGCCATGGGTCAGGAGAGTATCACCGTGCGCGGCCGGTCCACGGGCCCCAATCATGCAATGGCACGCGTGATCGATGGCACGCGTGCTCATCGGCACCAGCGGCTACGTCTACGGCGACTGGCGCCGGCGCTTCTACCCGCGCGACGTGCCGGCGCGGGACTGGCTACCGTTCTACGCCGCGCGTTTTCCGACCGTCGAGCTCAACAGCCCGTTCTACCGGCTGCCGCGCGCGGCGACGTTCCGGGCGTGGGCGGCCGCGGTGCCGCCCGAGTTCGTGTTCGCCGTCAAGGCCAGCCGGTTCCTGACGCACATCAAGCGGCTGCGCGATCCGGGGCCGCCGCTGACGCTGTTCATGAAGCGCGCGCGGGGGCTCGGCGAGACCCGCGGTCCGATCCTGTTCCAGCTGCCCGCGCGCTTCCACGCGAATCTCGAGCGGCTCGACGGTTTCCTGGCGGCGCTCGCGCGCCGCCGCCTCGGCCGGGCCGTCCTGGAAGTGCGCCACGGCTCGTGGCTGACCGACGAGGTCTACGAGCGCCTTGCGCGCGCCAACGTCGCCCTGTGCCTGCACGACTGGCGCGAGCAGCCGGTGACGGGACCGCTGACCGCCGACTTCGTCTACGTGCGCCGCCACGGCACGCGCCTGCGCTATGGCGGCTCGTACACGGAGCGGATGCTGCGCGCCGACGCGGCGCGGATCGCGGACTGGACGGCCGGCGGCCGCGACGTGTACGTGTATTTCAACAACGACGGCCGCGCGGCGGCGGTGCGGAATGCGCGCACGTTGACGCTCTATACCTCACGGGCTATTGCCCCTCACAATGTCGAGGAGGTAAACGCTTGGGGATGTGTCCGACGTCGGCCGTGTGGCGTGAAGAAGCGCGCGTCGTGACACAATCGGCAGCGGTGGAGGACGCTGAAGCGAGCAGGCGAGCAATACTGGCGGCTTGGCTGCTGTCGGCGGCCCTCGTGACCGGCTTGCGCTGCCTGAACGTCGCTGACATCGGTTATGACCTGACGTTCCAGATCCAGGCTGCGCAGAATCTGATCGCAGGCAATGGGCTCTCGATCTACAAGCACGACAGCCCTGACCTCTCTCAGCCAGCGCGCCTCTTCACGCTGACCCATTTCCCGGCGGGATTCTCCCTGCTGACCGCCGGACTGCTGTCCGTTGGCGCCACGCTGCCGATCATCGTCAAGCTGCAGGGCGCGGTGGCTACCATGCTGGGCTGGTGGGGATGGGGACGGCTCGGCGAGTCGTTCCTTTCCGCCGACGCCAAGCGCAGTCGGGTCTGGTGGTGGGTCGCCGTCGTGATCGCCATCGTCACGCCGCTGCGGTACACGCCGCCATGGTGGGGGACCGACGTCGTGCTCTGGGCGGCGGTGCCGTGGGTGCTGCTCTGGGTGGTGACGGCTTCGGCCGACGACACACCACGGAGCAATCGGCTCGACCTCGCCGCCGGCGCGGTGTGCGGCGTGTGCATCATGTGGCGCTATGCGAGCCTGTTCCTCGCCGCCTATGTCGGCGCGGTGATCCTCTGGCAGTCGCGGCTGCGCCTGGCTGTCGTCCTCCGGCGGTCGCTACTCTTCGGGCTCGGGTGCCTGCCGGCAGTTGCGGTTCAGCTCTACATCAACGAGATACTCGCGGTCGTTCCCGCGCGCCCGGGCGGGCTCGAGATCGGCGAGAACAATACGAGCTTCATCGCGCAACGCGCCTGGGAAGGCGTCTCGCTGTTCGGCAATTCGAACTACGCATGGCTGTTCTGGCTGCCGGGACAAGCGGTGGACTTCTTGACCCTCCGGGACGGCGCGGTGCCGTGGCGGGCCGCGATCCTGGCCGTCGTCACGGTCGTTTTCGTCGTGTCGATCATGACGTATCGACTCGGGCCGCTGGCCGCCGGACGGGATCCCCGGATCGTCGGCCTTGGACTGTTCATGGTGCTGCCGCTGGCGCTGTGGGTGTGCACGATGCTCAGCCACTCCACGTTCATGGCCGATCAGCGCTA
>Ga0070741_10012414_pt1 | contig 15396 bp, 17 predicted proteins | sample Coa_R1_4_FD_66440 | JGI IMG/M metagenome (GOLD analysis project Ga0070741, IMG submission 66440) | Surface soil microbial communities from Centralia Pennsylvania, which are recovering from an underground coalmine fire - Coalmine... | ecosystem: Environmental > Terrestrial > Soil > Unclassified ... | reverse complement strand
GTATTTTTTCTGGTTTGCCTTGTCGCTGGCTTTCTGGTCGGCGCAGGCGCTCTATGCTCGGGCATTCTATGCAGCCGGCGACACGCTCACGCCCATGGTGGCGAGCACGCTGATCACGATCGCAATCATCCCGCTGTATGGTTTTCTGTTTCGCGCCATGTCGGTGATGGGATTAGCCATCGCGTCCGATATCGGGATTGTGGCGAATACGCTGGCGATGGCCATCCTGCTGGATCGCCGCAAGCTTGTCCCAGCCGCAATTTTGCGCTGGCGAGAACTGGGCAAGACGCTGGTGACGGCGGTAGTCGCGGGTTTCCTCGCTTTCGGCGTTTCCCGCCTGGTCAAGGTAAACGGCAGCCGCAGCGCCGATGTTTATGCGCTGATGCTGGTCTCGGTCACGTGGGCTGCGGCAATCGCCGCCGGACTTTGGATCACCCGGTCGGACCTGCCGCGCGATCTACGCCGCCGCAAACAGATTGCCTATCCTCAGGTCGCAGAAAAACAGGCGGAGATGAGCGCCGGCATCGAGCCCTAGAGCGAAGACCCACCACGGAGACACAGAGGCACGGAGATATTCATGGCCACATCTCTATGCCGCCGAGGCTCGTGACACAACTCAGGGCTTCGCGCAGAAAAGAAAAGGGTGCCCAGACAGGGCACCCTTTAAATTCTTCGACAACGAAAAAGAAAACTAAGCGCGAGCGGCAGAAGCGACTGGGGCAGCCTCGGTAATAGCATCCTTCTGCTCCCCGTTGGCCTTCTGACCCGCTTTGCGGATGTCGATCCCGCCTTTGAAGAACGCTCCATCTTCAATGCTGATGCGCGAAGCCACGACATCGCCAGTGAGCGATCCATCGTTGCGAATGTCAACCCGATCGCTAGCGGTCAGGTTGCCGCGAACCTTGCCCAGCACCACGATCTCGCGCGCGTTGATGTTAGCGGCAACCACACCATTGCGGCCGACGGTCACGCGATTTCCGGCCAGGTTGATCGAACCTTCCACCCGTCCGTCGATGTAGAGCGATTCCGACCCGGTCACCTCGCCCTTGATGACGAGTGACTTGCCGATGGTGGCCTGTTCCGCGGTCGTAGTGATGTTGGTGCTGCGCGGAGTGGAAACCGCGCTGGGTTCCGGCGTCGAATAACTCGAGGTCGGCGTCATGACCGGACGCTCCGGCTCAGGGTTGGGCTTTCCGGGAGTCGTCGTGGGCTGCGTTGTGGGTTTCCACATGGTTCTAAAAATCCTTTCCTAGGGGTGATGGATGCGCTCATTGATCACTGGGTAACTATCGCCATTCTACTCTGCCCACCGCGCATCTCGTGCTGTGGAAAATGCGGATTTCGTTGGCGGCGAGAGAGTTTCGCTTTGGTCACCTGCGTGATTCGCTCCGCGAGCGCAGCAGAGCTGTGTGTTTCTGCGACAGTAGAATCTTGTTCCTGCTGTCTTCTTCGTTATATCCGGGAAAGGCCCTACAGGGCGATGACTTTCCTGCTTAACAAGGGATTACGAAAGGGTCTGTACCAGTGCCCGGCCGGGAAAATCGCGTCGCGAGATTGCATGACTCCGCTTTCGTGGGAGTTCACCGGTTGCCAAACATGCTCTGCCTGAAATGGCGCGCGACGAAGGCCTAGTTTTTGTGCACGGTTTTGCGGCGCGATGGTTTTGGCACGTCCTTGAGCACTTGCTTGACGACTTCATCTACCTCCGGCTGTGGCACAGCCTCTTCGGCCAGGGCAACATCATGCTCTCCCTGTCCTTTGCGAAGGAGAAGAACGGTGACATGAGCGATGGCGGCGTTGTCGGTACCCATACCTTCCGGCGTCTTGGCTTTGATACCAACCGCGCTGGGTTGAATGTTCAGCAGGCGGGCGACAGTGCTCTGGATCTCGGCCGCGTGTGGCCCTATTTTGGGCTGGGCCAGGATGAGCGTGGAATCGACGTTAGCGATGACGTATCCAGCCTGCGTGACGCGCTGCATGGCTTCCGAGACGAACAGCGCCGAGTCCGCACCTTTCCACTTAGGATCCGTGGGTGGGAAGAATCCGCCAATATCACCAGCGGCTATGGCACCGAGCAGCGCGTCGGTCAAGGCGTGCAACAACACGTCGCCATCGGAATGCCCGCCCAGTCCTTTCGGATGAGGAAGCACGACGCCACCGATCTTCAGGGGGATCCCGCGTTTGAATTCGTGTGAATCCCAGCCGTATCCGATTCTCATACAAGAACACCGGCCACGGATTCACACGGATTTTCACGGATCTTTTTTCTGTTGTTATCGAAGAGCAGGCGACGAAATTGAGGTCGCAGACCAAAATTCAGCAAAAGTCCGACCTCGATTTCCGTGGCTTTCAAGTAATGAAGGAGCTGAGCTTCATGCGAAGGGTCAAGTGTCCGAGCCGCCTTCAATTCGAAGAGCACGATACCGCCGACAAGTAGATCGGCCCGGAACTCGCTCACTATGTGACCACGAAACCAAACGGGGATTGGAAGTTGAGATTCGGCCTTCAACCCTGCTTCTGACAGGGCGATGACCAAGGACGAGTGATACGCGGACTCAAGAAATCCATATCCCAATTCGTGATACACATCGTAGAATACACCAATGATGGTCTTAGTAATGTCTTCATGCTTTAGTGAGCGCTCGTCGTTCATCAAACGGCCCGCCGCCTGTACAGGCATGAGTTTAGCTGAGTTCGCTGAGCAACAGCGTGACAATGATTGAAATCCGCCAGCCTCTTAATGAGGTTTTGGGAATTATCCGTGACAATCCGTGCAAATCCGTGGCCGACCTTATCCCGCGGCGCGGCGACGCGACTGTTGTTCCAGGTAAAACTCGGCGAGCTCAAGATCGGCAGGAGTAGTGATCTTGATGTTGCGCGGCGAGCCCATCACGACCGCGACTTCATGTCCGGAGCGCTCGACCAGCGAAGCTTCGTCGGTCCCCATGAAGCCATCGGCGGCAGCCTCGTCGAATGCCTTCTTCAGCACCTCGAAGCGAAATCCCTGCGGTGTTTGCGCCATGACCACGCGTTCACGGGGAATGGTGGAGACGATGATCGCGCCTTCGGCCGTGCGATCCACCTGTTTCACCGTATCCACCGCGGGAAGTCCCGCGATCGCGGCGCCGTAGCGGCTAGCGGCATGGATGACGTTCTCAATGACTTCCTGATCTACGAAAGGCCGAACGGCGTCGTGGACAAGAACAATATCCTCGGGTGCAGCCTGCACTTGGGCAATTGCGTTGGCGACTGACTGCTGGCGGTGTTCGCCGCCTTCGACAAAGCGCAGCCGCTTCTTCAGAACGTCGGGCGCATCCCTTTCGAGCCGCGCCTGGAAACCATCGGTCTCCTGCTTTCGCAACGCGACGTAAATCTCCTGAACCTGGGGCGCGGCAGTGAACTTCCGCAGAGTGTGAATGAGAATGGGAACGCCGTTCAGCTCAGAAAATTGCTTGGAGGGAGTTGGCAGCTTGCCCGCGCCCGCACTGCGTCCCGCCGGAGGGGCACCCACCATGCGCGTCCCCAGTCCCGCCGCCGGAATGATGACCACTACCTTCATGAGGGCGACCACTATACAAGGCCAGGGAGTGGAAGTTCAAATGAGTACCGAAGACCGAGAAGGGCTAAGCTGCCGTCGAGTGTGCAGTCCATTCAGCAACAAGTAGTTGCGCGTGCGAACAGAGGCCCGAACAGGCGCTCCGTCCTACTACTCGATGGGCCGCTCCAGAACCACCGTCTGTGTCTTCGGCGGCTGCGGTCGGGGCGGTTCAATCGGCCGCTGCTCGGTGCGCGTTTCGGTACGTGGGGCTTCAGCGCGGGCAATCATTCGCTCGTCGAATTTACCGAAAATCATTTTGCCGGCGGTGGTCTGCAATACCGAGGTAACCGAGATGTCGATGGTCTTGCCGATCATTTTGCGCGCGTTATCCACCACCACCATGGTGCCGTCGTCGAGATAAGCCACTCCCTGGTTGTATTCCTTACCTTCCTTGAGGATGAAGACCTTCATGATCTCGCCCGGCAGAACGATGGGCTTGAGAGAGTTGGCCAACTCATTAATGTTGAGCACTTCGACCCCCTGAAGCTGCGCGACTTTGTTGAGGTTGAAGTCGTTGGTGATGATCTTGCCTTCGTAAACCTTGGCCAACTCGATCAGCTTCATGTCCACTTCCCGGACGGCGGGAAAATCGTCCTCCACGATCTGGATGTTCAGAGAAGCGACCTTCTGCAAGCGCTGCAGGATATCGAGGCCGCGGCGGCCGCGGTTACGCTTCAGGGAATCGGCGGAGTCGGCCACCAACTGAAGCTCGCGTAAGACGAACTGCGGGGTAACGATAACCCCATCCAAAAAGCCAGTCTCGGCAATGTCGGCGATGCGCCCGTCAATAATGACGGAGGTATCCAGAATTTTGTAGCTGCGCTTGCCCTGTTTCTCGCCGCCGAATATCCCGCCCAAGGCGGCCAGATTCAGCAAGTCTCCCTTGGTAGCTCCGACCACCAGTCCCACATAGGCCATCAGCAGCATGACCATAAGCTCGAGAAAGTGCTGAGTGTTCCCAGGCTCGATGCTGTTGCGGATCACCAGGCTGAACAGATAGGCGCCGAGAATGCCGAGGACGCTTCCGATGGCGGCGCCGATGAGCCGCTTCAGGCTGACCAGGCGCAGGCGCATCTCGAACAGAATCACGGCGAGACCGATAACAATGCCTATGCCTGCATCGATCGCGCGGCCATGGGGCGCGTAAGCCAGTCCGAAAGGCTCAAGAACATAACAGGCGACGCAGACAATAAGAATGAAGAGTATGCGAATAATTACGAGATCCAAGGGGCCCCTCCCAGGGGTTACTTTCCCGAAGCAATTTACCCAAAGGCAAATCAGCTCAGGAAAAGCTCCCGCACTGGCCGAAGAAAGCAGTCCCAGCCAGCGCAATGAACAACGGAGGCGGTATGAAGTAAAACATCCTCCGTCCCCTCGCCTGTAAGCGAGAGTTCCCAGTCAAATAACACCGGAAGTATATACCCAGAGTAGCTGGGTACATTCCGAAAAGGACTACCCCCGGCTGGGCGAACCTGCAGGTTTGTATGATGCCAAACGTTCCACCGCCAAGCCGAAGAATTGTGGGTGGCTCCCGGGCTTCGTCAGTGATGCAGAGGGTGGCACCTGCCATGGAAAGAGCATTGACGCTCCGGCCGGGGCAGCGGAAGATTGCGAGACGCCACTTTTTGCCTCCGGAGCCCCATGCAGGTCAAATTCTGGGGTGTGCGTGGATCGACTCCCACGCCCCAGGCGGATAACTTGCGTTACGGCGGAAACACCTCCTGTGTCGAGGTGCGCATCGGCGACTGTTTGCTCATTTTTGACTGCGGGACTGGATTGCGCTCCCTGGGGAAACGCCTGAGCACAGAATTTGGGGACCGAGAAAGCGAAGCGCACATCTTTGTTTCGCATTTTCACTGGGACCACATCCAGGGGATTCCATTCTTTAAGCCGCTCTACGACAATCCTCGCAGCCGGTTCATTTTTCACTCGTCCAGCCATCACCGGGGGCTACAACAGGTGCTGGAACACCAGATGGTGACCCCATATTTCCCGGTGAACATGAGCGAGATGTCTGCGACCCGGCAATTCTTCGGTATTGACGGGCGAGTGCAGATTAACGAGCGGATCACGGTCGAGGCCGTGCCCTTAAACCACCCCCAGGGCTGCCTGGGCTTCCGGGTCGAGTCGCCCGAAGGTGTGCTGGTGTATGCGACCGATAATGAGCCCGGCCACCCGCAATTCGACAAGGACGTGCGCAAGCTGGCTGCCGGCGCAGACCTGCTTATTTACGACTCTCAGTACCTGCCGGAGGAATACGAGGCGCGCAAGCAAGGCTGGGGACACAGCCACTGGCGTGAAGCCGTCAACATCGTTATGGAGAGCGGGGCCAAAGAACTAGTGCTGTTTCATCATGATCCCGACCACAACGATGCCTGCATCGATTCGATCGTGAAAGAGGCTCGAAATTACTATCCGAAGGTGCGAGCGGCGGCCGAGGGGCTGGAAATCACGATCGGAGTGAGCCGTAGCCGCGGGTCTCATTCGAGGTGATCAACCGCCTCCAGGCTCGACCGCTTGCCTGCGCTCGTCCCCAACCATATACTGCAGAGTTTCCCGCCCGGCTCGCCAGCCAAGGCTTTGAATTCGTGTGCTCATTAACCGCACTATTGGAGACAGTATGACCGGAATGCTGAAAACCGTTTCCCTGGAGCAAGAGGTCAATCCCTGGGAATCACAAGCCGCGCGCTTCGACATCGCCGCCGAGAAGCTAAACCTTGATGACGGCATGAGGAAAGTGCTGCGGTACCCCAACCGCGAAATTATCCTTCACATTCCGGTGCAAATGGACAATGGCAAGCTGGAGGTCTTCACCGGCTTCCGCGTACAGCATTCCATTGCGCGCGGCCCTGCGAAAGGCGGGATCCGCTACAGCCCCGATGTCACGCTTGACGAGGTGCGCGCACTGGCGAGTTGGATGACATGGAAATGCGCCGTCGTGAACATTCCCTTCGGCGGGGCCAAGGGTGGCGTTATTTGTGATCCGCATCGCATGTCCAAGAGCGAACTGGAGCGCATGACCAGGCGCTACACCGCCGAGCTGGTGGATTTCATCGGTCCGGAAAAGGATGTGCCTGCTCCCGACATGAACACGGACGAGCAGATCATGGCGTGGATGATGGACACCTATTCCATGCACATGCGGCAGACGGTGACAGCGGTGGTGACTGGAAAGCCGGTCAACATGGGTGGATCCCGTGGACGACGCGAGGCGACCGGACGGGGCCTGATGATCGTTTGCGAGCAGGCGCTGAAAAAACTGGGAATGCGCCGTGAAGACACCCGAGTGATCGTGCAGGGGTTCGGCAACGTCGGATCGAATGCGGCACGGCTGATGGCGCAGCGCGGGTACAAGATCATCGGAATCGCCGAGGTGGATGGCGGCTTGTTCAACCCGCGCGGAATTGATCTCGAAGGATTATGGGAGTTTCGGCAACAGAACCACACGATTCATGGCTTTCCGGGAGCAGAGAAAGCAGACCCGCACAAATTGCTGGTGACCGATTGCGAAATCCTGATGCCGGCCGCGACAGAAAACCAGATCACCACTCGCAACGCCGAAGAGATCAAAGCCAAGATCCTGTGTGAGGGTGCCAACGGCCCAACTACGGCCGCCGCAGACGACATCCTTTCCGAGAAGAAAGTATTCGTCATCCCTGACATTCTGGCCAATGCCGGGGGCGTGACTACGTCGTACTTCGAGTGGGTACAGGACCGGCAGGGCTATTTCTGGAAAGAATCCCAGGTCAACGAGCAACTCGAACAGATCATGGTGGACTCGTTCGAGGATGTCGTGGGTTATGCCGAGCGGCACAACGTGAACAACCGTATTGCCGCGTATATGCTGGCGATTGACCGGGTCGCTTACACCATCCGGCAGCGCGGGATTTACGCCTGAACCACGGGAATCCTGGATTGAGGCTTGCAGCTCGCCAGCGTAGGAATTGTGCGGTGCGTCACATGCGCCCGGCTGCCGCTTCATTGCTTTCGCCTATTGCCTAGCGCATAATTTGAGCGGGGCCGTCTCCTGCCACCAGGTCCGGCCAACTCTGCGGTGAACCTGCCTAACTACATCACGCTCACCCGCATTTTCAGCGTCCCGGTGCTGATCTGGATCCTGTCGAGCAGCAGGTTCACCAGCGTTCACGGGGAGAAAGAGCTGCTCGCGTCAGCTCTGTTTATAGCTGCTTCCATAACGGACGGCATTGACGGCTACCTGGCGCGCCGCCGCGGTCAGATCACCACGATGGGCATGCTGCTCGATCCCCTTGCGGACAAACTGCTCATCGCTGCCGCATTCGTTACCCTCGTGCAGTTCAACCCGCAGATCGTGCCGGCTTGGATGGCAGTGATCGTTATCGGACGTGAATTCCTGGTGAGCGGCCTACGATCCATTGCGGCCTCGGAGGGCTTCACCATCGAGGCCAGCGACTTGGGCAAGTTCAAGATGGTGGTGCAGATTGTTTCCGTGGTGGCCGCGATTCTGGCGATGCGATGGGCCTATTGGGACCTGCGACTCATCATCCTGCCCATTACAGTCATTGCCCGGACCGCGATCGGATTCATGGTCGCACTGTCGCTGATCTCGGCGGTTGACTACTTCGTGGGCTTCTGGTCGAAGATTGACCGCCAGGTGGTAAGACGCCGGCGGCGCTCCTTTGTTCTCAGCCGGCGCAGGAAGCGCGATGTCGCTGCCACCTGAAGATCGCGCCGCGACCATGCCAGGCGCGGCTGCGGTCCAACCTGAGTTCTCCCGGGAAGAACGCGCGCTGCTGCTAAGAGTAGCGCATGAGGCGATTGAAGCGGCGGTCCACCAGCGCGATGTCCCGCAATTTTCTTTTTCCACACACTTAAGCCGACCCCGGGGAGCGTTCACCACGATCTATCTGGAAGGTGAGCTGCGGGGCTGCGTGGGCTACGTCCTTCCTGCAGTTCCTCTGTACCGCACGGTGGCGGAAAGCGCTATGGCGGCTGCACTCGACGACATGCGCTTCAGTCCTGTAACCCGTGAAGAAGCACCGCGGCTGGAAGTCGTCATTAACGTCCTTTCGCCGCTCGTGCCGATCCACCCCGAGCAGGTTGAAGTGGGACGCCACGGCCTGGTGGTAACGCTCGGGTTACGCCGAGGTTTGTTGCTGCCGCAAGTCCCAGTCGAGCATGGTTGGGACCGCGAGACCTACCTCTGCCAGACCTGCCGTAAAGCTGGACTACCCAGCGATGCGTGGCAGCAAGGGGCGACACTGGAAGCCTTTACCGCAGAAATCTTCGGCGACCGCGACTTACTGTAACCACAACGACAGAGGACACGGAGGACGCAGAGGAAGTACTCGATTCCTCTGTACGAGTACTGGATTTTTCAGCTCTTGATCACTGCCGCTTCGCGCTCAGAGCGGCGAGAGCCGTGTCGTGGATGGGAGTCTCTACTCCTACCGAGCGCCCGATTCTTCCCACCGCCCCGCAAAGCTCGTCGATTTCGGTGGGACGCCCCGCCTCAAGATCAATCAGCAGGCTGGGCTTCATGGCCGGAGGCAGCGAATTACAGAACGCGAGGATGCGCGCGACCTCGTCATCAGCGAGGTTGATGTTTTTTGCGCGAGCGACCGTAACCACCTCGCGAATGGCGCGCTCGAGAAGCAAGGGGCCCAGCGGAGCGGCACGTACCGCACCCACGGGAGCTCGGGATAACCCACACGCAGCAGCCATCGTGGCGATGAAGGCAAACTTCCGCCACAGGTCGGCGCGAATGTCACTCGAAACCAGCGCTTCCACACCCGCATCCTGAAATGCCTTGACGATTTGTTTGAGCTGCACCGTGCGCTCCGGATCATTTCCACCCGTCGAGTCGAACAGTTCGCCGACGATGATTTTTTGAAATCCGCTGCGGCGCTCGAAAACTCCAGGCGCAATCCGAACAGCGCTGATCGTAGTGAGCCCACCTACCACTCTGTTTTGTGGAACGCCAAGTTCGACCAGGCGCTCTGCGATGTCAACCCCGTTCAGCAACGGCAGGATGAGCGCGCCCTGCTGTGCAAGATGGCGAGCGGCGGGCGCGATCTCAGATAATGAATACGCTTTTACTGCGACGATTGCACAATCAACGGGCACGAACTCTTGTGGATTCTCGACCGCTCTCACCTTGCCCACAAATGCCTGGTCGGGGGTACGGACTTCCAGACCTTTGTCGCGCAATACCGAGAGATTTATTCCCCGCGCTAAGACCTGAACGTCGTGTCCGGCGCGCGCGAGCACGCCACCGTAATAGCCGCCGATGCCACCGGCGCCCAGAATGGCGAATTTCATAGTGACCAAGAGTAAAACAGAGAGGAGAACCAGGGGGCAAATGCGGATCAGCAGCCGTTCTTCCTGGCGTTGTTTTTACCATTCTTGAGCAGCGATCGTTGAATCAGTTTCATCGCGGGCTTCGGACCTTTTTCGCCGAGCGGCTTGTACTGTTTCCCTGATTCCCGGTTGTAATTCACAAAGAACTGCTCGATCTCCTTCAACATCTTCTTGTTCAGATCTGCGATGGTCTTCACATTGTCATGTTCGCGAGATACCATCGACACCGCAACCAACCGATCGTTACGCTCCTTCTGACCATCTTGTTCTGTCTGCTCTGCTTCCAGAACTCCGATCAACCGACTGGGGACGACACAGCCAGGAAAGACCGGTTCATCCATCAGGAGGAGAACGTCGACCGGATCGCCATCTTCGGCCTTGGTGCTCGGAATGAACCCGAAATCGTAGGGAAACACCATCCCTTCGGGAAGGACTCTGGACAGGGTAAAAATACCGAGACCTGGCTCGTATTTGAATTTGTTGCGGCTGTTCTTGGGTGTCTCAATCACGACGTGCAAGACCTCTTTGTCGAATGGCGCAATACGAGCCGGATTAGCCATGCCGTTTTTGTTTTTCTTGCTCATGCCCAATCTTTGATGCGAAACCATTATTAGAGGAGGGATGTTCCAGGGGGAACGATGCACTTGAGCTGCTCGGACCGGGTGAACTCGTGCTAGCATTCCCGCCCTGCCATGAAAAATCTCTTGCTGGCATTGCTGCTGCTGTTCCAGGCGCCCCAGACCTCACTGCCGAATTATTCCATTCAGGCCATCCGCTATGCCACCGCGCCCAACGTGGATATTGCTGACCTGGTGATCGGCGCGCCCAAAGACGAGAAAGTAAATATCGCGATGGTGTTCTGGCTCATTCGCGGTGGCGGGCGAAACATTCTGTTCGACAGCGGCTTTCATCGCGAAGAGTGGTTCAAATATTTTCCCATGACGGATTACATCCGGCCGGATGAAGCGGTGAAACTGGCCGGTGTGAACCCGGGAGAGATCACCGACATCGTGGTGAGCCATGCGCATTGGGACCACATGGGAGGTATCGATCTTTTTCCCAAGGCAACGGTTTGGATCCAGAAGGACGAATTTCACTATTACATCGGTGAGGCTTGGCAAAAAGATGGCAAGCATGGCGGTATTGACCCGGAAGATGTAGCCGCATTGGTTCGTCTGAATACCGAAGGACGGCTGCGACTGGTGAATGGAGATGACATAGAGATTTTCCCGGGCATTCGGGCGTACACGGGCGCACGCCACACTTATGCATCACAGTATCTGCGCGTCGAAGGGAACCCTCCATTCGTGCTGGCCTCAGACAACATGTATCTGTACCGCAACCTCGCGACGCACAGCGCCAGTGCGACCTTCAGCGAACAGGACCACGCGGCGAATATTGCAAATCAGGATCGCATGGTGAAGCTGGCAGGCGCTCCAGAACGAGTCGTGCCCGGTCACGATGCAATGCAATTTCGAAAATTCCCTACGACCGGACGAGTGGCTCGAATCAGATAACAGTTTGCGACCGAAGCGCCTGCTGTGCGCAATCCGTTGCGCAATCTGCAACTGGGTGCCACTTGGAAAAATTCCCGGCAACGATATAAATTTGACCGCCGTTTACAGCACTTCTCCCAACAAGGCTGCGCTGCCCCAACACATTCAACCACTTACACCGGTGTCAGCGATGGAATGGCATTTGCAAGATGTAACCGTGCAAGCCGCAGCGTGGGCTCGCATAGCAGTTAAGAGTTAAGGAGTGTCTATGCAGCCGACCAGGATTCTGTCGATTGGAACGGATTGCGACCTTCTGTCCACGCGCAATCTTGTTTTGCGAAAGGCAGGCTACGCGGTGGCAGGAACCACCGACCTGCAGCGGGCCATACAATTACTGCGACGAGTGTGGTTCGACATGGTTATTCTCTGCCACGCCATTCCCAAGAATCAACGAGAAGAAGCAGTCTGGGAAATCAAACGGGTACAGCCCAGGACGAACGTAGTTGCCTTGCGTTCGGGCGGGGAGGCGCTCGACGCGCAAGTTGACGGTGTTGTCGATAGCTTTAATCCTGAAGACCTGCTGGAGTCTATCGCTGAAATTCTCAACCAGCCCGCACGCGCGGCCGCTTGAATTCCGTTCACATCTGGTTGGCCGGCTGCTTTCGACGTAGAAGAGTTGCCGCAGCAAGCGTCCCCAGAATTACAATTTCCGGATCGATGACGTGGCGGTACTCCAGGTCGGGATGAGTGATGTAGTACAGCAAAGGGACGCTGAAGAGAACAACTGCGAACAGACTGCCGGCAATTGCATCCTGCCTGAACACCAGTACTAATCCATAAAGCATCAGCACTGTCAGAAATGTGCAGAACACGGTATTCGGAATCTCGAAGGGTTCGCCGGCGAGATACTTCGGATTGAGGCTCCAGAACCCCGTCCAGGTGAACACAAGTTTTTTGCCGGTCAGATACAGGAACTTGGACGGGTGCTGTCGAATGAAGTTCTGAACCAGCGGCTTCTTGCTATCGAAGTATGCCAGTTCCCCCATTGCGCGAAACTTCCGCATTTCCCCTTCGCCATTGGATGGGTGGGCCCAATCGGGCACGAGATCGGAAATATCGCCGGTGTTACCCGCCCAAAACTCGTACCAGAAATTATCCCGGAAAGGCATGAACCGTCCGAAAGTACGGTAATTGCGTACGAACCACGGGGCGATTACACCGGCGAAGATCACCGCGGAGAGAACGGCCGATGGAAACCAGCGCCACCCGTGAACGCGAAATCTATACATCAGCCACACAGCCAGGAAGGGCAAAACCGCCAGGTTCGCGGGATTGGCCAGTCCGTTGAGTCCCCACAGGATGCCGTAAAGAATCCAGGTGCGCACGCCAGATGCAGGACCGAGACGCACGGTCGCCAGCAGGCCGAAGGTGAGGAGCAACGCTGCCAAAGACGTCACCCACACGCGTCCTGCAGAAAAATAAATCGCGTAAGGGAAAAAGACCCAGACCCATGCGCTCCAGGTCGCGACTTTTCTGGAAAAAAATGTTTGCGCGATGCCGAAGATGGGAATGCAAGTGAGTGCCGAGAACAGGCTGTTCAAAACAAGAATTACGATTGCGGAAGCAGTGCTGTAGATCCCGAAAACTTTGAAGATCCCCGCCAGGAGATAGGGATACAACGGGGTCATGATCGCGGTCGGACCGGTGTCGCCAAACAGTGGGGAGGAAAAGCCCTGGCCAGCAGCGATGGAGCGCGCCACCCGTCCGGTTTCCCAGCCGAAGTGCCAGTAGTCACGATAAGGGTCGGCGAATTCCTTATACAAAAACCCGGCGACCAGCATGCGCAGGACAAATGCAATGACGACCATCGCGAGAAGCGTGTTGCGCGGAGCAACGACGTGGTCACTGCCAGGAGATTGAGATAACGAATTGCCGCTGAGGAGCGTTGAAATGCCAGCCGGTTGCGCCATCACCTACTCGTGATGCAGCGATTCGGTGGGCTGCAGTCTGGAGGCGCGATTCGCCGGAATGTATCCGAAGACGACTCCAGTGACCGAGGAAACCACGAAAGAAATGATCACGGAGAGGACCGAGATAGGAACGTTCATGTTGTCGGGCAGCAGGGGGCGCAAGAAAAGCGGAATGCTGACGGCGATGGCGATGCCGGTGATGGCGCCCGTGCCGCTGATAAGCAGGGCCTCGGTTAGGAACTGATACTGGATCTCACGCCGTCGCGCGCCCACAGCCATGCGAACACCAATTTCACGGGTGCGCTGGGTGACGGTGACCAACATGATGTTCATGATGCCGATGCCGCTGATGACCAGCGCCATGGAAGCAATCACCAGCAGCACAAGCGTCAACGCAAACGAGATGGTGCGAGCGGCGTCGAGAATCGAACTCAGGTTTTCTACGCTGTAAACCGCTCCCGGCCGGTGGCGGCTGCGGACGATTTCACCCATGCGGCGCGTCACCTCGGGAACATCCTCCGGGCGGTCCGCCTGCGCGTACAGCACCTTCAAGAAATCCTGACCACTATAAGAATTCATCAATGGGAAAGGAATGATGATGGACTCGGAAGTAATTTCCGACTGGCCGAAGGTAGCGACGCGCTCACGAAAAACTCCAACGATCGTATAGTCGAGCTCGCCCACGCGAATGGTCTGCCCCACCGGGTTCTGGAAAGGCATGAGAGCGGCGAGATTTTTTGTGATGACGCACGCCTTGGCGCGACTGTGCATATCAATTTCGTCAAGAAAGCGTCCGCGCAGCACCTCGAGATTACGAATCTTCTGAAATCCTTCGGTGACGCCGATCAGACTCACCGAGCGCTCTTTGCCGCCGATCCCGATGGTCATCAAGGTATCGGAAGTGCCGGCAACTTCCGCCACTTGGGGAATTTGTAGTTTTACCTGCTGCATATCGGCGATCGAGATTTCGTCGGCAATGGGGCGGGACTGCAACGGGCCGGCGGCAACGTAGTATGCATAGACAAGATTCGCGCCCACGCCTTCTATTTGCGCGATGATGTAGCGCTTGCCGGTGAGGGAGACGGTGACCACGAGTACAATGCAGGCGCTGCCGATGACTACGCCCAGCATTGTCAACGCCGCTTTGACCTTATTGGCACGAAGCGCGTCGAGGGCAACTCTCCAGATTTCTCCGCTGATCATGAGCCGATATGAAAATCATAACAGCCGCCATGCCTGCGAGGGCAGTTTATGACCGCAGCCGCTTTGCTTGCCCACATACGGCGCGTGTTGATCGTGAGCGCGGTTGGATTGTTTGGACTCGTATGTCTTCTATACGTCGGCGACTACGCCCGGCTTCGCTACAAGATTGCGAAGAACCACGAACCGTTTGGATCCATCAAAGTGCAGCATTACTACGCAGTGAAACTCAAAAGCGGCAAGCTCGAATATTATTTCGATACGCCGCAAATGCAGCATTGCTCCCACTCTCTGTTTCCTCAGATGGGATACACGCCATGCTGGTACCTGCAGCGGCAGGCCGACAAAGGAACAAACATCTGATGGGGAAGGAAAGACCGGATATTCGGTTAGTAGAGGCGGAAATTGACTTCGACGTTGATCTGAACGGCCACAGCCTGACCATCTTTCTTGGCGGGTTCAAACTTCCACTGGCGCACAGCTTCGATAGCCTTTTCATCCAAGCCCATCCCAAGCTGGCGCTGAATACGGATTTCGTGTGGCCGGCCATCCGGGCCGACGACCACCCATAACACCACCGTGCCTTGGTACTTCGCCTTCCGCGCTTCCTCGGAATACTCAGGATCGGGAGCAAACAAAGCCCTCGGGGCGCTCACACCACCGCCGACCCGGTACGCGCCACCGCCAATCCCGCCACCCCATCCCGGTCCTACACCCGGTCCGCGCCCTGATCCAACACCGCCGCCTGAGCCGCTGCCGATACCACCACCAGATCCGGTTCCGTTCGACGGCG
>Ga0070741_10012413_pt1 | contig 15396 bp, 13 predicted proteins | sample Coa_R1_4_FD_66440 | JGI IMG/M metagenome (GOLD analysis project Ga0070741, IMG submission 66440) | Surface soil microbial communities from Centralia Pennsylvania, which are recovering from an underground coalmine fire - Coalmine... | ecosystem: Environmental > Terrestrial > Soil > Unclassified ... | reverse complement strand
GAACGCGATCAGCGCGTTGATGAAGTCGCCGTACAAGAACTTGCTCTTGTTCACGGTGAAAAACAGGTTCGCGAAGTTCGGCTTGCCGCCGATCGCGGCGATGAGCGGCGTGATGAGGTCCTTGACGAGCGACGTGACAACCGCGCCGAAGGCCGCCCCGATGACGACGGCGACCGCGAGCTCGATAAGGTTGCCACGCAGTAGGAATTTCCTGAATCCCTGCACGAGAATCCCCTTGTCGTTCGGAGAAAAGTGGTCATGGCGGGTCGCGCGGAGGGGCGTGCGCTGCGCAACATCCTAAGCTGGAGCGGCCTGCTTTAACCCAGCTCAGGCTCGTGGCGCGCCGGCTCAGTGGGCCGGCCTCCGTCGCGGCCGTTCGACGGGGCAGCGGAGGGCTTCGATGGGCGGGGGAGGACGGGCCCCGCTAACGTGGTGTTTTTGCCTTTCGTGGTAACGCGACCCTCGCGTACGGGGGTCGATCCTCCACGAAGGGCAAATCGTCCACGTTGCTGACGGGCCTGTCTGCGTGCTCGTGTCCCGGCCGCCGGCCGCGCGGCAATCGCGGCCGGGACGTCTACGTGGGGCGCCAGGGGGTCGAACCCTGAACCAATGGGTTAAAAGCCCACTGCTCTGCCATTGAGCTAACGCCCCTCATCCGGCGGACTGAGCCACCAGACGGCAAGCCTACCGGTACGCGGAGATGCCGGTGAGAGCCTGGCCAATCGCCAGCGTGTGGATCTCCTCGGTGCCCTCATAGGTGAGCACCGCCTCGAGGTTGTTCGCGTGCCGGATCGGCGCGTACTCCAGCGTCACGCCGCTGGCCGCGAGCACGGTCCGCGCGGTCCGCGCGATGTCGATGGCGGTGCGCACGTTCGACATCTTCCCGATGCTGACCTGCGCCGGCGTCAGCCCGGAGCGCTCCTTGAGGCGTCCGAGGTGCAGCGCGAGCAGTTGCGCCTGGTACAGCGAGGACGCCATCCAGGCGAGCTTGCCCTGGGTCAGCTGGAACGAGGCGATCGGCTTGCCGAACTGCTCTCGCGTGACCGCGTACTCGACCGCGCTCTCCAGGCAGGAGCGGGCCGCCCCGGTCACTCCCCAGCAGATGCCGAACCGCGCCTCGGTCAGGCAGGACAGCGGGCCCTTCAGCCCGGACACGCCGGGCAGGGTTGCTTCGGCCGGCAGCCGCACATCGTCCAGGACCAGCTCAGAAGTGATCGACGCGCGCAGCGACAGCTTCTTGTGGATGTCCCGCGAGGTGAACCCGCGCGCCCCGCGCGGCACCAGGAACCCGCGGATCCCCTCCTCCGAAGTCCGCGCCCACACGACCGCGACGTCGGCCACGGAGCCGTTAGTGATCCACATCTTGGTGCCGTTCAGCACCCAGTCCGAGCCGTCTCGCCTTGCCACGGTGCGCATCCCGGCCGGATCGGACCCGTGGTCTGGCTCGGTCAGGCCGAAGCACCCCAGCGCCTCACCGGTGGCCATTCGCGGCAGCCACTCGTTCTTCTGCTCTTCCGAGCCGTACTTCCAGATCGGGTACATGGCGAGCGAGCCCTGCACGGACGCCGCGCTGCGCAGCCCGGAGTCGACGGCCTCAAGCTCCCGGCACGCGACGCCGTAGGCGACCGGTCCCACTCCGGCGCACCCATAGCCGGTGAGGTGCATGCCGAGCAGGCCCAGTTTGCCTAGCTCAGGGACCAGCTCGCGGGGAAGCGTCCCGGCCTCGAACCAGTCCGCGATGTTCGGTTCGACCTTGTCCGCGGCAAATGCCCGGACCGTGTCCCTGATCATCCGCTCTTCGTCGGTGAGCTGATCGTCGATTCGCAGCAGGTCCGTGTCCACGGGCGATTCCTCTCCAGTTGCTGCATTCAGGGTAATAACAGGGTTGTTCCCGATGTCGCACCGGGCCGCAAACGGGGCATGATCGGAACCATGAGCGAGCATGGAAACGAGCGGCACAAGCGACTGGCCCGCAGTACCAAGAACCGGATGGTGGCCGGCGTGGCGGGCGGGGTCGCCGAGTACCTGGACGTGGATCCGAACCTGGTCAGGCTCGGCTTCGCGGCGCTGACGATCTTCGTCGGGGCCGGCGTCCTGCTGTATCTGGTGGCGTGGGTGATCCTGCCCGAGGAGAGCGAGGACACCTCGATCGCCGAGCAATGGGTGAACAGCCGCCGTTCGAAGTCCTAAGCGGGCGTCGCGGGGCCGGGCGTCGCGGGGCGCTGCGCCGCGACGGCCCGGCCGCGCAGGCCGATCCACGCCATGGCCAGCATGGTGGCGGCGGTGAGCCCGGTCAGGCCCGCCAGGCCGACCGCGAGCGTGGGCCCGATCGCCTGGGCGATCGCGCCGCCGGCCAGGATCCCGATGCCCTGCACCGCGTACAACCCCGACTGCGCCAGGCCGAACGCGCGGGCCCGCGTCTCCGGCGTCAGCGCCTGCACGAACGCCGCGGCGGCCGCCAGCTGGTAGGCGCCGCCGGCTCCGGCCAGCGCCCACATCGGCAAGATCACGGACAGCGGCGGGTTCCACGCGCTGGCGATCAGCGGCGCGCAGGACAGCATGGCCATCCAGCCCATGATCCGGATCCGGGTGGACGGCCGGCACAGCTTGCCGAACAGGTACGCGCCGATCACCGCGCCGGTGGGCATCGCGGCCATCAGCAGCCCGACGGTCAGCGTGGTGCCGTGCAGCGAGTGCGCATACGGCGCGGCCAGGCCCTCCGGCACGATCACGAACCCGGCCAGCCAGCCGAAGAGCAGCAGCGTCCGCAGCACGGGATTGCCGAAGACGATCCGCACCCCGTCCTTGGAAATCGCCCACAAGGACCGCTTGGTGTCGCCTTCCCGTCGCGGTGACGGCCGCGCCTTGGTGCCAAGCAAGATAATAAGAGCGCTCAGGCAGAACGACATCGCGTCAACGGCCAGCGTCCGGTGCGCGTCCAGAATGGCGACGACCCCGGCGCCGGCGACGAACCCGGCAATCTGGCTCGCCTGGAAGGTGATGCTGCTGATGGCCGAGCCGAGCACATATTTGTCCCCGGGCAGCACGTCGGGGAGCAGCGCCGCGCGTGCCGAACTGAACGGCGTGCCGATTAGCACGGTGAGGAACAGCAGGGCACATAGCGCGGCGAACGGCGTGGCGGGGAGGGCCATGAACCCGACGGTGGCTACCCTGAGGAGGTCGCAGACGATCATCACGCGGCGGCGCGGGAACAGGTCGGCCAGGCTGGACAGCAGCGGACCGCCGGCGATCGGCGGCAGGTAGGTCAGCGCGTAGGTGAGCGCGGTCAGGAACGGCGAGCCGGTCCGGTGGTACACCAGGATCGCGATGGCGACCTGGGCGAACTGGTCGCCGGCGTATGAAAGCACCTGGGCGACCCAGAGCGCGCGGAATTCGCTGATGGCGAACACCTCGCGATAGGAGGCACGCTCCTCCGGCGCCCGGCGATGACGTCCCCCCGCGGCGGCCTCGCCGCCAGTGGGTACCGCGGCGGGCTCGGCGCCCGTGGACCCCGCGGCTCCGGCCGACGGGCCGCCGGCCGGGCCCGGGGTGCGGGGCTCCGGGTCGTAAGCGTCAGTCGCCGGGAGCTCATCGGTTCGTGGCTCAGGTGCCACGGTCACGTTCACCCCCGGGCATAGACCAGGTATCCGTGTGGCTCATGCGACGTATGTTTCGCAATCAGTGTTCCCGCCCCACCCTGGATTAGTCGTCCTGGCTGGACAGTCAATCAGCCTCCTCGTCACTGAGTGACATCCATATCGCTTACCGTGTCTGATACTGACAATCTTTGCAAGGGGAATCGTGTTTCATTCCGGGTGTGGCTGCATCGTTAGGTGTCGCAGGGGTTGCGGATCGGCTGAGTGGCGCCGTCTTGCTAGGCTTTGCGGGTACGACGGCGAGCTATGCTCCGGCAAGAGCGCCGTCAGCGCCCCCATCGTCTAGCGGCCTAGGACACCGCCCTTTCAAGGCGGCGGCACGGGTTCGAATCCCGTTGGGGGCACCGTTCGTTTCGGCTGGTCAGCGGTCGCTTGATGTGCTGCCAGGGATGCCGCGAAGATCATTTGTCATCAGCTCGTCATCAGGACTCATTGGTATCTGATGACAGAAGGTGGCCTATCGCCGGGTTCGTGACCGACGCCGGATCGTTATGTCCTGGGCGCCCCGGGTCGACGGCTGGGTGGGTTTGACCTGGTATTTCCCTGGGCTGTCCTGGGCAGCGAGCGCGGCCGGGCTCAGCTTGCGGGCGAGGGCCAGGGGGCGGCTTGGCGCGTTCGTCTTCACGGCGAGGTCGCCAAGGACGGTCGCAGCTTGCTGGCTCGCTGCTATTACGGGCTGGTACGCGGCGATGAGGAGGTCGACTCGCTCCTCAGGCGCCCGGGCGAAGCGGCGGGGGATGTTGGCCCTGTCGTCTAGCGTTCTGGTTGGCACGTACAGGCGGTTCGCGCGGAAGGCGGCCCAGACGCTCGCCCGGTCGGCGGTGGCCATCGCTGCGAGCGCATCGCTTTCGTGGTGAAGGGCGGACACCACCATGGCGATGTCCGCGATCGTGCGTCGCGGTGGTGCCGGTCACGTCCTGCAGGATGAGTCCGGAGAGCTGGGTGATGATCGCCGTCACTCGCGTACTCCCAGCCGCGGGCGCTCATCGAGGGCGCCAGATCACGCGGCTGGGTGCGCGACTGCGGTCCAGATGTCGTTGGGCATCTCAGCTTTGGTCACTGGTACGTGTTCGTGAGTCCGGGCGGCTAGCTTCCTTGGCGACTGGTGGGCCTGGGTGGAGAGGTCGGCGGCTGCCTTGTCGAGGGAGCCGGGGCTTCGAATTCCTCAGGCCACCCGACCAAGCTATGAACCACATGGCTTGTACGGCATTACGGCGGGCTCAGTTGGAGGGGTGGTGAGTTTGGAACCTGGGAAGAAGGGAGCCCGCCTTACGTAATTACGGACAGTAACTGCTAGTTCGTCGATGCATTCCTGCCGTTCGCGTCCCCCCATAGCCGACTGACCACCGTCGTGCCGATATACGGTGACGGTGGTTTTCGGACCACTGGCCAGCAGCGCTGATTTCAAGTGCGGCAAGCCGACCGGGATCGAATCACACTTCTGGGTTCGGCTGAGACGGACGATCGCGGCCACGACTGCCTCCCAGTCCGCGACCTGTGGCCATAGCAGACCGCCGTCTAGCTCGTAGGTCAGGGTCGACAGCGGGACCAGGCATCCGGGCGTGCGGGCGGGGAACTCAGTAAGGCATCGGTACATCCGACCGCCGTCGGGCTGCGGTACAGCGGGATGCAGCAGGGTCAGCGCGTGCACGATCGTTGCGTCAATCGGCACTGGATGTTCCGGAGACTCATACGGTTCGTGCAGCGCCAGCAGATGTACATCCTCAACTCTCATGCGACTTTCCTTTCTCCTCGTTTGCGGCAGCCGGTACGCGCCTTCCGCCGCGGTTCTGAAACGGGCAGCGGACGACCTTAGGGGCCGCTGTGGATCAGCGGGGCCCATAGCTCGGGACGGTCCGGGTGCTGGTCACGCAGGCGGAGGGTGACCCTGCGCAGGACGGCGGCGGCGTCATCGGCGACTGGGGTATGGGGCAGTTCCCGGTAGAACGAGCGGGCGGCCTCAGCTGCGGTGTCGTCGTCTAGTTGCCAGAGGCTGGCTATTACGTGCCGGAAGCCGGCGAGCTGGAAGGCTGAGGCGAGGTGCAGGACCTCGTCGGCGTACCGGGTGCCGTGGTTCGCGGTGGAGCAGGCTGACAGGTACGCGAGTTCTGCTTCGCGTAGCCGAAGTCCGCCAATTTCGGGCAGCCGCAGCATTCTGTCGTGCAGCCGCAATCCGCTGTCGGCTTGCGTGGCCGGATCGGCAACCGCATGACAGGCGAAGTGTGCCCAGGTGGCTTCATTGAGGGCGACGAGGACACGGTCAGCGGTGGCCGTGTCATCGAGGAGGGCTGAGTCGCTCAGCGCGGCGGCTTCGCTCGCGGCCGCGGACAGTTCCGGAAGCCCCGGAACGGAGTGCACTGCCACCGTCAGGCTGTTGCGGTTTCGGGCTGGCGGGCGGGTGCGGGCTTCGCGCAAGGCCCGAAATGATGGCACGAACGACGAGACTACGGCGTCGAGGGCCCCCGGCTGTCCGATGTGCCCGGCTGCGTGCAAGGGCAGCAGCCCTAGCAGGCCGGTGGGCAGCCACCACACGCGGCACGTCTCGGTACCGGGGCAGCGGAGCGTGTCTATGACCGGTGCTGCGGCCGCGTCCCACAGCCAGCTGAGGATGCTGGACGTCACCTGGCGCCTGCGCCGGCCGATCGCCAGCGAATACGTCTCGTCATAGGCTTGCAGCAGCGCCTCGACCTTGGTCTCCACGTCAGCCAGCCGCAAGCCGGGTAGTTCGATACTGACCGGGTCGCTGTCAGCGCGGACGACTACCGCGTCGCTGCGATAGCTGCTGGCGTTGACTAGGACCACGCAACCTCCTGCTGCCGCGGGCCGCAGGTCAGCTAGCCGGGGCGCGGCCAGGAAATCGCTAAAACCAGGCAGTTCCCGGATGTTCGCGAGCAGCGTGTCGTAGTCAGCCCACCACCTTTTGCGTTCGTCAGCGGGGAAGTCCGGCGTGTTGAGCCGCTCGCAGACCCAGCGGAACCTGGCGGCAAGGCGGGTATTCCGGTTGTCCAGGTCGGCTAGGTCGGCCCGGGTGTTCGCCTGGCTGGCCAGCAGGACTCCCCGGCCCAGCTCTGCGATCTCGACCGCCCCCGCCGGGTCGCCGGCCGCGCAGTGCGCGGCCACTGCGGTTTCCACAAGGCCAAAGTGCTCGCCGATCCGATGTTGCTGGTCGGCCCATCCTGCCTCCCTGGGGGCCACCGAGGGCAGCAGCGTTAGAGCGCTGTCAAGCATGGCCGAGGCAAGGGCGGGATGTCCGGCGGCCAGAGCGAGCGCACCGACCGCATGATGAGCTGACACCCGGTCGGCCGGGGCTACCGCTCGTGCCTCGGCCACTGCTCGGCCCAGCTCGTCCAGGTTCTCTGGATCTGGCGCGCCGGCCCCGGCCGTTATGCGTTCGAGGTAGGCGGTGCACAAGCCCGCGGTTAGCCGCGGTAGGCTCGGGTGCCCGGCTGGGACGTGGGACCGCGCCCCTTCGCTGAGGTCGATCGCCGCCTTGAGATCGGCGGGCATCCGCTCGAGACGGTAGCGAGCCAGGAGCGTGGCGCCGAGGCTGGACATCCGTTCCGGCCGGTCGACGTGGTCGTCCGGCGTTGCGGACACGGCCAGCTCGCCGAGGTCGATCGCGCGGTCCAGGTCGGCCTTGCTCGCCCATTGTTCGTAGCGGCGCCAGTGGGCAGCCGCGAGCCCGGCGCGCCGCCCGGCGAGCGCGAAGTCGTTCTCCTCGGTGAGGGCCAGCGACCTCTCGCCGAAGTCGATCGCGCGGTCGAGGTCGGCGACGGTGCGTGTAGCTGCGTAGCGCTGCTGATAGGCGCGGCTCAGCATCGTCAGCCACTCCGGCCGGAAAGCGGTCGTGCTCGTTATGATCTGCTCGGCGAGTTCTATGGCCTGATTGATGTCGCCCAGCACGCCTGTGCGCGCGAATCGCGTCGCGTAGATGACGGCACGCTCGGCGGACGCGCGGGGTCGGCGTGCGTCTCCGGCCGGTATCGCGGCAAGCGCCCACGCGCTCAGCATCGCCGCACGGTCTAGGTCGTTGCCGGCACCGGTACACAGGTACCGCTGATGAAGGGTGGCGGCAAAGCTGATCAGGATATCCGGCCGGTGCGGGTCCTCCTCGGGCAGCAGCGACAAGGCCTGTTCGTTGAGGTCGACGGCGCGGTTCACGTCTGCCACCACCCGGCTGCGTTCGTAGTGCCTGAGCAGAACCGACGCGGCATCGGCGAGGCGGATGCTGCGCTGCGGGTCATCCGGGGGAAGTGAAGACACTATCCGCTCGGCCAGCTCAGCCGCTTTCCGCAGGTCTGGCTCTGTACCGGCGCGTTCATAGCGGCGCAGCAGCGCGTTGCTGAGGCTAGCCAGGATAGCCAGGACTTCCGGGTTTACCCGGCCAGATGTGCTTGCCAGGTCACCGGACAGCTCCGCCGCCTGCTCGGCCAGAGCGACCGCCCGCTCGATGTTCGCGATTTCGCCGGTGTGCTCGTAGTACTGCCGGTAGGTAGTGGCCAGATCCGACAGCAAAGTCTCACCGGGTCCGGCCAGCGCCAGCACTCGCTCGAACAAACCGATGACCCGCTGGAGATCGTCGAGGCTACCGTGGAGTCTGTACCGAGACCAGTAGGCGGCAGCAAGGTTCGACCATGGCTCAACGGCCTGTGCGCCGTGCCGGTCCATGATCGCTACGGCCTCCTCGCCGGCGGAGACGGCCTGATCGAGATCGGCCCTATCTCCGTCACGTTCATAGCGACGGCGGTGGGCAAGGCACAGGTAAGACAGCCGGGTACCGCGGCCAGGGTCCGGGTTCGGCAGTGCCGCGGCCGCAGGCGTCATCAAACCGATGCCCGCATCGAGCAGAGCCGGGTCCTGGCTGGACGCGGACGCCCGCAGCAGGGCGAGGGCCAGTTCCGCCTGGGCTGCGGAATCGGCGAAGCGCCCGACCACCGGTTCCAGGTCCTCAGGGACGGTATAGGCAATATCTGAGGCAGGCTCCAGGCACAACACCGCCCTGGCCAGTTCAGCATGTTGCTGGGGTTCGGTGGACTCGCGGTACCGCCAGTAATGCAGCCACCCCAGCGCGGCATTGGCTTCGGTTAGCCGCGCGTCGAGCCAGCGCGGTGCGGTGCCGGGGTCGATGGCGCGCACGGCTATCCACAGCGCTGCGGCCTCCTGGTCGGCCTCCCGGCCAAAGATCGTGTCCCGGTCACGTGTCACCCGGTATTCCCGGACCAGTTCGTTCACCCGCGCAGTCAGGACATCGACCTGCATCAGGAAGGCTCCTTCGCGACACCGCGGAACGCTACCAACGCATATCCAGCCGCAGGACGCGAGCCGGGTTATCGGTCTTCACGTGGGGGTTATGGTTTCTCGAGCCGACAGCCAAGAGAAGCCCGCCGTCCGGCTGGGTCGCGAGGTCGAGAACCCCGAGGTAGCCGTAGGGCGCATACTCGAACTGGGCCAGCACGCTGCCGGACTCGGTGTCGAAAACCAGCGTCTGCTGGCCGTCCGCCGCGGCGGCGACCACCCGCAAGTCGGGCAGCGCGGCGAAGGCGACATCGTCACCGCTGTCATGCGGCAGCGATAGGGTCCGTACTACCTGGCCGGTGTGACCATCCCACACGCGCACGACTGATCGCGCGATGGCCGCGATCCGGAACGACCGGTCCGCGAGTGCGGCGACCACCGCCCTCGTGGGCAGCATGCCCAGGGAACTGTCGTCGTCGCGCTCGATGACAAACTCGTGCAGCTTCGTCTTGGTGGTGGCGTCCCACACATGCACTGTTCCACCGTCCGCGTCGCCGTCCACCCCAGCGACCACACAGACGTGACCGTCGGCCAGCACCGTCGCGGCTACTGACTCCACGATCTGGATACCTGGCGAGCCGACCTCGAACGATCCCAGCGACAAGCCGCTCTCCACATCCCAGATCCCCACGGTCGCGTCATCGCTGCCCGTGACCAGCCAGGGCACGTCACCAGGAGGGAACGCCCAGGCAACGGAGTTGACCGGACGGCGGTGCGCTTCGATCTCTTGCAACGCGTCGCCTTCGCGCACCGACCAGACCCGAGCCAGGCCGTCTCTCCCGCCGGTGGCCAGGATGGTCTTCCCGTCGCCGAGCACCGCCAGGTCAACCGACAGAACCCATTCGCTGTGTCCGGAGAAGCTCTTGATCCTTGTTCCATCGCTGATGTTCCAGATATGGGCCGCTCCGTCGTCTGCTGAGGCGAGGAGTTGCCGCCCGTCGGGCAGTACAGCCAAGGCCAGGGCATTTGGCCGGAGTTCCTCGTCCGCCTCGTCCCAGGCCGCAGGGGTCATGTCGTAGACGCTGACCTCGGCCGGGCCCCAATCCCTAGGCTCGGCGGTCATACCGCTTACCTCGCCGGGCGGGATGCTGGGTTCAGGTGACAGGGGCCATCGCATGCGAGGCGGCAAACCGTACAGCCGGTTGTATTCCTCGACGTTATCGGTCGCTGTGATCTCCCCTGTGGGCAGACGGGTCAGCCCCTCAGGCAGTCTCGACCTGCGGTCTACCGACACGCTGACAACGTCACTTGACTTATAGGGAAACTCCTCGTCCTCGTTGTTGATTACGTATTCCTCATATTCCTCATCAGCTAGCCGTTGATCGGGGTAATCGACCACATGGTAATCTGCGCCAGCTTCGCGGGCTGTCGCGAGAGCGTAGCGCTGGCTCCCATCCAGCGGATCGTCGTACCTGATCAGGTCGATGAACCCTTCGAAAAGCGCATGGCCCTCGGTTCTCCGCAGGATCGTGCCGGCGTCTATCGCGGCCTCATACCTATCCCATAGCAGATCCTGCTGGTCACCCCAGCACGCGTAGAGGCATTGGTCGTCATAGCTGTCGTAGAGGACCCGCGACCCGTCGGGACGAAGCAGGGCCAGGAACGGCTGCGAGTCGAGCGCGACTTGCTCCCATCGACCCTCATGCCGCCCCTTCAGCCCGGTTACCGCTCGCCAAGCAGCTTTTTTGTCCACGAACCGTCGGCTGCCAAATCCCCTGTGACGGACGTACCAGCCGCCATTGGCGAGCGTACCGACCTGAATGTGCACGGCACCCTCCTCCGATCCGGGATCCTTCAGCTCCCATTGCATGACGGGCTGGTGATCCTCAGCCTCCAGTGCGACTTCCGTACCCTGGTCGATATCCACCGGAGAATCCTAGAGGAAGCGATTTGGCTAAGTCCGCGAGAGGCGAATTCGGATCCCAGCGATCTTTACGCATCTGCGCAGAGAGCCGCCCGCCCATTGCTGTGGTCAGTGAGCCTGATGGTGCTTCTTCGCCTAGCTGCGTGGCCAGGTTACGGTTATACAGGTCCACGGCCGATTCGATGAGGTCGGCCAGGTTGCCGGTAGCGAGACGGGCTTTCCTGACGGCTGTGGTAGCGGTGATGAGGGCGATTGGGATAGCTGGCCACCACCAGATCACCAGGACCAGGTACAAGACGGCCCACGCGAGCAGCCGGGCGGCGGCGGTGAAGGCGTCACGGGCCGCGCCGAGTTCCGTCCTTACCGTATCGGGGACGATGAGCCACAGACGCGGCCAGGCGGCGTTGAGATCCAGCCCATAGGTCTGCTCGATGCGGACATGGCAGGCGCGCAGCCGATCCCCGATCCAGGTGGGACGACCGGCTTCGATCAGGCAGATCCGGTCGGCCCGCGCGATCGCCCTGCGCGCCTCGGCTGCACTAGCGGAAGTGTCGGCGACAGCCTTGTATCTCCTGGAGCGGTCCCGGCGCCAGCGGACAAGCCAACTGGCAGGGATGTGCCTGCCGGGCAGAGTCCACAGGTTCTCGATGAACCCCCCGCCTGCTGCGGCCACCAGGCCCGCGACTACCGAGCCCGCCAGGATCACGGCGGCAATCAGCACGGCAGCACCCGCTGATTTCAGGACAGGATCGGCGGCCCAGGCCGTAATTTTCCGGTCCAGCGCGTGATAGCTCAGGGCATGACCCTGGCCAAGCACCGCAGCCACGGTCACCGCGGCCAGGTACAGGAGCCCGGGCACAGCCAGCAGGGCTGCCCAGCGGTCGGCGAGTTTCTGACCGACTTCTGCCAGCAAGCCGGTCACTCCGGCAACAGCCCCGGCACTAGCTGCGTGCCGGTGGCGCCGCAGACCGGAGGTTCGTGCCCGGGCCGCACCCGCCCGCGGCCAGTGCACTGCCGGCGGGGGCAGGTCCACCACTGCGCGGCGGATCCGGACCCGGGGCCGGGAAGCGGAACGTAGCTCCGCGTGGCCGCCGGATACAGGCCCTGCCCCTCGACCCTCCTCACCATCTCATCGAGCAAATCGAGGTCGGCCTCCAGCCCAGCGTCGATCCGCCCGGCCTTAAGGGATTCCTCCGCGCGCCGGTACACGGGCTCCATGCTTTCCTGACGCGTTATGTCTTGGAGGATGCTGTCGGAGAGTTCCCTACAGAAAGCGGCAATTTTCTCAGTCAACCTGACTTTCACGCAAACCTCCCATCTCGCCCAATAGGCCACAAATCTTCATGTGGATGTCATTAGGCCAGGATAGTCCCCGGCGCACGAGGAGGGCGCGCGAATGATCCAGATCGACGACGGGCTGGACCACTGGATAGCCTCACCGGCATATCCGAGGATTACTCATTCCACCATTCTTATCGGGGCTATCACTGGAGTTACCAGTGTTGATAACGCCAGCGTGTGGCCGCAAGGAACGACTCCCAGACGAAGAAGAACAGGCGGATTATTGGTTTCGCCTGCGGTAGGTTCGGCGCGATTACTCCGAACCCTAATTACATGGAACGGGTCATCTTCGCCTAGCATGGAGCGACTATTGGCGGCAGAAGTCGTCGAGGCTTATCCGGGTGATGTCGGGATCATCGGTGCTGAAGCCTTCGGCTGCGTAGAGGGCGAGCCTGGTGCGGCTGGTGTCGAACCTGCTTGCGAGCAGTTCTCGGGCGCGGGCCAGCTGTCAATGTTTCGGCGGCCCAGTGTTTCTCCCCACTTGGCCTCGCCGAGGGAGAGCAGTGCTCGCGGCCGCCCGTGTTCGGCTGGGCCGAGGACGGCTAGGCGACCAGTACTGGCGCGTCGGCAGTTCTGGGAGCCGGGTACCGGTAGTCGGCTTCTGTGCGCAGCGCGCCCATGTCGCGGGCGGGGCGGAGCAGGGTCGCGAGGGTGCTGGTGCCCGCGCCGCCGTGGGCGCCCCAGATGATCAGGTCGCGGCGCAGCGGGACGGCGCGTTCCGGGGCGGTGCATGGTTCCGGGCAGGAAATCGCGATGTCGTTAGGAGCCATGGGAGTTCTCGCTGATGCCGAGAAGGGAGAGCAGCGCGGCGACCGGGACCCGGTACTTGCTGCCGATGCGGATGAGCGTGACCGGGAACGCGCCGGCGCGCGCGAGCTCGTAGGCGCGGGTGCGGCCGATGCCGAGGGCCGTGGCGGCGGTCAGCAGGTCGACCGACGGCGGGCCGTCGCGCAGCTGGGTGATGGACGGGGCCTTCATGGTGACGTACCTCCTTGCGTGTTCGTGCTGGTAGCAAGCGCCGCCGGGCGGGTCGCCACGACGACGCCGGACAGGTCGAGCGGGTCGATCTGGACGGGCTGGCCGGTCTGCGGCGCCTGGATGACCTGGCCTTTGCCGAGGAACATGACGACGTGACCCGGGTTGGCTGCGGATCCGTCCGAACCGGCGTAAAACAGGAGGTCGCCGGGCTGGAGCTGGTCGAGCGGCACCGACGGGCCGTCGTCGCGCCACTGGAACGTGGTGCGGCCGATCGTGACGCCCGCAGATGCGTAGGCGGCGTAGACCAGGCCGGAGCAGTCGAAGGCGTCCGGGCCTGCCGCGCCCCACTGGTACGGCTTGCCGAGCTGGGCTTCCGCGAACGAGATCGCCTGCTCGGCGGCTGTGGTGCCGGTGGCCGTGCCGTACTTCGCGGCCCAGTTGAGCACCTCGTCGACGTACCAGCCGGCGTGGTTGTAGGCGTAGATCGCTTCTTTGATGCCCTGGGGAGTGCCGCCCTTGGCGCCGTTGGCGCACAGCATGTTCGCGGCGGTGAAGATCGCGTCCTGCGGGTCGTACGGGGACAGCGGCGCGTCCGGGTCGGCTTTGACCGCGTACTGGGCGAAGGTGGCGGGCTCGAACTGCATCGGGCCTTCGGCACCTGCTGCGTTTGTTCCGTTGTGAACGCCTGGCGCGGCGGACTGGCCGTTGCCGGACTCGACCGTGCCGATGCCGGCCAGGATCGCCCACGGCAGGCCGGGGCAGGTCTGCGCGGCGGCGATGTACCAGGCCAGGTAGTCCTGGGGGATCATCCGGGCGGCGAGCGCGGATGGTGCTTGCGCTGTGGTGACCGCGGCGGGCACGGAGGAACTGGCGCCCGCCGCGGCCAGCATGAGCACGAGAGGGAGTGCGGCGGCGGCGACGACGATTGCCGCTATCGTCATCCGGCTCATCGCGCTCACCTCCCGTGTGCGGTGCGGGTGGCGACGGGGGCGCCACCCGCTGGTGCAGCGGTTATGCGCAGGTGAGCACAGTGGTAAAAGTGAAGAAAGTTGTCACTGATATGCAGCCGTCAGCGTGGTGACGGTGTGTGCCGGGTGGTCTGTCGCGCCGACGTATTGATGGACGGGTCGCGGGCAGTCAGATGTGGTCCGGCGATGTCGGGCTGGGCTGGATAGAGCCAGTGCGGCCGGGTCGGCCGGGCTGCGTGACAACTTGCTGGCACGTGACGGGCATCAGGCACCGGTACGCGGGCTAGGGCGTGTGGTTTTAGTCGGCTCAGATCTTGGACGTTCGCGGTCGCCACGGTGCACGCCGTGCTATTTCGGGCGAACGTTGCCGACAATCATCGCCGGTGGCGACGGCGACCAAACGGGTGGCGATGTGGCAGGTGCGCTGCGCAGACGATCCGACTCTGCGCCTCATGGTCCGTAAATCGTCCACGATCTCAGTGCTAGTCGCACACAACCGACTTAAGACGATACCTACGCGCCTTGATTAGCGGCGAACTACCTTGCTGCCCTCGCCGAGCAGTTCGGCACCGTGGACTTTCTGGCGTCGCTGCAGGTAGATCGTCAATGATGCTACTCCCCGTAGTGGTGTCAGGTCGGCGTCGCCATCGTTATATAGGAAGAGGTGCCGGAGCTTCGGAAGTCGGCGCACGATATGAAGGTCGGTTGCCGGCCCCCACGCCAAGTACAGAGATTCGAGATGGGGAAGTCCGGTAAGCGGTTCGAGATCAGTCACTGCGGGACTCCGCCAGAGCGTGAATGATCGCAAGGTTGCTGCCCATTTCTCGATGCCCTGGATTGAGCGGAACTTATCACAGCGCGTCAGTTCCAGCCCTTCCAGTTCGGCGAACTGCGGAACATCGAACAGAGGAGTAAGGTCAACGATTTCCCCGCCGAAAAGATCGAATCGCGTAATCTGATGTGAAGGGAGGAATCGTGATAGCTGGGCAATGTCCGGAAGCGCACGGACATGGATGCTGTCCAGCTTCGCGCAGTCGCGAAGCGACTCGAGGTTGGTAGCCTGGTCCGGGTAAAGATAGAGATATCGGAGCTTGGGAAGGGTAGCCAGCGGGCCAAGATCGACCATGCCAACCTCTTGGAGGAGAACATTTTCCAGGGCGGGATGGCCGATGAGCGGCCCTAGTGTCCTGAGTCAATAATTTCTAGTCACTCGCTAGACTGAATTCATGGCGAGCCCGAAGCTGGACCCGGTCGTGCTGACCGTTGAGGAGCGGCAGGTCCTTGAGGGATGGGC
>Ga0070741_10012412_pt1 | contig 15397 bp, 14 predicted proteins | sample Coa_R1_4_FD_66440 | JGI IMG/M metagenome (GOLD analysis project Ga0070741, IMG submission 66440) | Surface soil microbial communities from Centralia Pennsylvania, which are recovering from an underground coalmine fire - Coalmine... | ecosystem: Environmental > Terrestrial > Soil > Unclassified ... | reverse complement strand
TTTTGCAGAATGGCGCCACGCCGCAAGCCGATCATGTTGGTCACGGTGACCAGCGCCACTCCGGCAAGGGCTACTAGATGCGCGCGGGTGAGTTGAAGGCCGAATGCAGCCCACACCACGTGTTCTTTTGAAATCGCTGGGATGGCCTCGCCGAGGTACGCGGCTGAAGCCACGCCCAGGGCGGCGATGGTGCCACCGTTGCTGATAAAGAAGAGCATCCAACCGTAAAGGAACGCGGGCAGGTCGCCGTAAGCTTCGCGCAAATAGACATAGTGACCACCGGAGTCCGGGAACATTGCGCCCAACTCGGCAAAGGCAAAGCATGCGAAAAGAGAAACCACGCCGCCAACCACCCAAACCATAAGGAACAAAACTGGATGCGGCAAAGGTCCGGCAATGTCTTTTGCCGTCAGAAAAATGGACGAACCGATGACGCCGCCCACCAGCAGCAGCACGGAATCAAGAAGTGACAGCCCGCGCACTAAACCCGGCTGCGACTTCGACGTTACTGCCGGAGTGTCCAGTTGCGGGCTAACCGAGGGCAGGCTCATCGCTTCATCCCATGCCCAGTTCGTCTGGGGATTCCAGCGGAGTGCCGCATTGGCGGCAGATTACCGCTGAGCAGTCTCCGCAGGAAAGCGGGTCGGTGACCTCGCGGGCGCACTTGGGACAGTAGAGCAGCACCGGGACTGATTTCCGCCTCGGCTCGGGCATTTGAGCCATAGAGGACGGCAAATGTAGCATAGAAGTGAGCGCGATGCCGACGGGATCAAATATGCCTTCAGAAAAGCCACTCTCTCCTGACGAGCGACTGCAGAACGAATTCAACCGCTGGGCCGAAGATGGCCGCGGCGAGGAGATGGAACGCCATCATCTCGACATCACCGAGAAGACCATCCGCTTAATGGACCTGCGGGCTGGTGAGCGTGTGCTGGATCTGGGCTGTGGCGCCGGTTGGGCAACTCGACTGCTGGCCCGCATGGTAGGTGAGGGGCCGCAAGGCTTCGGCCAGGTGGTCGGGCTTGATGTTTCCGATGAGATGATCCGCCGCGCCCGAGAATCCTCAAGAGATTTTGAGAACACTATGTTCGTCTGGGGATCAGCGCAACAAATTCCGTGGGAAGAAAACTTTTTCGAGAAAGTGCTGTCAGTCGAGTCCTTTTACTACTACCCCAATCAGGACCGCGTCTTGGCCGAACTGTTCCGTGTGATGGCGCCGCGCGGCCGGCTGTTCATCCTTATTAATCTGTATAAAGACAATCCTTATTCTCTGCGCTGGGTGGATGAGCTGAAAGTGCCGGTGCACGCCCGTTCCGAGGAAGAGTACGTTCGCTTGCTGAAAGCGCACGCCTTTGAAAATGTCGAAGCACGAAGGATCCCCGACGAGACTCCGACACCCGACGAATACTCAGGAAAATGGTTCAAGAACGCGGAAGAGCTGCGCGACTTTAAGCGCATCGGCGCGCTGTTGCTCATGGCGAATAAGCCGGACGTTCGCAATCCCGGCCCGGCGTATCAGATTTATTAAGCAAAGCGTACAAAGTCCAGCTTCCCGGCCTGTTAGAATGTGCGGCTTGCTCGGAACTTTTTCGCAGACAAGAGGCGCATGAAACCTTATTCAGTTCACTTTCTTGTACCGATCCTGCTCTTTTTCAGCATTGCTGCTTCTTCCCAAACACCAGCGTCTGCTCCGATTCGCAGCGAACAAGAGAAGCGCGCATACCTTAAGGCCATGGAGGAAGCCGACCAGAAAATTGCTGCTGAAGTTAAGGCCCATTCCGAGTTGATCAAGAACCTCGAATATCTCACCACCCGAATCGGACCGCGGCTGACCGGGTCACCCCAGATGCAGGCCGCCAGTGAGTGGACGCTGAAGCGTTTCCGCGATTACGGTATTGACGCGCATTTGGAAACGGCACAAATTCCGCACTCCTGGACCCGTGGCAGCGACAGTGCCGAGATCACCAGTCCTGTCGCCCGGAAGATAGAGATCCGTTCCGCGGGGTGGAGTGTAGCCACAAATGGCCCGATCAGCGGCCCGGTCAAAGTTGTGCAAGTTGAATCATTGCAGGAGTTCGACAAGTACAAAGGACAACTGAAGGGAGCGATAGTATTCGACGGCAAGCCGAGAGAACTGCCTTCCGAAGCCGAGGCGCCAGAGAATGCATACGATGCCGTGATCGCACCTTCTCATGGAATTCCCAAACCCCATCTTTCATGGCGCGATCGCTTGCAGTTCCTGAAGATGGCGGCGGAAGAAGGCGCCCTCGCAGTGATTCTGGATAGCGGCAAGACCGATAACCTGTTCAACATGGGCGGTGGCTTCCATCGTTACCAGCCTTCCGACCTGCCAGTCGCCTTTATTACTCATGAGGACTACGACCAGATCTATCGTTTGCAGCAGACCAGCCCGGTCATGCTCAAGGTTACTCTCGGCGGGACGTTCAGCTCGGGACCGGTACCAGTTTCAATCACCGTGGCTGAAATCAAAGGTACGCAGTTCCCGCAAGAACGGGTCATGATTGGCGGCCACCTCGATTCCTGGGACTTGGGGCAAGGCGCACTCGACAACGGTACCGGTGCAATGGCGGTGCTGGAGGCCGCCCGTACTCTGAAAGCGCTCGGATTCGCGCCTAAGCGAACCATAACCTTCATCCTGTTTACCGGCGAGGAGCAGGGCGGCATAGGTGCCGATACTTTTCTCAAGAATCATTCCGCCGAAATTCCAAAAATGGACGGCCTGCTCATTCACGATACCGGCACCGGCAAAGCGTTCAGCATCGCCCTCGAAGATGAATACGAGACAGCATCCTTAATGACCGAAGTCTACGCGCCGCTCCAGGAGGTGCTCGACCTTCAACCTCTGAGCACGCGCGTTTTCGGCGCATCCGATCATGTTCCGTTCATGAAGAAGGGCGTGCCGGCATACTTCTGTTTGCAGAAGCCCGCCCACTATCGGGAAGCCCACCACAGCCAGACCGACACTTTCGACAAAGTCGTACCCGAGGAGATTAACGAGGGGGCGGCGCTGCTGGCGGGCTGGTCTTGGAATGTTTCTGAGATGCCGCCGCCGTTGCCGCATCATCAGGAATCCCCAAGCGGCGGCTCGGACTAAGCCCGCCGGGGATCAGCGATAGTCGCGCGGTGCGCTCGTTTTCCCATGTTGTTGTATCTGCTGCTTCGCCTTTTCCTCTTCGATGAGCCCTTGCAGCCGCACCACGTGCTTTTGCAGATTGCTGATGTGCGTCTCCCACATGTCGGCATTGACTTGTAGCGCATCTCTCACATTTGTGTCGGGGACGGTACCGGCATCGGAACGCAGCATGGTCGTCAACGCGCGCAAGCCGCCTATCTCGTTGTTGAGATCGGTCAGTTCAGCCTGTTGTACCTGAATCAGCTGGTCCCATGTTTGTTCGCAATCGCACGAAGCCAGCGACCTCGGTGGGCTTTTTGTATGCGGCCGTGCCGCGGCTTGGTTTTCCTGGGCCAAAGCGGTCGCGGTAATCACCATCAAGAGTACAAGCTGCGAGATTTTCATCGCGTGCTCCCAGCCTTTAGATGCCGCGCGAGACTGCTATGCGCTAGGTCTTTCGCCAGCTCCAAACGGGGGCACCCTTATCGTCGCGCAGGATGATCGTGTCGTTTCCCTTGATTACTTCGCGTCCCAGGATGACATCGGTTTCGCCTTGCTTTACCTTCGATCCTTTGATCTCCAGCTCATCACCTGATTTCAGTTCGATACCCATGTCCTTGAGATATTCTTTGGGACACAGGTAAACCTCGACGGTGCCGCTATCGCTTTTCAGCGTTACTTCCATGGCTGGTTTGGCAAGGTTCAAAATCGGCTTAAGTTCTCCGATTGTTCCCTTGATCTTGGTTTCGGATTTCAGGTCGTACTTGGGCCAGGAGTTCGCAGGTTTTTCAGCTTGTGCGATGCAGACAGAACTGAACAAGATCGCAACGCATGTGGCTCGAACAAATACAACTATGGGATTCGGCCCACAGGAGTTGAACATAATTCCTCCTCGGAGCGACCGCGAGCCGGCCTGCGCGAAGACCAGTGTTGAACCGCCCGGCGCAGCGCAGGATAGACCTAGCCTCTCCTTATTTCGTTTAGCTTTGGCCGATTGCGCCAGAACGATATCACGAAAAGAACCGCAAAGCTGGTGATTATGTTGGTAAGAGCGAGGGTCGCACCTGCGGATGAGTTGCCGGATGGCGGCTAATCGCGACTCGGCAATGCAGATCGCGGGACCATCAGTTTGTAGCCTTTCTCTGCCAAGCGCCGATTCAGCTCGTCGGTAATCCGGTCGCCCAAATGCAGCCCCCACTCTTGGCCGGCTTCGAGCGATTCCCGTTGGATCTCTGGCAATGTAGCGCTGATCTTCTTGCCTAACGGGCTTTGGTAAAAAGCGATGAGCTGCCGGATTTCCTGGTGGCTGAAGTGCTTGTCGTAGATGGGCACGATCATGTCCATTAGTTCCTGGGGATTGATCTCCTTTTTCATCTCGCCCCCGAACTCCGTCCAGAATTGTGCAGGCACGTCGGGCCGCAACCGGCGCACGCTACTGACCTGCTGTTCAATGGACTGGTCGAGCATGTCCTGAAGTAGCTCCGCAGTTCCCACCGCCTGCATCAGTTTCTTGGTGTCTTCATGTTTGGATTGGCTGGTGTCGTTGGTCGGCTGCAGGCCTTGTCCAAATCCGGAAACGGCCAGCACCAGCCAGATCAGAGAAACTGTGACTTTAATGGGCACGGGAGCACTCCGGGCGGAACGTTTTAATCAAGGAGCCGGTACTTCAACATGTGGTAAAGCGCTGCAACACCATCTTTCCATCCGATCTTCTTGCCCTCTTCATAAGTTCGGCCGTGATATGAAATAGGTACCTCGTAAATGCGGCAGCCGAGCTTGGCCACTTTGATCGTGACCTCGGGCTCAAAGCCGAATCGGTCAGCACGTAGGGTGATGGCCTGCAGCACCTCGCGCCGAAAGGCCTTGTAGCCCACTTCCATGTCGGTCAAGTTGAGGTTGCTTAGCATGTTGCACACAAAGGTCAGAAAGCGATTGGCCTGAAAATGCCAGAAATACAGCACGCGATGCGCGCCCCCGTGGAAGCGGTTACCGAATACCACATCGGCGCGCCCACTCAGGATCGGTTCCAACAAGGTGGGATAGTCGCTGGGGTCGTACTCCAGATCCGCATCTTGTACGACCACCACGTCGCCGGTTGCTTCAGCAAAGCCAGTGCGTAAGGCCGCACCCTTTCCACGATTCTGTTCGTGAAACGCCAATTTTATGCGGCCACGCGCCTCCTGCTCAAGTTCGCGGAGGATTTCCCGGGTGCCGTCGGTGGAGTAGTCATCCACAATCACCAATTCCTTTTCCAAGCCAGGTTTGGATTGAAGTACTGTGCGCACCACCTGCGCGATGGTTGCCTTCTCGTTGTAAACCGGCACGACGATGGAGAGAGTTGTTATAGGTGGCGCGTGCTCGCCCATTCGCTGCTGCAATCCTGGGAAGTTGGCTTGGCGCGTCCTGCTTTCAGCTTGCGTAATCAGATACACCCCCAAAATTAGCATCTCCGGCTCGATCGGATGCCGGTAACGAGGATGCGGGAAAACTATGTAATAGATTACTGGATAAACCGCCAGGAGCAAGACGAATAGAGTGGCGCCTGGCGCGCGGCGTCGCATTGCCCGCAAAGCTCCCCACCAGGCGAGCACAGAGGACGCCAGGAACAGAGAGTTCTTCAGCGGCGCCAAGACCGGAATTGCCGACGATCTGGGAAGGCCAGCCCAGTAGTACACGAAGCGCTTGAGGCTCAACTGCACAAACGTGCCCGGATGGGCAGCAATAAACTCGAACGCCTCGCTCCGTCGGGCGGCGATATAATTGATCTCGCCCAAGCGCTGAAAATTCAACATCTCTAAAACATTGAGCGTGGGGTGCAGATACCACATCCAGGTGCCATCGGCGTGGGGACCGTTGCCCATGCGGAGTTCCGCGCCTGCGTTGTCCCGCACCAGAATAAATTTTCCAAAGACGTGGTAGTTGCGCAACGCCCAAGGCGTCAGGACGAGGGCGAAGCAGGCCAGAGTTGTGGCCATTGGCAGCAGCGACGCCAGTCCACCCCTTCTTCTCTGCACCCATAACCATGCTAACGACACCGGCAGGAAAGAGAGCAACGCCGGATTGTTGAGTGCTGCCACACCCCAAAGCGCGCCAAGTGCGGGCCACCAGCCCCACCGCCGTGTGTCCTGCAGCCGCAAGGTGGCCAGAAAAATCAATGCCAACAGCAGTGCAGAAAGACTGGTCTCCCAGACCCATCGCGTGGACCAATACATCACGAACGGCAGCACCGCCCACAACCAGCCGGACCAGAGCGCCACCTTCTCCCCAAAAGTGCGTTTGGCGATCAGGTATACGGGCACGCAGGTCAGCGCCGAGAAAATACTGTTAATGGTCAAGAGCGCAAACGCCGAGCCGTGACTATAAATCCCGAATAGTTTGAAAATGCCCGCGGTCAGATAAGCATAGAGCGGCGGCTCCCAAGCGGTGGGACCCGTGGGGACCTGAAACGGATTGCTGAAACCGTGACCCGATGCAATCGCCTGCGCGATTCGGCCCATTTCGTAGCCGAATTCGAAGTGCGCCTCAGTCGAGCGGAACCGGTACGTGTGCAGCAGAACAATCGCCCCTAATCGCAACAGGAAGGCAATCCCGACCATCCATGGCAGCGAGTCCCATGGGAAAGAGAAATGAGCTCCGGTTTGTCGCTGGGGAGCGATCTGCACGCGTGTTTGCGCGGCGGACTCCGAGGTGGGTATGTTCACAGCCATGTTGCGCGTGGAACCGAAGATTCTGCTGTCATTCTTGCCGATGGGCAACCGTTTCAGCAAGCAGGAAAGGACAAACGCTCGATTCGGCAACAGGTTATTGCGGAGGATGTGAGTCGGGCGCAGCTGGGAGCGGGCTGCCTGGTCGTAATTGACACTCGCTCTCACCAGACCTAGACTGAAAGCCTGATTCAGCAACTGGCAATTTTTCATCCAGGGGGCACATGGGCTGGTTACAGAACAAGTTTGAGAAGAACTTCCTTATAACCACCGTAGATTACGTCTTCAATTGGGCCCGCAAATCGGCGCTCTGGCCTATGACCTTCGGTCTGGCCTGTTGCGCCATTGAGATGATCGCTTCCTCAACGTCGCGCTTCGATATCGCGCGCTTCGGGTCTGAGGTATTTCGTCCCAGTCCCCGTCAAAGCGACCTGATGATCGTCGCCGGCACAGTGACCCTGAAAATGGCGCCGGTGGTGAAACGAATTTACGACCAGATGCCCGACCCCAAATGGGTCATTTCCATGGGAGCGTGCTCATCCGTTGGCGGGCCGTTCAATACCTACGCCGTACTACAAGGCGTGGACCGCATTGTGCCGACGGATGTGTACGTGATCGGCTGCCCCCCGCGCCCAGAGAACCTCTTCTACGCGCTCCTGAAACTGCAGGACAAAATTGATCAGATGTCGCTTGCCAAGCGGCCCACCGAGGTCCGCCTGGACGAGAGCATGGTAGAGAACTTCAAGCGCCAGGTGATGATCGCGCAAACATTGCAGCCGAAATAGCCTTCGTCCAAAAATTTAATGTCTCAATTCGTCAAGATCGCCAGTAAGTCCGATCTTCCCGCCGAGGGCCAGGCCAAGGAATTTCCCGTGGGCCAGCAAGTGGTCTGCATCGCTAATGTGAACGGAACCATCTCCGCAATGGATAACGTTTGTTTGCACCGGGGTGGGCCGCTAGGCCAGGGCGCGATCGAGGGCGACAAAATCGTCTGCCCCTGGCACGGCTGGCAATGGGACCCCAAAACCGGACAGGCAGCGCATAATCCCGCTGCCCGGGTATCTGTCTATCCGATTAAAGTTGAGGGCGACGACGTCTTAGTTGAAATTTGACCCTTTTTCCCTTCTGCGACACCCCTTCGTCACCATCTCTTTTCTTGCCTGGAGCTACTATATTGAAGGCTGGCATTTCCTGGCCGAGGCGGTGCTGTGGCCAGGGACGGCTACAGTTCGGGCCAGCACCTGAGCGAAGATTCACAATGGACGAATTTCTAAATCGCCGCTCCAAGCTTGAACTCATCGCCCTGGCGGCAATTCTGATCGCCATACCTGTTTATTTGTCGCGCGCCGTCCACGCTGAGATTTCCTTCTCCATCATGTATTTGCTGCCGGTGGCGCTGTTGAGCTGGTATGTGGGGCCGTGGGCCGGGATCCTGGGATCGGCAGTTTCGGCGGCAGCCTGGTTACACACTGACATGCTGGTGCACGCAACTTCCTACGGAAATCCGCACCTCATTGTCCGCTATTGGAACGCCGTCATCCTGTTTGGCTTTTTTCTGGTGACGGCGGTCATTCTCTCTCGGCTGAAGGCAGCCTATCGCCAGGAGCAGGAACTTTCGCGCGTAGATTTCCTCACCGGGGTTCCTAATTTGCGCGCCTTTCGCGAGGTGGCCGATCGCGAGAAGAACCGGGTCCGCCGCTATAAGCATCCGCTCACCCTGGCTTACATGGACATTGATAATTTCAAGGTTATCAACGACCGCTTCGGGCACCAGATTGGAGACGTACTGTTGGTATGGGTAGCAAAGATGATCAATCGCAATCTGCGTGCCACCGACTTTGTTGCCCGCGTCGGCGGCGACGAGTTCGCCATTCTTCTGCCGGAAACGGGCGCCGAAGCCGGCCAATTCGTGCTCTACAAACTGCAGCGCGTACTGCTTGACCTGATGGAGAAGAATAACTGGCCGGTGACCTTCAGTATCGGCGCGGCCACGTTTATCGCCGAACCGGAATCGCTCGAGCAGATGATCCAAAGCGCTGACGATCTGATGTACACCGCCAAGCGCAATGGAAAAAACCGCATTGCGCAGGCGGTGGTGGGAGCGTGAGCGGTTTTTGAGTTTCAGGTTTCGGGTCGGGTGAGGACTCTGTCGCAACTCTTAGGTCAGGTAGACACGTCCGCTGGTGATTTTATGCTGCAGGGTGGCAGCCAGGTTATCTATGTCAGTGGGGGCGAGGTTGCAAGTGATGCGTTCTTGCAGGAATACCGTACGATTGCTGCCCACAGCATCGCGCCGCAACTGAATAAGGAGTCCATGGACCGCATTAGGGTCGAATTTCTGGGGCGTCAGACGCACAATCTCGCTCAGCGTCTCCCCCACTGATAGAGGATTCCGGTACGGCCGTTCGCTAGTCATTGCGTCGAAAGTGTCGGCGAGCCCCACAATTCGTACCGGGGCAGAGACATCGTTCATCTGCAGCCCATCCGGGTAGCCGGAACCGTCGGCGCGCTCGTGGTGCCAGCGGACGGTTTCAGGGATCTGCGGCCAGGGGAACTGCACTCCAGTGACGATCTGATGCCCAACGGTGGTATGGTCGGCCATTTCCTGAAATTCGTCCGAGCTGAGCGCCTCCGGCTTTGCGAACAGGCGCTTGTCCACCGCGACCTTGCCGATGTCGTGCAGATAACCCGCCGAGCGTAAAGCAGCGACCTCGGTCGGATCCATGCCGAGCGCCTCACCAATGCCCGACGAATAGCGTCCCACGCGGAGGGAGTGCCCATGAATATTGATGTGCTTTACATCAATGGCAGCGGCAAAGGCTTCGAGAGTGTGATCGTAGAAGCCGTGCATGGAGGCCAGGAGCCGCAAGTTTTCGGAGACGCGCTGCGCCAGGGTCTGCTGCAGAGCGTGGTTGTGTACTGCCAGTGAGACGTAGTTGGCAAGCAGCCCAACTGCTTCCAGTTCCTCTTCGCTGTATGGAGCATCGCCTTCGCGACGGCCTAACGCCACCATGCCCACCAACCTCCCAGATACGGTCAGCGGGGCGATGCACTTGAACAGTTCGGGCGCGACGTTGCCATTCGAGCTCAGATATTGCTGCGAGGTTTGCGCATCGAGAATGCGCGGCTTGCGAGCGACAGTCAGGGCGTGAACATGTTTAGGAAGCAGCGGAATCAGCGCCGGTTCGGGCAGCAGCGCGAAACCTTGAGCGGCCACGGAGGCCATCAAGGCTGGTTTATCGTTGAAGGTGAAGAGTGCGCCCTCGCGGGCCCCGGCCGCGTCCACCAGCGCCGCCAGAACATCGCGCGCGATCTGGGGAAAGCCGCGCTCCGAGGTCATTTGCGGACCCAAGTCGGAGAGCGCTTCTACCGTCAGCAGCAGCTGCCGGAAATTGTTTTTCGTCACCGCCACGCGGGCGTGCGGACGAGCACAGAGCAAAAACAGCGTACCATGCGCTTCCTGCACTCAGGAGAGCAGAGTTGTTGGTTAGTTTGGTGCGTTGAAACGCGCGTGGGGAATCTAGAAATGCTCCCTTAGCTGGGGGAACTTCTCCAGTACCAGCAACCGTGCTGTCGGCGGCGCCGGGGCGAGGTCCTCGTGTTCCAGCACCCACGTATTGTCGTGAGGTACGAACACCGCGTTCAAGCCGGCCGAGAGTGCAGGATTGATGTCCGAGCGTGGGCTGTTCCCCACCATCCACGTGCTCTCGGGAGTCAGAGCGTATTTGATAGCTATACTGCGGTACGTTGACTCGTTTTTCTCGGCCACGATCTCCACCGCGGCAAAATACTCCTTCAGCCCTGAACGCTCGACCTTCCCTGTCTGCTCAGCCATTGCGCCTTTGGTGAGCAGAATCAGGTGATGTTTTTCGGCAAGATATCCCAAGGTTTCCAGAACTCCTGGCAGGAGTTCCACGGGGCGTTCGGCAATGGTGTGGGCAAATCCATGGATGGTCTCATGTAATAACGGCGTGATCGGCTCGACGGAAAGCCGCTCAAAAGTGGTGACCAGGGAATGCGCGAAACTATGCAACCCGTACCCGTGGCTGAGAATGGATTCCCGCTCAACCTGGTTCAACACCTCGCGCACCTGCTGTGGTGAGAAGTCCTGGTGATTCAGGAAAGAAATAAACTGGGCGATGGCGCGCTCGAAATAAATGTTGTTCTCCCAGAGTGTGTCATCGGCGTCCACCAGTAAGGTCTGCGCACCGTTAGATCGGAATCTCTCCACCATGGCCTCTCAATGATAGCGGTTATCCCCAATTTCGGGAGAGTGGTCTGCGCGGCTGAGCAGTACCGTTTGTTAGAATCTAGAAAATGAGAGTTTCAAATCGCCTGTTATTCGTTCTACTAATCGTGCTTTCTTCAACCTTTACTTTCTCCCAGAAGAAAAGCCGGCCTAAGCTGCCGCCTCGGGAGAAGAAACCGATCTCCGCCACCCTTGGTGTGTCTTCCGATCTGTCGCAGCAGCTGGCGAAATGGCGTGTCGTAAAGATGCCGTCCAACGCCGCGAAACTCAGCCTGCGTGAGCGGAAGTTGCTCGCCAAGCTAGTGGACGCCTGCCGCCACCTGGACGCCATCTATTGGCGGCAGAACGATCCCGAGGCGCTCACCCTGTATCAACAGCTAAAGGGAAGTACGGACCCACGGGATGCGAGGGTTCGCCGCATGTTGCTGATCAATGGTTCACGTTTCGATTTACTCGAAGAAAACAAGCCTTTCGTGGGGACGCAGCCGATGCCCCCGGGCCGCGGCTTCTATCCGCAGGGTGCTACGCGGGAGCAGATCGAGGAATATGTCAAGCAGCACCCTGACTCCAAAGCTGAGATCTACAGCCCGACCACAATTGTGCGTTGGCAGGGAAGTGATTTGACGGCAGTACCCTACCATGTGGCCTATCGGTCATTTCTTGAGGCAGCGGCACGCGATCTTCGTGCTGCCGCTGACCTCAGCGACGATAAGCAGTTTGCCGAATTTCTTCGCTTACGAGCGGACGCACTGCTGACGGATGACTACTACAAAAGCGACCTTGCCTGGCTCGATTTGAAGAATCCAAAGTTCGACATCATCTTTGCTCCGTACGAAACCTACATGGATGGCCTGCTCGGCGTGAAAGGCTCCTACGGCGCTGCAGTCTTGGTCCGCAATGAATCTGAGAGTCAGAAGCTGGCGTTGTTCCAGAAATACGTGCCCGAAATTCAGGAAGCTTTACCACTTGCGCCAGAGGGCCGACCCTCAAAGCAAGGTCTGGCCAGTCCAATGGAGGTGATGGACGCGCCTTTTCGCGCCGGCGACTTGCGGCATGGCTATCAGGCCGTCGCCGACAATCTGCCAAACGATCCCCGAATTCACGAGGCAAAAGGCAGCAAGAAGATTTTCTTCAAGAACTTCATGGATGCCCGGGTGCAGTACGTAATTCTTCCGGTTGCAAAACGCCTGATGCAGGCCGACCAGGCCGCCAAGGCATCTGGCGAAGGCTATCTTGCTGACGTGATGATGCACGAGATTTGCCATGGGCTGGGTCCAGTATTTGCCCGTATGGCGCAAGGCAAGGGGAGCATTCGCGAAGCCATTGGGCCTGCATTCAGCGGACTCGAAGAGGCCAAAGCTGACGTCGTGGGCATGTTTGCTCTGAACTGGCTGGTGAACCATGGCGCGCTGCCCAAGACCCGGCTACAGGAATACTACTCGTCCTATGTGGCGGGAATTTTTCGTACCGTTCGCTTTGGAATTGGCGAAGCCCACGGCCGCGCCGAGATGATGGAGTTCAACTATCTGAACGAGCGCAAAGCCATCAGTCGTGATCCAGCCACCGGGCGCTATTCCATCGACTATGTGCAGATGCCGCTGGCAATCCAAGACCTAGCGAAGGAGTTACTGGAGCAGGAAGCCACTGGAGATCGCGCGCGTACAGAGGCTTGGTTCATGAAGTACGGCTCGATGCCGGCAGAATTGCGGTCTTCGCTGAAAGCGGCGAGTGACGTACCGGTGGATATTGACCCTGTGTTTTCGTTCGAAGAGAAGATCCAGTAAATGTGGCGTGGGCGCTCCTGCGCGTGAACATCTGGCGGACAAAAGAGTCCGCCCTACACTCAACCCACAAACTCCACTTTAGCGGGATGAGGAATGACTCCCGCACGGTTACCCATTTCCAAAAGCCTTCTCACGGCTTCGCGGCCATCGTCACCGTAATCGAGCGTGCGCTGGTTAACGTACATACCCACAAACCTGTCGGCGGTTTGCGAATCCAGGTCGCGTGCAAACTGTTTGGCGTATTCCAACGCTTCTTCGCGGTGGTCAAGAGCGTATTGAATAGTCTGGCGCATCGCCGAGCCAACCTTTGCGATCAGCTCCGGTCCCAGTTCACGCCGGATAGCATTGCCTCCCAGCGGCAGGGGCAGCCCCGTCGTCTGGTGCCACCATTGTCCCAGGTCAACCACCCGGTGCAAACGGGCCTTCTCGTATGTCAGCTGACCTTCATGAATGATCAGTCCGGCTTCATAGTTTCCGGCAGCGACCTGCGGAATGATCTGGTCAAAAGGCACGACCACCGTCTCTACGCCGGGAGCAAAAAGTTGCAATACCAGATAAGCCGTGGTCAATGTGCCGGGAACTGCAATACGCGCGTTCTTGACACCCTCGGGCGAAAACGGACGGCTGGCCACGATCATTGGCCCGTAGCCCTCGCCCACGCTGCCGCCGCTGGAGAGCAGAGCGTAATCATCTTGAATGTAGGGATAAGCGTGAAACGAAATCGCAGTGAGATCGTAAACTCGGTCGTGCGCCTTACGATTCAACGTCTCAATGTCACACAAGGTGTGAGCAAAGCGAACTCCCGGCACGCGCACCTTATTCGTCGCCAGCCCGTAGAACATGAAGGCATCATCGGAGTCCGGACTGTGCGCGACGCTGATTTCGCGCACTGCATCCGCGTCGTCGAGCGCTGGAGCTGCGGATGGTCGGGGGAGTGGGTTCACGACTGGGTCCGATAACGACGTACCCGATTGGCGATGCCGGAGGCCGACAGAATCTTGATGACTTCACCAAAGACGAACGGGTAGAGCGCGAAACGGCTCGCCTGCACGAAAGAAGTGTGAGTGAGCAGCATCAGCCAGGAGATTCCACCTGCGAACAGAATGACTTCCGCTGAGAGCGTCGCGGCAAGCGCTCGGCCGAAAGTCTTGCTGCCGCGTTCCCAGATCCACCCGGCACAAAACGCGACTACCGGATAGGCGATCAGGTAGCCGCCGGTTGGTCCCAGTAGCTGCGCAATGCCACCCAACCCCGGAGTGAAGACCGGCAGGCCACAAGCACCTTCCACCAGATAGAGCGCCACTGCTGCGAACCCACGCCGGCTTCCTAAAAGTAATCCCACCAGCAGCACACCAAAGTTCTGCAGGCTCAGCGGTACAGGGGTGAAGGGCAGCGGTAGCGTTATCCGGGCGCAGAGTGCGACAAACAAACTGGCGGCGACGATGATCGCGCCCTGGTGTACGGTGGCGAGAACCTGATCGGGGAAGTTTCTCTCGATACGTCCAACAGCAGATTTAACCATTTGTATGGTCTCTTGACGAAAACTTGAAATGTTCAGCTTCGAGCCAGACTTTCAGCCGACTAGAATATCAAACTATACGCTGGGCTATACCCCAACCGGATACGGCTTGCTGCTCTGCGGCTCCGCGCTCAACGAGAACCCGGAGAGCATTCCCTGGAACAACGACATCGCTCCCGTATACCAATAGCCGATGACGAACAGCAGCAGAAAAGGTACAGTGATGAAATTCTCGTTCTGTATGGCGTAGTAGACGGTCAGGGCGAAATAGCCGCCGATCAGCATTTCCACCCAGGGCACCCAACCCAGGCGTCGCCGATATTTGTTGGCCCGCACTCGGTCTTTCTTCGATTCCACCCGATACTTGGGAGTCCGCGCGAAGGCCGACTGGTGGCCAAACAGTGCCTCCAACACCGCTCTTGAGTTGGTGACCGTGAGCCCGATCCCCAGCGCCATCAGAAACGGCAAATAAATAATGCATTTCCACCATGTTTTCGGGTACAGCACTTTTTGCGAGACCAGATAAAAACTGGAAATTGAAAAAGTGGACGCCAGGAAAAGTGGGAGGTCAATTATCAACATCTGGAACCAGCCCTGATAGAAGCGGATGATCATGGCCGGCAGCAGCAGCACGGAAAGCGCAATCATCAGTGGATAGCTGATATTGGCCGTCAGGTGATACCACGCCTCTACCTTCACCCTTAGCGGCGCATCGCTCTTCATCACTTGCGGCAGGATTTTCTTCGCCGTCTGGATCAGCCCCTTCGCCCAGCGTGCCTGCTGGGTCTTGAATGCGGTCATCTCAACCGGAAGCTCCGCCGGGCAGCCTACGTCCTCCAGGTAAACGAACTTCCATCCCTTTAATTGCGCGCGGTAAGAAAGATCGGTATCTTCGGTGAGCGTGTCGTGCTGCCATCCGCCGGCTTCTTCAATGGTGGCGCGTCGCCACATGCCCGCCGTGCCATTGAAGTTAAAAAACACGCCTGAGCGCGACCGGGCGCCATGTTC
>Ga0070741_10012410_pt1 | contig 15400 bp, 12 predicted proteins | sample Coa_R1_4_FD_66440 | JGI IMG/M metagenome (GOLD analysis project Ga0070741, IMG submission 66440) | Surface soil microbial communities from Centralia Pennsylvania, which are recovering from an underground coalmine fire - Coalmine... | ecosystem: Environmental > Terrestrial > Soil > Unclassified ... | reverse complement strand
CCACCACGGCCTCGGGCTGTCGATCGTGCGCGCGATTGCGGTTGCTCACGGGGCGACATTCGCGGCTGAGCCATTGGCCGGCGGGGGCCTCGCGGTAATCATCAATTTCGAGGGCCGAGCCGATCCGAAGTTAGTCAGGTAAACCGCCGCAGGCTGAGTATGGTTGGCCGGGATGGACCGGTATCTAGAAGTGAATCGTGCCAGCTGGGACGAGCGCGCGCCAGCTCACGCGGCGTCCGCTGATTATGGCCTGCAGAGGTTTGTCGAGGACCCAGACTTCCTCAGTGACGTCGTTCGCTTCGACCTTCCTCGGCTGGGCGACATCCGCGGGCTTCGGGGAGTCCACCTGCAATGCCATATCGGCACGGACACGATCTCGCTGGCACGGCTGGGCGCTCACATGACCGGTTTGGACCTTTCCTCCGCATCGCTCGAGCATGCGCGGATGCTCTCCGAGCAGGCGGGGCCGCATGTGGAGTTTGTCGAGGCGGAGGTGTACCAAGCTCCGGCGGTACTCGGCACCGGGGCGTTTGACCTCGTGTTCACCGGGATCGGGGCGCTCTGCTGGCTGCCCTCGATTCGCCGATGGGCCGATGTCGTCGCCGGCCTACTGGCGCCCGGGGGACGGCTGTTCATGCGTGAAGGCCATCCGATGCTTTGGACGCTGGAGGATGAGCGCCCCGACGGGCTGTTGGTCGCCCACTATCCGTATTTCGAGCGCGACGAGCCGATGATCTTCAACTATTCGGGCACGTATGTCGAGACCGAAGTCACCTTCACACAGAACCTCACTCATGAGTGGAATCACGGACTGGGGGAGATCATCACGGCGCTGCTCGACTCGGGCATGACGCTGACGATGCTGGTAGAGCACGACACCGTCCCCTGGGAGGCCATACCGGGGCAAATGACGCAAGTCGAACTCGGCGAATGGCGACTGACCGACCGTCCGTGGCGTCTACCCCACAGTTACACGCTCGGGGCGGTCATGCCGCGCTAGCTACACGCTCGGAGCGGTCAAGCCGCGCTAACTACTCGCTTGGAGCGGTCAAGCCGCGCTACTGGCCCGGAGCGGTCAAGCCGCGCTACTGGCCGGGTGCCTTGTCGCCGAGCACCAGGATCTGTCCGCTGTAGACGGCCACCCACACGTCTCCGGTCTTCGGGTCGTAGGTGATCCCGATTGGATGTACCCCGGTCGGGAATGTCTGGAGAACGTGCAGGTCGGAGGCGCGAAGCTTGGTGATGGTGTCGGAGTCATAGTTGACCACGTAGAGCGAGCGGCCATCGGTCGAGATCGCCAGCGAACGGTCTTCAACGCCCGTATGGACCGTCGCGATGACGCGATCGTCCGCGAGGTCGACCTTGACAACATCCCCGGGTCCATTGAGTGACACGTAGAGGAACCGCCCGTTGGGCGACATGACCAGATGGCGGGGATTGTCACCGACGACGAAGCTTCTTTCGGTCTTCAGCGTGGTGAGGTTCACCTTCACGACGTCGTCGCTGCCCATGATCGCGACATAGGCGGTCTTCGAATTCGGAGACACAGCCAAGCCTCGAGGGAAGGCGCCCATCGGCAGACGGGCGACCTGCTTGGCTTTGGCGATGTCCACGATGCTCAGGTCGTAGGAGCACCAATTGGAAACGAGCAGATACCGACCGTTGGGGGTGACTGTCAAGAACTTTGGTACTAAGCCGACCTTGATCACCTGGTCGATCGCCAAGGTGGACGTGTTGATGCGGTACACGTAACTGTCGGTATCACCGGCCGCCTCCGCGCTCGCCGGCGTACAGGAATCGCTGCCCTCTGGACCAAACCCACTTCCATACATCGAGTAATTCGATACGTACACATATTTGGCGTTTGGGGTAAACGCCGCTTCCACCGGGGCGCCGTGGGTGATTCCGGGATGTCCAGGGAACCCAAACTGGGACATGTGCACGGTGTCGGGAATGGTCTTCACAAGGCTTCCGGAGCTGCTGTTGTAGACAGTGACGGTGTGGGTGTACATCATGTTCTGTGCGAACACGAGCCCCGTGCCAGACGCGTCGACGGACTTGGGGGAGATATGGCCGGCGATGGTCTTCAACAGCACCAAATGACGCTGATCGCTGGGCGGACCGGGAGGGATGTGCTTGAGGGGCGAAACGGCGGGTTGCGCGTGGCCGCCGCCCTTATCTTGGGACGCGTCCTTATGTCCGTGTGCACTCGCCAACGAGGCGGATTTGCCGGTCGCGGGCGCCGATCCGCCACCGGACGTGATCACCACAACGATGACGATGAGGACTACGGCCAGCGCGGCCATGGCCGCGAAGCGGCGGCGACGCACGACAGCCTGGCTCCGCCGATATGGTGATCGGCGGCGAGAACGCGTTCTGCGGGGCGGGGATGTCCGGTTCCCCGTTGGCATCGTCAGAAGATAACCTACAGCCCCGACAGTCAAGCCCCCGCGAGCGACAGAACGCGCCGCTAAGCCAGGCGGCTTAGCGACCGCGCCGTTGCACCTCCGCGAGCCGTAGCTCCACGAGCTTTTTGACTAGTCCTTGCGGGAGGGGGCGGTCGACCGGGAAATGCAGAGCGCTCTTGGTCATCGTGTAGTCGCCAAGCTCGTCGGCGAGTTGCTCGAGGATGGATCCGCTGAACGGCAGGTAGCTCAAGTGATCCTTGAAGGCGGCGAAGCCGGCAACGGTCTTCCCGCGCACCCGAAAAGCGGGTACGCCATAGGAGATCACCTGTTCGGCTTCTGGGATCACCCCGAGGATGGCGCGGCGGAGCGCCTCGAGCGTGCCGCGCTTTGGCTCGTCGAGGCGCCTTAGATAGTCATCGACCTGGTCGTTTTTGGCACTCAATGGGAGTCCTCCTGGTCGATGGTCCTAGACGGGCGCCGGTCGCGCAAGTCTCGTTGCAGGAGCTGTCCGTGAAAGGGAGAGCTGGTAGGTTCGCCCGCGTCCGCGCTGCCGCCCGGAGCTTCACATGCAGCGACAGATCACACTTCGTCGCGGTGTGCTCGTGCTCGCCGTGCTCGCATCATTCACCGCGATGCTTGTCTGTGCGCCCGCGGGGCTCGGCGACCTTGGCTCACGAGAGCGCGCGCTCGAACACAGCGTGGGCCAGGACACGAGCCGGATCGGCGCCTACGAGGGACGGCTTAGCGACTTGCACTCGAGACTCGCCTCCGTCGAGTCAAGTCTCGCGATCCAGCAGACGCTGCTGGCGCGCAGCCGAGGCGAACTTGCAACTGATCGCACTCGGCTGACATCGCTGCGCGCCGAGCTCGCCAGCGACCGGAAGGTCCTCGCCGCCCAGCTGATCTCCCAATACGAATCCCCCTCGCCCGACCTCGTCGATGTCGTGCTCGAGTCGCGCGGATTTTCTCAGCTCCTGGAACGCATCGATCAGATGAGGCGGATCTCGACGGCAAACGCAAATGTCGTAAAGCAGGTCGCCGCCACTGAACTACAGGTGCGCATCCAGACGGCTCGGATGGCCGAAGCGGTGGCGCGCCGACAGCGCGTCACGGCGGCGGTAGCGGTTGAGCGTGACCAGGTGGCGAGCCTGCGCCTCGCCGTGCTCGAGCACGAGCGCACGACGGTCCGCGATCGCGCCCGCAAGCAAGCCGAGCTGGGGCGGGTCAAGCATCAGCTGGCAATCCTGCAGGCCCGCGCGGCCGCCAGCGAGCGCGCCTCATCTGCGAGCGGCGCAATCACCGGCGGGCCGGCGCCGGACACCGGACAGTACGGGTTCTTTGCAGCACCCGGCACCAACTACACCTTCGGCGAGGAGCCCGAGATCGCCGCCCGCCTCAACAGGCTCGGTAAGGCGCTTCACCTTCATCTGATCGGTATATCGGGCTACCGCACGCCGCAGCACTCGGTGGAGGTCGGCGGCTACGCCGACGACCCGCATACCCGCGGCGAGGCCTCTGACACGCTTGGCATCGAAGGCGTCCCCGAGCAAACCCTGTTGCGGTTCGGCCTCACCCGGCCGTTCCCCGGCCCAGCCGAAGCCGACCACATCCAGCTGGCGTAGAGGGCGGCCTCCGTCGGCCGCCCGCCGGCTCACGCCGGGCGCCTGCCAACCGCTCGCGTTCGCGATCGTGGGTGGGCGCGAGCAGCCAGTGCCAACCGCTCGCGTTCGCGATCGTGGGTGGGCGCGAGCAGCCAGTGCTAACCGCTCGCGTTCGCGATCGTGAGTGGGCGCGAGCCCCCGGGCAGCTGCCCCGCTAGCGACCCGTACCAGATCGCGCCGAAGCAGTTGACTCCGCCGTCCGAGCGCAGGATGCGGTAGCCCTCGGTGGTCGGCGAAGTGGCAAGCGAGACCGCTTTGACCCCAGCAGGAAGCTTCCCGGCCGCCGAGCCGTAGTACTTCGCGGGTCCGAAGTGGTGCACCGCGCCGTTGGAAGTCAGAATGAAGTAGCCGCCGCGTTGTGCCGCCGCCAGCGAGACGGGTCTCGTGCCTCCGAGCTTGTGCTTGATCCCGCCGTAGGAGGGGGCATCAAAGCTGTCCACACGGCCGGTGGACCTCAGGATCCAGTAACCACCGGTTTTGCGGTCCCTGGCCAGTCCGACCGCCTTCACGCGGCGCGAGAGCTTGCCGGCGTCGCCGCCGTGCCGAGCGATCGGACCAAACCCGTGCACGCCTCCGTTGGAGGTCAGCACGAGATAGCCGCCGGCCGGCGAGCCCTCTAGCGCGACCGGTCGGGTGCCGTGCAACTTTCCCCTCAGCGAACCATGGAAGGGCGCGTTGAACCCTTTGATGCCGCCGTCTGACCGCAGAATCCAGTAGCCCCCCGTCTTGCGGTCTCTGGCCAATGCGACTGCTTTGACGCCGGGAGGGAACTTGCCCACGTCCGAGCCGTGCCCCCTGATTGGCCCAAAGAGGTGGATGCCTCCGTTGGAGGTCAGAAGCATGTAGCCGTTGCGGGCGTTGGCTGTGGCCCCGTTGATGAAATCCTCGTCCAGGCTGAGCGTCACGCCTCCATAGGTCGCTTCTTGATTTCCGAGGTATTGGTGCAAGCGTTGATGGTGGGACCACTCTCTGGCGGGGACGTACGGATCGTGTGCGTTCTTTTCGCCGTTCCAGTCAGCGATGTGGATGTCGTTCGGCTCCGGGTATTTGCTGTGGTACCGGCTGACGAGGTCCCTGATGCCCGAGTTGTCGCTGCTGTAGACCCCTGAGATGTAGCCGTCGTTGTGCAGCCTGAAGGTCCAGCCGGCGAGGAAGGCCAGCACCGCCGGCGTGTTGGATCCTCCCGTCACGTAGGCCTCCATGTCGTAGTAGATGGGATTGCCCGGGAGGATCCCTAGCCGTGTGGCCGCAGCTGCGGCGGTACTTGCCGCCGCGGCGCCCTGATGCTTCGCTTGAGCCTTGTTCGCGCTCATCGCGCGACAGCCGCATTCATTATTTGGGGCCTGCGGTCCGACCCAAACCGGAACCGGATGCCAGCCCGATGCGATCTCGTGGCGGACCCAGCCCTTCGTGAGGTTGGCCTGGGCGCAGGCCATGTTGACGCCGCCGAGGTAGATCCCCACGCCGCGATACGGCGAGGAGCGCCAGGCTGCCATTTGGGAGCGAGAAGGCGCGGCACACGTATCCAAGCCGAGGCCCGTGAATGTGCTTGCTCTGAAGGAGGAGCGCTGGGGCGGCGCGCCGGCGCTGGCCTGGGCGGCTGGAGCGGCTCTCGTGGAAGAGTTGGCCGCAGAACCGTTGAGTCCCGGCAGCGAGTCGCGGCCGAGAGCGTGCGCGACCACCTCCGGTGTGTGCGACCACGTTGCGGTGACCTCGACCCCCGTGCGGGGGAGGCCATAGCTGGACGCGTCTCCCTCCAGCGCGAGGCCGCTCGCCGTCGCGGTTGGAGCGCCTCGGCCGGCGTGAAGCGGCGAGATAAGGATCGCGTCAGTGCGTCCCACGGCGTGGGCCGGGCAGCGCTCCTGACGCCCGGGAGTGCCCACATAAACCGCATGGCGGTTGAAGCGCACGCATGTGTGCGGATCCTGTGCCAGGTCGAAGACGGGCCAGGATAGGGGCACGTGCACCGAGACGCCGCGGTAGCGCACCGTTTGAAGCGCCCGCGATGCACTTGCCAGCGCTAGGCCGGCAAACCCGAGCAGGACACAGATGCAGGCAAACGTCGGTCCCGCGGCTTTGAGCGCGCGAAAGCGTGGGATTCCTCCCATCGCGTGCAGTTAACACGACTACTTGTCATAAGGAGCGCTTGAAAGCATTCGCCCACTGACGCGCGCGAGGCTTTAGAACAGCTGCAGGTAGCGGTCGAGCTCCCAGCGGGTGATCTGCTCGTGCGCTTGCTGCCATTCGCGGCGTTTGACCTCGATGAAGTAATCGACGTAGTCCCCGCTGCGGGTCTTCCCAAAGGCGGTGCGCAGGACCTCGTTTCGCTCCAGTTCGCGCGTGGCGTCGAGCAGGTTGGCCGGCAAAAGCTCGATGCCCTGCGCGGAGCGCTCAGCCTGACTGAGCTCGTACAAGTTGGCCGAGTTGGGCTCTCCCGCGTCCAGCTCTCGCGCAACCCCGTCGAGGCCGGCGCCAAGCATCGCGGTGGCGGCGAGGTACGGGTTGCAAGACCCGTCGACCGTGCGATCTTCGATCCGTCCCGCCGCGGGCACGCGCAACATCTGGGTGCGGTTGTTATAGCCATAGCTGATGTACGCCGGCGCCCAGGTCGCGCCGCTGGTGGGCGCGCCGACAACCAGCCGTTTGTAGGAGTTGACGGTCGGCGCGGTGAACGCGATATAAGCCTTCGCGTTGGCCTTTAGCCCGCCGATGAACTGATAGGCGAGTTCAGACAGGCCAAGGCCGCGCGGGTCCTCGCTCGCGTCGCGCTCAAAAGCGTTCTCGCCGTCACGCCACAGGCTGAAGTGAAAGTGCGCGCCTGAGCCGGTCAAATGCGCAAACGGCTTGGCCATGAAGGTCGCGATCAACCCGCGCTGCTGGGCCAGGGTCTCGACCATGTAGCGAAAGAACACCGCACGGTCGCAGGTCGTGAGCGCGTCGGTGTACTGGAAGTTCTGCTCGAACTGTCCGTTTGCGTCCTCGTGGTCGGTCGCGTAGTTGTCCCACCCGAGCTCCGTGATCCCCTTGGAGACCTCCGACACGAAGTCGAGGTTGCGGGTCAGTCCGCGCATGTCGTAACAGGGAAGCTCGAGCGTGTCGAGCCGGTCGGCCACCTCGATCCCACCATCCTCGGTGCGGCGCACGAGGAAGTACTCAAGCTCGCAGCCCATCTTCAGCTCGTAACCAAGTGCGCCCAGACGCTCCAGCGCGTTGCGCAGGATCGTGCGCGGACAGTACGGCCACGGCTCCCCCTCCACCTTCACGTCGCACGCGAAACGCGCCACATTGCGCTGCCACGGCAAGATCGTGAAGCTCCGAACATCTGGGATCGCCACGAGATCCGGGTCATGGGGACCCTGGCCGATGTCCCCAGCCGCAAAGCCCGCGAAGCCGGCGCCCTCCTCAAGCAGGTCATCGAGGTGATGCGCGGGCACCAGCTTGGCGTTCGGCTTGCCATGCAGATCGACGAACTGCGCGAATAAAAACTCGATCCCGGCCTCGTTGACGATCCGCCTCACGTCCTCGGCGCCGCCCGTCTCCCGTGGATTGAGCGCCTGTGCTGGCGTGCTCATGCCGGGAGGTATACACCGCGATGCCCGGCGCGGCAGTGTGGCGGTGCGGGCTACCCGGCCCGTGACCTTGCGCAACGGTCCGGATTGCGCTCGCGGTCTGGGTGACTCCAGGTAGAAGCCAGTACGCCGCCGCTGCTGGCAAAATGTCGCGGTCGGCTTACAACCTAGGCTAGGAGCGCCGTGCCCTCTTCCACTCTCACTTCAGCTCTGAAGAACGAACACACAGCGCGCATCCTGCACGCGACCGGGATTCGGCGGCGGTCGTTGACCCAGCGCGAGACCCCGCACTACCGCATGCCCAAGCTCGTGGCGGCAGGCGGGTATCTGTCGCTCAAGAAATACGACGGTCCTGAAATCCCCCGGGCCGAGTACGAGAATCTCGACTACGTCATCACCGCGAACGATCCCAACACGCATACGGCGCCGATCACGTCGGGCAACGGCGAGATCGAGCTCAAGGGATTCGAAACCTATGGCAGGCCCGATATCGACGGCGTCTGGACCGAGAACGCCAAGAAAGCTCCCACGATTGTCAGCTGGGTCGAGTCGATTGGGGCACGCTTCGGGCGTGTCTCGGTGCTGAGGATGGCGCCCAACACGCTGCGCGAATGCCGGTGGGGACTGCACCTTGACAATCTCAATCCGCTCAACAACCCTGACGAGAACGGATGGATCGTGCGGGTTTGGCTTGAGTTGACCGATGATCCGTCCAGTGCACTTGTCGTCCGCAGCAGACAGTTCGACAAACGCACTGAGCGCAAGATTCCGCTGCCGCGCTATCAGCAGGCGGTCGTTGACTCCGAGCTGCTCTACCACGGCGGCTTCCACAACGGTCACGAGACACGCTACGCGATGCTCGTCAGCCTTGAAAGCGGCCCCGCGCTAGAGAAGTGGATCGACTCCCAGCTTCCTTAGAGGGCAGTCGACCGCGGCTACAGATGTTAGCCGGCGCGCTAGCGAGGATCTGCTCGGCGGTCTAGCCGGCGTAGAGGAGGAGGAGCCCTCACTGAATCGACCGGGCTGAGGGCCGCAAGACGCGCGGCGTGCGCGACGAGGTCGCGCACAACACCTCGTGGGGAATGGTCTTGCCGGCGTCGGCGATCTCGTCGGCCCCGAGGTGGTTGCCGTGGAGGTCACCGAGCAGGGCAGCCACGTCACCCTTGCGCACGACGTCGCAGTCGGTTACGTCGACCATGATCTGGTCCATCGTGACCCGGCCGATGATGGGACTTCGCCTACCCCCGATGAGCACCGTGTCGGTTCCTGCCCGCCACCGGTGGATGCCGTCCGCGTAGCCGACGGGCAACGTGGCCACGCGCGTGGTCCGCCCTGCGGTCCAGGTCCTGCCATAGCTGACGGTGTCGCCCTCGCTGATCTGCTTTACCTGGGTCACTTCGGCGAGCATGGTCATCGCCGTGCGTAAGGGCACCTGGGTGTCGACCATCGGGTAGCCGTACATGGCGATGCCGAGCCGAACCATGTCGTCGTGGGTCTCGGGAAGGCGCAGGATGGCACCGCTATTGGCGGCGTGGATTAGCGCTTCGGGAGCGAGCTGACGCAGCGGTTCCGCCCGCTCGAGGAACGTTGCGTGCTGGTACCGGGTGAACCCCAGGTCGGGACCCTCGGAGTCGGCGAAGTGGGTGAAGATGCCCGCGATGTCCACCTCGTCCCGAGCGGTTTCGAGAGCACGCCGCAGCGACTGGAGATCCGTCGTCTGGGCACCGAGGCGGTGCATCCCGGTGTCGATCTTGACGTGGACCCGTGCCCGACGCCCGACCTTGGCTGCGGCGCTGGCGAGCGCCTCGACCGACTCGGCGTCGAAGACCGTCAGCTCGACGCCGGCCTCGAGCATCGTGGGGTAGAAGCGATCGGGGGTGGCGCCGACGATCAGGACCGGGACGCCGAAGGGCACCGCTTGCAGGGCCTCGGTCGTCGACGAGACGCCGAGCCACGTCGCGCCGCCCTCGATCGCCGCCGTTGTGGCCAGGTCCGCCCCGTGTCCGTAGCCGTTGGCCTTGACCATGGCCATGAGAGCTACATCGGGCGCCAGGGTCGCCTTGACGGCGGCAACGTTGTCCGAGATCGCCGCCGTGTCGACGTCCAGCCACTTCTGCGGGCTCTGCATGTAGCTGCTAGGCCGTGGCCGCAGCGGGCAGCTGCTCGGTGATCTGCCGTATGAGCCCGAACGGGGTCTGCTCGGCCGATTGGCCCAGTGGATTGTCGGAAACCAGACCGCGCAGGGTGGGGATGCTGAAACCGTTGGTTATGGCGAAGACCTCCGACGTCAAGTCATTGGCGTCGATGATGGCGACATCGATTCGTGCGCCGAAGCGGTCGCTGATTGCGGCGGCAATCCGGCGCGCCTCACCCTCGCTGTCGAGAGGGGCCGCCATCGCCCAGTGATCGAACGGTGGCAGGTTGGCGTGCGAGGGTCCGTCGATGGCGTTGACCTGCGAGCCCGCCACGCGGTAGAAGACGCCGTGGCGACCGAAGGGCCGCGTGACCCCCGCCGCCGCCGTCGCCAGCAGGATCCGCCCCAGCCCGACCTCGTCGATGGCCAGCTGCATCGTCGTGGGATGCCCCAGGCCGATGCCAATGGGTGATCGGGTGACGAACCGAGACAGCACCTTGCTGGCAATGGTGCAGTGGATCTCGTCCACCGGACGGCCCCGGCCCTGGCTGATCGCAAGCGCCTTCTCGCTGATCACGACCAGGTCGCCGTCACGCGGCTCGCAGCCCTGCTGTCGCAGCTGGTCCAGGCACCCGGCAAGGACATCGGCGACGTCGTCCCCGCGGTCGATCACGGGCGACCGGAGAGGGATGCGGGCATACGTGCCACCGTTGCTAGTCATGAACAGGTGGCGGCGCGGGTTCGGCCCCGATGCCGCCAGGCCCTGGGCATCGGCGGGGTCGAGCGCGGCCCGGACGTGGGCGTCACCGCGGGCCGCGAACCCGCTGGCATAACTATGGTCGTTGAGGCTCGTGGCCTGGTCGTCGATGAAGATCCGCATCCAGACCTCGGCGTTGATCGCTCGCCAGAAGAACATGTTCTCCTCGCGTTCGCCGACGCAGGCCTGCCGAAACGCCTCGGCCACGGCGGGACCGTTCCACCACGGGCGCCCGGAGAAGCTCGGTGACCGCATCAGACTCTGGAGGGCGGCGCGCTGGCGCCGGAACCAGCGAAACTCCGGGGTGGTGAAACCAATCTTCTTTCGGCGCCGGCGGATCTTGTCCGGCAACACGGGGCCGAGCCCCTGGCGCAGTACGGCTCGATTCCATCCGTTGTTGATGATCGCCGCCGCCGGGAGACTGAGTATGTGCTCGACAAGCTCCTGATCGAGGAAGGGCAGACGGGCCTCGAGGGAGTGGGCCATCGAGATGCGATCCTCGTAGCGCAACAGGGGCGGCAGGCTGTAGGTGACGAAGTCCTGTAGCAGGCGTAGCTTGAGGTCGTTTTTTACTCGGTCGTCCCGTGGGGGGTCGTGTCGTCGCAGAAAGCTCGGCTGCAAGAGGCCAGCGACGTCGACCCGTTGCCGGCGGTCACGAAGGCGACGTCGAATCAGCGGCACGACCACGTCTCGGGCGCGCCACGCCTCGTGGACGAACTCACGCCAGCGGCGCTTGTGAGCGAGCTCTCGCAAGTAGACATAGGGATAGTGTTGGTAGCCGGCGAGCAGCTCGTCGCCCGCCTGGCCGTCGAGCACCACGGTGACGTCCTGGCGGGCGCGACGCATGACCATCCACATGGCAAACGGGGCGCTGCTCACCATCGGTTCCTCGACGTGCCAGACCCAAGCCTCGAGCTCCGTGATGAAGTCGGAGGCCGTGGGCTTCACCTGGGCGTTTTCGGCACCGGTGTGCTTGACAACCTCGGCTATGTAGTCCGACTCGTCGATGGGATCGCCGGGGAACACGGCCGAGAACGTCTTCAAACGGTCGCCCATCGAGGTGGCGTCCGGCACCCTCTCGCGGAGGAGCTTCGCCATGACCCCGCAGATGGTCGAGGAGTCAAGACCGCCGCTGAGACAGATCCCCAGGGGGACGTCGGCGACGAGCCGACGCTCCACGGCGCGCTCGAAGACGGCTCGGAAGTCTTCGGGATCGGCCGAGCCAGACTCGCTGAGCCGGGGGGTCCAGTAGGTGGTCTCGGTGACACCGGAGTCGTCGATGACGGCGAACGCAGCCGCCGGAACCTGGCGGACTCCCTCGAAGAACGTCGAGGTTGTGTGGTCGAACAAGCCGTATGCCAGGTAGTCGAACATCGCCTGTTCGTTGACAGCCCGCTGGAAGCTCGGGTCCTGCAGGATCCCCTTGACCTCCGAGGCGAACAGGACCCGCTGCCCACTGCGGGCGAAGAAGAGGGGTTTGATTCCGAAGTGGTCGCGGGCGAGCACGAGACGGGGCGCACCGTTACGCCGGTCCAGCAGCGCCAGGCCCCACATCCCGTTGAAGCGGGCGAAGCAGTCGGTCCCCCATTCTTCGTAGGCGTGGAGCACTACCTCCGTGTCGCAATTCGTGCGAAAGGTGTGGCCGACGGACTCGAGCTCGGCCCGCAGCTCGCGAAAGTTGTAGACCTCGCCGTTGTAGACGATGTGCACAAGCCCGTCATCGGTCGCCATCGGCTGCTGCCCGTGCTCGATGTCGATGATGCTGAGGCGGCGGAACCCGAGGCTCGCCTCGTCGGCTTCGAAGAAGCCCTCGTCGTCAGGCCCTCGGTGGCGCTGGGCGTCGGTCATCGCCTCCAGCAATTTGCGGTCGCGAGGACCCCAGAAGCCGCTGATCCCGCACATGACGCTGGCAGTTTACCCTCGGCCGCGGCGCCGCTTAGTCAGCGGGATCGAGCTGATTTTGGAACCAGGCCTACGGCCTCGCGTTCCGCGCGTCAGTGAGTGTTGGGGCCCGCGTGGGCGCCCACGCTGTTCAACCACGACCGCATCCACATGCCGGCCGCAGTCATCGCGCCACCCTCCGCGCCGGTGGTTGCACGCGCGAGCGTTAAGCCGTTAGGAGTCGACCACCCGAACTCGATGCCGGTACCCGAGGACGCGAAGCGCGCGATCGTCTGTCCTTGCTGGAGGATGCTGCCAGGTCGCGCGAGCTTGGTGATCTCCTCGGCGACGTACTGAATCTTGCCGGCCTGTGGCCCTGCCAGGAGTTCGAAGTAGATCAGCGGCTGTCCGGCATACCAGTTGGGCTCGATGCCGAGGATCTTGACTCTGGAGGGCGCCAGAATCGGCGACCCGACGGGCATGGTCGCGTCAACTCCCTGGTCGGTGCGCTCCCAGACTCCGCAGCATGTGACGTAGCGAAGCGGGTTGATGTACGTCGCACTCGTTGCGTGCGCGGCTACGTACTCGAGCCGCAGCTCGCGTCTGATTTGTGACAGCGAAGGTGCATGAGCGGTCGGATCCCAGACGGGGCCGGGGCTGACCTGCTGTACCTGAAGGTTCGCGGTCGGCGCCTGCACCCCAGCGGTCGGCTGGACTGCGTGCGGCTGGACCCCGTGCGGCTGAACCGCATGCGGACGGCTCTGAGTAGGCGCGCTCGCCGGCGTGGCGTGTTGGACAGCGGCTGCTGTCCCGCACCCGCCCACCCCGAGCGCGAGGGCCAACAACACACCACACCTATTCACCGGCAACCTCAACCTCCCGGCTCCGTCGGACGGAGTCTGAGCGCTCTGACCGATCGCATGAAAGCGAACAGTTGCGCCCAGTGTCGCAGTAAGCGACCACAGTGGGCCGCGAAAAGAAGGAAAGTCGCTGCGATGTAGCGAACCGGGGCTTCGTCCGCATGCGTCGCCAGAGCACCTCGAAGGAGATCCCGATGCGCCCAATAGATTCGATGGCGACCGCCGAGCCTCAACACGATGCGATTACCGGACGGCGCTGCATTGTCTGTGGGACGGATCGCCGGATCGATCCGGCGCACCTCATCTCGCCCTTGCTCGGCGGGTGCGACGATCCGCTGTGCTGCGTTCCCCTATGCCGCCTGCACCACCGAGCGTACGGCCTGGGCGAGCTCGACCTCCTGCCCTACCTTGAACCCGCATGGCGCGCTCAGCTTGCGCATGCCGTCGGCCACGTCGGACTCGTCGCGGCGCTGCGCCAGATCAGCGGATGGCGTGAGACGCCCGCCGTGCTCGCGGCCGAAAGCGAACGATGATTGACGCGCTGGAGCTGGGCTCGCTCTAAGGCCTCCCGTAGCGCGTTGCGCCCTCCATCGAGGTCCCTTCAGCCTTGCCGGGCGGTCCCCCCAGCGCCTTAACGAAGGCCGAGAAGTTCCTGCCGCACCGTGTTGGATAGGTGTACTGATGGTGCTCGGCCGCGAGTGTCTCGGTGCCGATGTTGGCACCCCACCCGATCTCAATCCCACTCGACCATCCGGGGATCAGGTGCGCCACGACCCTTCCCGGTCGCACCAGCCGCCCGACGTGAATTCCATTTGCGGGCCGCACGCCCTCAGCGTAATACACCCAGCGACCGGCATGGCCTCCGTGCAGAAGGTGGTACTCGATGAACGCGCCTGGCCAGCCGGTGTTCTTCGTTTCAACGCGCGTGATCCTGGCCCACCCGATGGCGTTGAGGTTGCCGGTGCCGGCATAGTCGACGCCTTGGTCGATTCGCTCGGGCGTGACCTTGGCGTGAGCCAGCGGGTTTACGTACTTGGCGGCGGGCGCGATGTCAGGCGTGGGGCTCATGGCGAATGCATTGCCCGCCATCGCCATCAGGGCGACCGCGAACGCCCCACCGAGTTGGAGAACCGGGACGCGCACGACCCGGCGCTTGAACGATCGCTGACATACGTCACTCCGGCCAACGTCCCGTCTCCGGTCCACGTGGCTCTCCTTCCGTCGCATCGGAAGCCTGCGGAGTTAGCTGTCGGGCTCGCGCTTTCGCGCTACGCGGGCGGGCTACCTGCGATTCGCCCCAGCGGTCAAAGACCGCCTTTTGGGTCCCCCGCTCGCCGACCACGGATGGCCGGCGACTCGGCTTTATGTTGACCGCGGCAAACTATCACGCGCCGCACACGGATGCCGCACTCTTTCTTGCGACGTCTCAATCCGGCGGGCTGCGCCGTCTCGGCCCGGCGGCCGGTGCGACGTGGCCTACGGGATCCCGGGCGGTCCTCCCAGCGAAGCGATCAAGGCGGAGAAGCTCTCGCCGGCCGCCGTCGGGAACGAGTTCTCGCCGAGCTTCTGTGCCAGCGGCTGGGTGCCGAGACCGGAGCCCCACCCAATTTCGATTCCCGACGACCAACCGGGAATCAGGTAGGCGACGGTCTGGCCGGCCCCCACCACCTGGCCGACCCGGACAGCCGGCCTCACGCCTTCGGCGTAATAGACATATCGGCCGGCGTCGGGCCCATTCGTGAGCTGGTATTCGACGAACGCTCCGGGCCAACCCGTGCCCGAGGTTCCGACGTAGGTGACCCGACCTGCACCGAGCGCGGTCAGCGACCCGGTACCGGCATAGTCGACGCCAGCGTCGATTCGCTCGGGCGTCACGCTGGCATGAGCGAGCGGGTTGACGTATCCCGTGCTGGATGGAGGGGGCGAAGAGTGATGATGCACCGGGGCCGGAGAATGATGCGTAGTCGGTGTGCTTCGCCGCCTCGTGCGATGCGGGAAGTAGGCTGGATTCGGACGGATGATCGGTCCCGGCGGGAGCCCCAGGGCATGGCGTGTGGCCGGGCCCAGGATCCCGTCGACGACCAGGCCGTGATGGGATTGGTAGGCCTTCAATGCCCGTTCCGTGGCCGG
>Ga0070741_10012409_pt1 | contig 15401 bp, 9 predicted proteins | sample Coa_R1_4_FD_66440 | JGI IMG/M metagenome (GOLD analysis project Ga0070741, IMG submission 66440) | Surface soil microbial communities from Centralia Pennsylvania, which are recovering from an underground coalmine fire - Coalmine... | ecosystem: Environmental > Terrestrial > Soil > Unclassified ... | reverse complement strand
CGGATTGGTCTTTCGGGGCAATACGGGGACAGACGGAACATTTCCGCGCAAATGCGGCGCGAAAATGTCTCGTCAGTCCCCGCATTGCAGCGTGGGCTGACTCCGAAACGCCGCCACCAGCGATCTGCCGTTGCGCGCCACTCGACCAGCAGCCGATCCAATTTTTTCACACCTTCCAGTCCCCGCATCGCAGCGCGTGCTGAGTCCGAAACGCTGCCACCCCGATTTACCGCTCCGCGCCACTTGACTGTTCCAGACGCAACATTTCCGTACAAAAGTCGGTGCGGAAATGCCTCGTATGTCCACGGCTGTCCCCGCTTTGCAGCCTTGCTATGCCCTGCCAGGGCCCTGAGAATCGTTCACTTGTGGGCGAGTGCTTCCGCGATGGCCTGCTCCGCTAGCGGCGCCATTTTCTCGTAGCCCGCGTCGTTGGGAATCAGACCGTCGACGGTGAGTTCCTTCTTCATAGCACGGCCTTCGACCAATGCGGAGTAGTAATCCAGATACACCGAGCCGCTCTTCGCGGCATAGTCCTTCAGCCAGCCGTTCAGCCCGATGATTTTACCCACGGGACGTCGGTCGGTGAGTTTGCGAAAACAGTCGCAGACCGGCGTCACCGAAGCCAGGATCACCTGGATACCATGCGCGTGCGCCAAGTCCACCATCGACATGAAATGCTCGCCCATGGTCGCTTCCGTCGATGGTCCCATGACGCTCGCCAAGTCGTTGGTCCCTGCCTGGATGATGACCACTTTGGGCTTGAGATCGATCACGTCCTGGCGGAAACGCACCAGCATCTGCTCCGTGGTCTGGCGGGTGATGCCGCGGTTCAGATAGGGCTTGCCGGGGAAGAACCTCGCCTTCCCCGTCCCCCAATTCTCGGTGATCTCGTCACCCAGGAAGACAACCCGATCCTCACCGGGTTTGAGACGGAGCTCGGCGTTCTCACTGCCGTAACGGGTCAGACCGCCGAAATCCATCAGGACGCGGCGGTATGCCTGGAGCTCCTGTTCGAGCTGGTCGCGCGAGAGCTCGGAGTCAGGCGCCTGCGCGCCGGCACGCACCAAGGCGCAGAGAAACAGGCAGTATAGAGCCGGTTTCATTTGGGCAGGCCGAAGCAATAGACGATGCCGTCGAAGGTGTTGATGTAAACTTGGCCATTCGCCAGCGAGATACCACTCCAGTGATTCCAGGTGGCGATCTGGTTGCCGCTCGACCAGAGCTCGCGGCCGTCCTGCGCGTCGAGCGCGTAGAGCACCGCGTGGCTGGAAAGCGGTGCGCGGCGATCGATGCGGAAATCGAGGCCGACGTCGGGGAAGGCTTGCGACGTATTCTCGCCGCTGCCGTAGGCGAAGATCATGCCGTCGGCGATGAGCGGCGGCTCGGCCTGATCCATGTCGCGCGAGATCCACGCGGGCGCCAGCGTGACGCCGCCGTTCGCGGCGGATTCCATCTTGAACGCGGCGATCGCGCCCTTCTTTACTTCGCCGTGCTCGATGGGGGCTTTGAATTTCGGGTGCTTAGGTCCCCAGAACGGCGTCAGGATCCAGCGTGTGCCGTTGTCTTCCCATGTCGCCAACGAGCCCCAGATGCCGGCTTGCGCGAAGTCCACAAATTCGTTGCAGAGCAGCGGCGTGCGATAGGCAGGAGTGCGATGATCGTCGCCGCCGATCGATTCGGTGTCCATCAGGTAGATGCGGCACTCCTTGCTGGCGTCGATCATGTACTCCTTGCCCTTGAAGTCGAATATTGCAGGAGTCACCTGCATGTCGAGATCGCGTTTCCAGAGCCACTCGGCGTTGGATGGGCCGAAGTAGTCCACCAGCTCCAAAGCTTTAGTTTCGGGATTCTGCTTCACCCCGATGATGCCATTTCCGTAGAGACCGAGTTCGGGATCAAAACGACCGTCGCCGGTGCCGGTGTACTCAACCAGCTCCTTGCTGATCGCGGGCCCGGAACGCCCCCACATGCCCCCGCCCGCCGGTCCCCAACTGCCGACCTTGTGGGTGGCGAGGTCGTAGGCATACGCCATATTCGGATTGCCCCCGCAGCCTTGTCCGCTGTGCGTGTAGATGACGTTGTTGACCAGGTTCATCGCGTATGGCTTGCCGTTCGGCGGCATGAACTTCGATGGCGGCGCGATCTCCTCGCCGTCGGCGGCGTTGACCTGGTGCAGCCGGCCATCCCAGGCCGCAGCGTAGATGGTGTACTTCCCGGGCGCGTTACCGGGACCGATAGTGACGTTAGCAGTCATGCCTCCGGGGCACAGAACGCTGATGCGCGCGCCGGGAGGATCCTGATAGGTGCTCTCGAAATGCTTCTTCCAGACCAGCTCGCCGGTCTTGGCGTCGAGCGCGTAGACGTTATCGGAAACGCCCGCCTGGATGACGAGCGAGCGCGGGCCGCTCTTCGTCGCAACCTGTCCGATCACGAGTGGTTCGAGCAGCGAGTGCATCTGGCGCGTCTGGTTATCAAGCTTGCGCTTCCAGAGCAGTTTCATGCCCCCGACGTTCGACTTGGTCAGGATGTGTTCGTCTTTTTGCCAGTTGTTCCGCCGCGAGTCACCGCCGTCGGTGAGCCAGTCCGCGCCCGGGGCGAGGGAGGCCAGCGCGAAAAGCGAGGTACAAAGGGCAAGCCTGGGGTTTTTCATGTGCGATCCGAAACTTATATATATCAAAAGCGGTCGGGCCGGGGGCGGCTGTCCATTGCGGATGGCGTTTGAGGGATCACGTACATCCTCGTAGATGGTCACTGACGACGTGGCGGCGCGGTCGATTGACGGATTTTCAATTCGGCTTTCAACTTCACGACGCAGTCGGCTGTCTGCGCCGCTTCCTGATCTCTCGCGTTCATGGCATCCAGAAGCAGTTGAAACGCCCGCCGCCCGATCTCCGTCGACGGCTGAGAGATCGCGGTTAGCCGCGGTGAGAAATGGGAAGTCCAGGGAAAATCGTCGAACGAGAGGACGCTCACGAACTCGGGACAGGCGGCGTCCGCCTCCCCAATCGCCTGCATCAGGCCCAGCGTCATCTTGTTATTGCAGGTGAAAATCGCCGTCGGCGGCATTGCCATGCGCAGCAGTTCCATACCGCAGCGATAGCCGCTCTCCCAACTGAAATCACCGCGCTGGAAGTACGGATCCGGAATGGGCAGACAAGCTTCCTGCATCGCTTTGCGAAACCCCTCGATGCGCTCGACTCCGTTCCACAGGTCGGTCCGCGGGGCGATAATCGCGATGTCTTTGTGGCCCAGTTCGATCAGGTAGCGCGTGCCTTCATATGCGGCTCCGAGATTGTCGATCACAACCGCTGTTCCTTTGAACCCGACCACCGGCAGACGGTCGATGAACACAATAGGGAATCGGCGACGGGTCAGCCGGTCGTAGGCCGCATATCCGTCCGAGCAGGCCAGCACCACTCCGCCGACGCGATGCGAGTAAAGCATCGCCAGGTTGTCCCGTTCCTGTTTGGGATCCTCGTTCGAGTTGCTGAAGATCACCGAATATCCCGCGTTGCGCGCCGTATCCTCAACGCCGCACATCAACTCCACGAAAAAAGGATTGGTCAGGTCCGGAACCACCATCCCGACCACGTTGCTGCGGCCCGTCTTGAGACTTCGGGCCATGTGATCGGGATGGTAATCGAGCGCCCGCATCGCCTCCTCGACGCGGCGCCGCATGGTCTCGCTGACGCGATCTTTGCCGTTGACCACGGCCGAAACGGTCGCGTTGGAGACACTGGCAAGACGCGCTACATCCTTAATGGTCGAGAACTCAAAGGATTTCTTGGGCATTACGGGCGCTCCTCCGCGAGGAGGATTTACGCGACTAGATTAACATGCCCGCCCCCGCGGACAGCCGGCGATCAAAAAGCATATCGGAGTCCGAACTGCATGATGCGTGGATCGGCGGCTGTCACGATGCGGCCGAACGTCGAAGAAGACACGCTGCTGCTCGGGTTTCCCAGATTGGCATGATTGAAAAGGTTGTAAGCCTCCGCGCGGAACTCAATGCTGTGTCCCTCCCGGTACGGCATGGCGAACTTCTTGAACATGGACACGTCCACCTGTTGGGACCCTGGACCACGCAGCGTGTTCCGGCCTATGTTCCCGAACGTGCCGAGGGCGTTCACGAGAAATGCCTGGGTGTTGAACCACTGTGCGATCTTCTGAGCCTTGGTCCGGTCCCCGGGAATCGCCGGGTTGCCGACGATGTCGGCCCTGTCCAGGCCGATGCCGCTGCGCGCGTCGTCAATGCCGGAGGAGATCGTCAGCGGGCCGCCGGTCTGCAGACCGATGATGCCGTTGGCCTGCCATCCGCCAAGCAGATAGCGCAGCGCGGTCTTGCCGGCGCCGTAAGGCAGCGTGTAGTTGAAGGATCCGATGAATCGTCCGGTATGGTCGAAATCCGAAATACCGTGATCGGCCGCAATGCTGCCGAAGGGATGGGTGGTCCCGTCTCCCTCAAACGCGGTACTGGACATGATATCTGTGCTCTTCTGCCACGTATAACCTGCCAGGAAAGTCAGTCCCGAACTCAACCGCCGCTCCAGACTTAGTATCAGCGCGTGGTAGTCCGACCATCCGTAAGTCCCGGCGAAAGTGATCTGTGTGTATTCCGGCCGGGGCCGTCTCTGATTCGTGTTAGTGAGTGTCGCCGCAGGTGAGTAGATCGCGGCATTGATATCGGATGTCTGCAGCAGATTCCTCCCGGCCGATCCCTGATAGCTGGCGCGAAACATCATGGAGCCGGCGAAAGCACGCTCCACGGTCAAGTTCCACTGATGAATCGTCGGATGCCCAAACGCCGGATCCATCGCCACCAGAAGAAAGGGAATCGGGAACGTCTGGCTGGCGGTCGTGGGCCGTGGCACCGGATACGGATTCACGTATCCCTTGTACGGATCGTCGTAACTGGACGGCGCCACGATATCCACTCTTACCGCATCCGGCGGCGAAGAGGCCGGCCGATTGTAGGTCAAGCCGCTGGTCTGATCGTGGAAGCGGCCGTAACCTCCGCGGATGGCCGTCTTGCCGTTGCCGAACACATCCCAAGCGAACCCGATCCGAGGATCGGCCAGCGCATAGTCGGAGTGGACGACGGAATTCGGAACACCTGGGTCGCCGCCCGCCAGCATCCCGGGAGGCAGGTGAGGAAACCTGGTGGAATGCACGCCAGCATCGTAGGCCTTGGGATCGAACTGGGTCGCCAGATAATTCGGAACGTCCGTGAAGGGGACGAAAGGATTCCAGCGCAGGCCCAGGTTCAGCGTCAGGCGGCGATTGACCTTGATGTTGTCCTGCACATACGCGCCGTAGAGATTCCGCAGCAGATTGACGTAATTGGGATCGACCTGCGTGAACGCCGAGGGCTTGCCCAGAATGAAGTCGGCCAGATTGTCGCCCGAGTACTTCCCGGCGAAATCGAACCGTCCCACTGACTCGAAATCCGCGGTAAGCAGGCTCTGTTCCCGCACCATGTCGATTCCCCACGTGATCTCGTGACGTCCGTGCACCAGGCTCCAGGAATGCTGGATGTTGTACTGGTTCCGGGGAATCCGATACAGGTTGTTGTAGCGGACGTTGAAGTAGCCCGAGATCAGCGTGCGGATCTCCGGACCGTGTGCGAGGTTCGGCACATTAATCCCGAAATCGCCCTGGCTCGGGAAGGGTGCTCCGTGCGCGATATTCGCGTCCCGATTATAGCTGAGCGACGTATTGGTCAACAGGGTCGGAGTGATTGTGTAGGAGTAACTTGCGACCGCACTCTGACTGCGCCAGTTCTGATCGGTGATCGACAAACCGGTCTGCTGGTTATAAGCTGTAAGTAAATTAGTGAGATCCCATTTACCCGGCAGGTGCAGAGCGTCGAAGAAGTAGCGGCCGGAGATGTGCTGCCGCTCATTGGGATAATAGTCCACACGCCCGATGTACTGATAATTGTTCGACTGCGAAACGGTGGAATACGTATAGAACCCGTTGGCCTGCGTGGGAATCGGAATCAGCTTCAGAAAATTCGCGGCAGCGACGTCGAGTTGCGAGGCGGGAACGATATTGCCCGGATACGGCACGCCGGTCACCGGATCCTTCAGCGCGACCTTGTACCCGGTGAAGTCTCCCCGCCTCTGCGCTGCCGTGGGGACTGTGGCCGAAAGCGTGGATGGACGCGACCGCAGATTGGTGCCCTGAAACGATCCGAAGAAGAACAGCTTATTGCGGATGACCGGTCCGCCTAGCGAGAAGCCGTACTGGTTGCGCTTCAGTCCGTCATCCGCCGTAGCAAAAAAATTCCTTCCATTCAGGTTGCTGTTGCGCAGAAACTCGAACATCGAGCCGTGGAGTTGGTTGCTGCCCGATTTCGTAACGATATTGACGATCCCGCCGCCGCGCCCGGCAAACTTCGCGCTATAGCTGTTCGTCTCGTAACTGAACTCCTGCACCGCGTCCGGATTCGGCGCCACGTTGGCGACTTCGGTATAGGGGTCCTCATGGATGCCGCCGTCGAGGAAAAATGACGTCGAATTACCGCGCCCACCGCTGACCGAAACCAACTGGCTGGCCGATTCGGGACGCGTCGCGCCCTGGTTAAACGAGGACGAAGACGCATTCAGGGTTCCGGGAGTGACTGCCACTAACTGCAGAATGTTGCGGCCGTTGAGCGGCAGATCCGTGATCATTTTCTGGTGAATTTCAGTGCCCACGGTCCCCATGCGGACGTCGACCATTTCGGCCGCCCCAACCACCGACACCGATTCGGAAACCGAACCGAGCGTTAGCGCGACGCCGATCGTGGCCTGCTGCCCAACCTGCAGCACGACATCCGGAATTTTGTGTGTGTTGAAGCCCTCGCGGGTGATGGTCATCGCATAATGACCGGCGGGTAGCGATTGGAAAACGTAATACCCGATCTCGCTCGTCAGCACGCTGCGCTCGATGCCCGTGGCCAGATCGACCGCGGTCACTTTGGCGCCGGCTACGGTCGCTTGCGAGCCGTCAGTCACGGTTCCCGCGATGGAACCGGTTTCTCGTTGAGCGATCAACGGCAGAGAGAACGCCGCGACCAGGAAGAAGGCAGTGATACCCACTCGCATGGCAAAACCCTCCTCTGAAAATCTGGTCGATCATAACGTTACACCAATTCGCTGTCAAGCAGTTTTTTGACTCAACCCCTATTAATCCAGTGATCCGAGCGCTGTTGAGCAGTATTGTACGCCGGCTTGGTGAAACGTTCTTTTCGACTTGACCGTGACCTGCCCCGGTGATACAACAGCAAAGAGCCTGACCGACAAACGACCCTTATGTTGACCCGAAGGAGCTTTCTCTGGACGCCGCTGGCCGCCAAACTTGCGGCCGCAACTGCCGACTGGGACTTGGAGATGGAGCAGGTAACTCACGGACCGAAGCACCATTACTTCGGCTATATCGGACACGTGAAGAACACGCCCTGGAACGGAAACGGTCGATATATGGTGCTCCTGCGGACCGGCTTTCAGGACCACATGCCGGCTCCGGCCGATGCGGCGGATGTCGTGCTGGTGGATACCGAGCGGAAGAATCAGGTGCACGCCATCGATCAGTCACACGCGTGGAATCCGCAGCAGGGGACGATGTTTTACTGGAACCCGAAGGCTGCCGACACGCAACTCATCTTCAACGATCGCGATCTGAAGACCAACCACGTTTTTGCCGTCCTCTTCGACGTCGCAAAGGAAAAACGCATCCGCGAGTATCGCTACGACGACACGCCATTCGGCAATAGCGGTGTCGCGCAGAACGGAGGCTACTTCCTCGGCCTGAATTATGGCCGCCTGGCGCGGCTCCGCTCGGTAACCGGCTATCCGGAAGCGTACGACTTTACGAAAGGGATCGCCGCGCCGGAAAACGACGGGATCTTCATCGTGGAGATCGAGAGCGGCAAGAAACGGTTGCTGGTGTCATTCCGCCAACTGGCGGAACTCATTTCGGCCAAGCGTCCCGACGTCGTCGGAAAGCATCTGTTCATCAACCACACGCTGTGGAACCGCGATGACAACCGGATTTACTTTTACGTCCGCGCCGATTTCTATGCGAAGACCGGCCGGGTGGACGTTCCCTGCACAATTCATCCGGACGGCAGCGGCCTGAAGGCGCACCCATACGTGGGCGGCCATCCGGAATGGGAATTCGGCACGCATCTCGTCGGCGATAAGGACGGCCGGCAGGTGCTTTACGATGTCGACAAGATGGAGATCGTCGGCAATCTGGGTCCGAAGGAGATTCTGCCCGCCTCCGATGCCGACTCGGCGCTTTCGCCCGACGGTAAGTGGTACGTGAACGGATACCGCGTCGGCCACGAAGATTTCTACGCCATTCTGCGCCGCGGCGACAACTCTTACGTGCGCTCCCAGGCGTTCCCGATCGACAACTGGATCGGGACCGATTTGCGGCTGGATCCCGCACCCTGCTGGAATCGCACCAGCGACGCCATCGCTTTCCCCGCCATCGCCGACGATAAAGAGAGGACGCGCCAGACGTTTGTGCTCCGCATTCAGTCGCGGAAGAAGGCGTAAAACCAATGCAAATCGCGAGACGACTTCTGTGCTGCCTGCTCTTCGCGCCCCTGCTTCCGGCTCAACTTCCTCCGCCCCAGGATTCCAGAAACATCTACATCCCGGACACCGATACACACTTCAGGCCGATCCCGTTCTGGCGCCACGCTTCCCACGGCACCCGGGCGCAGTGGGAGGAGCGCAGGCAGTTCCTGCGTGGACAGATTCTCTCCGCGGCAGGACTCGACCCGTTGCCGGAAAAAACGCCTCTTCACGCACAGGTGTTCGGCCGCATTGCCCGCGACGGCTACTCCATTGAGAAGGTCCTGCTGGAAACCTGGCCCGGTTTTTATTTGGGTGGTAACCTCTATCGCCCCAGCGGAAAGTCTGGCAGGTTTCCCGGTATCCTGCGTGCCCACGGGCACTGGATCCACGGCCGCCTGGAGGATACGGATCTGTGTTCGAATCCGGGCTTCGGCATCAGCATGGCGCGGCAGGGATACGTGGTGTTCGCGTACGACATGGTAGGCTACAACGACACCAGACAAACGCCGCACGAATTCGGTGCGCCGCGCGAATACCTCTGGGGCTTCGGCCCGCTTGGATTGCAACTCTGGGATTCGATGCGCGCGGTCGATTTTCTACAGTCGCTGCCGGACGTCGATCCCGAGCAGATCGGGATGACGGGTGCGTCGGGCGGGGGCACCCAGACGTTCACACTCTCGGCCGTCGACGACCGCGTCAAAGTGTGCGCGCCCGTAAACATGGTATCCGCAATCATGCAAGGCGGATCGTCTTGCGAGAACGCACCGAATCTGCGTGTCGATACCTACAACGTGGAGATCGCGGCCATGATGGCGCCTCGCCCCATGATTCTGGTGTCGAGTCCGTGGGACCAGAGTCGCAACACGATGACCGAGGAGTCGGTTGTCATCCGCGGGATCTACTCGCTGTTCGCCAGGCGCGACAACCTGGACGCAGTGCAGATCGAAGCGCAGCATAACTACAACCGGGCCAGCCGTGAGGCCGTTTATCGGTTCTTTGGCAAACACTTCGGCAAGAAGCCGGCGGAGATCATGACGTCGGAACAGCCCTTCACGGCGGAGAAGGTGGAAGACATGCTGGCGCTGCACGAAAAAAAATTGCCGGCGAATGCGCTCGACTACGACGGTCTGTTCGCCGAGTGGCGGGAAATGGCGCGGCGGCAAAGCGAGCAGACGCGGGACCTCGCGGCGCTTCGGCGGCGCCTCTCCTACGCGTTAGCGGCCGAGATGCCGTCGAAGCCGGTGCGGGAGATCGACGGAGAGAAGATTGTGATCGGGCGGGGCGGACGCAAGGATCGAGTGCCAGGATTGTGGCATGCGGGGAAGGGATCGCCGCTCCTGCTCGTCCATCCGGACGGTGCGGCAGCGGCGCAAAAGACGAAGTTCGCGCAGGCCGCTCTCGCGGAGGGACGTCCGCTGCTGCTGATCGACGCGTTTCAGACAGGATCGGCAGTAGCGCTGCGGGACCGGTCGAACCGGTTTTTCCTGACGTTCAATAAGAGCGACGACGCCAACCGCGTGCAGGATATCCTGACGGCGCTCGCATTCCTGCGTGAGGAGAGCCAGGAAAAAATCGAACTCCGAGGACTGGGCAAAGCCGGCGTCTGGTGCCTGTTCGCAGCCGCCGTCGCCGATCCGGCATGGAAACTCACGCTCGCTGCCGAGTTGGCGGGCTTCCACGGAACGGACGAAGATTTCCTCCGGCAATTCTTCGTTCCCGACATTCAGCGAGCGGGCGGACTGGAAGCGGCCATGCGCGTAACCGCCGGCATACGGCAATGAAAGCTCTTCCTGATGGCCACACTCGCCGTGGTCCCGGATTGCTTTGCAAGATGTCGCCGTCAACGCCCGATGCGGCGATTTCTTCGACGCCAAGAACCTCGCTCTTGAGTCGAACGTGACCGTGGTGGTGCGGGGTGAAGGTCGTCGATCTGAGCCAGGCGACTGTCATACCGGGCCTGATCGACTGCCCCACGCACATGTGTCTGGACGGCATCCGCTACGACGACTGCGTGCTCAAGAAGTCACTGCAATATCGCGGTATTTAGGCCACCGTCTCCGCGCGGAAGGCGCTCATGGCCGGTTTCACCAGTCGGATATTGAAACCGAAGGAGCCTCTTATCGAGACGGGGCCCAGCGGGACGCGATTGACAACGGATCTTTGAAGATCCCAATGTGGTCTCTTATTTGGCCGCCGAGTAGATGAGGAGCGCTGGCAGTGATCGGCTCCGCTGGCGGCATCGCAATTGAAAAACGGCAGCGAGAGTTACGCCGGCTTGCACCTGGCCGAACTCCGATACCCATTTCAGATGCGCGCGAAGGACGAGCCGAGCAGGCTGACCTGCAGGTAGGCGATTTTATCGACTGATCAAACAAGTGGTGAGTTTGCAGTCGAGACCGAACGTCCTGGCGTGGCCGGCGTCCTGGCGTGCTACGTGGACGCGGCAAGAAGTAACAGACTATATGAATCAGGCCTTCCGGCGCGAGATGCATATACACGAACGCAGTCGGTAAAAAGGCAAAACGTCAGGAAGCCGTCCCCACCCTTCCGTTGGGCCGCCGAATTTGGTAGAGTTATGCCAATTCATCTAGGCATAGTCCAAGGAGGGGCTTGAATGAGTACTGTCCTCAGTGGGGCGCCGCCGGAGATAGCCGCATCGGTCGACGATGTGGACATAAAACCGCAGTTCCCTGGAATCCCAACAACATCGGATGGAGCAGGCATGGTGGTCTGGGTGGAAACCCATATTACTCAAGGGGCTTGCGCCTATCCCATAACGTCCTCTACGACCATGGGTGGAGGTTATCAGGCCGAGGTAGCCAACGGTAAACGTAATCTCTGGGGCGAAGAACTCGCGTTTGTCGAGCCGGAGTCGGAGCACAGCGCAGCTACTACCTGCGAAGGCTTTGCTGTGGCCGGCGGACGCGTCTGCAACTTCACTTCGGGCCAAGGGCTCATCCTCATGAAGGAGGTCCTGTACACGATCTCGGGCAAGCGCCTGCCGATTGTTTTCCATATCGGCGCGCGGGCGCTGACTTCGCACTCCCTCAACGTGCATACCGGGCATGACGATGTCTACGGCGTCTCGGATTGCGGCTGGGGAGTGCTCTATGCGCGTAATGCGCAGGAGGCAGGCGATTACGCGCTCATCGCACGGCGCGTGGCCGAAGCGACCGAGACCCCGTTCCTCAATGTCCAGGACGGATTCCTTACCACTCACACCATCGAAAACGTGCGACTGCCCGAGCCGGAGTTGATGAAGCTGTTCGTCGGCCATCCCTCGATGCACGTGCGCAACCTGATGGACCCGCAGATCCCGCTCATGTCCGGCGTTGTTCAGAACCAGGACAGCTACATGAAAGGGAAGATCGCGCAGCGGCGATTCTATGACCGCGTCCTGCCCACCGTCAAATCGGTGATGCGCGAATACGGCGATCTCACGGGACGGCGTTATGACACCGTCATGGGCTACCGCCTGGAAGATGCGGAGTACGCGATCGTCGGCTCCGGCTGCATGATCGAAACGGCTGAGGCCGCAGTCGATTATCTGCGCAGCCACGGCATCAAGGCGGGAGTTCTGCACATCACGTGCTTCCGGCCGTTCCCGTCGGTCGATATCGTGCGGGCCTTGCGTCATGTCAAGGCGATAGCGGTCCTGGAGCGGCTCGATATCCCGATGATGGAATCAAACCCGCAGCTCTGCGAGATCAAGGCGGCGTTTGCCGATGCTATGGCGGAGACGCCCGGATTCCCACGCCTCACCCGGATGCCGCGCTTCACCGGCGGTTCGGCCGGACTGGGCAGCCGCGATGTGCGCGCCGGCGATTTCATCGCGATCGTCGATAACATGCGTAGCGCGCAACCGCACCCATATTTCACCGTCGGCATCAAGCACGAGCTGTCGCTCCAATCGGATCACGATCCGGATGTGCGCGATCCCGGGTCGTTCTCGATGCGCGGCCACTCGGTCGGCGGATATGGATCGGTGACCACGAACAAGGTGATCGCCACCATTGCCGGGGAAGTGTTCGGCATGGACGTGCAGGCCTATCCGAAATACGGATCGGAGAAAAAGGGCCTGCCTACCACCTACTACCTGACGATCGCACGCCAGCATATCCGCGTGCATTCGGAGCTGGAGCACGTGGAGTTTGTGGCGCTCAACGACGTGAACGCGTTCAACCTGGAGAATCCGCTGGCCGGGCTTTCGCAGAACGGCATGGTGTTCGTGCAGAGCCATCGCACGGATCCGGCCGAAATCTGGAACTCGGTGCCCGCATGGGCGCGACAGGCGATGACCGAGAAGAACGCACGCCTGTTCGCGCTGGATACGGTCGCGATCGCGAAGGAAGTCTCCTCGCGCGCCGACCTGGTGCAGCGCATGCAAGGCATCGTACTGCTCGGCATCTTCCTGCACATCACACCCTTCCAGAAGGAACTGCTGCTCAGCGACGAGCAGATCTTCAAGGGAGTGGAGAAGTCGCTGCGGAAGTACTTCGGCAAGCGCGGCGAGCAGGTGGTGAAGGACAACCTGAAGGCCGTGGAGCGCGGCTATCGCGAAGTGATCGAAGTGCCGCGCGAGATCATGCTGGCGACCGCCGAACGCGATCGGGCGAACGCCGGATTGCGCGTAATGTCGGGAGGAGCTTAGCCATGACGAATCCGATTCCGTTTGAAACGCGGTTCCAGGATATACAGGCCCACGTCGTCGATATCGCTGATTTTAACGAGCGCGTCGTGGGAGCTTACAACAGCGGCATCGCCGAGAAAGGGCTGCCCGCCGACGATATGGTGGCGCGCAGCATTATTCCCGGCGGGACCGGCGCTTTGCGCGATTTCAGCTACATCGCGCCGGACATCCCGGAGTTCATCGCCGCCAACTGCGTGGGTTGCATGGAGTGCGTCACGCAATGTCCGGATACGGCGATTCTGGGTAAGGTCGCAGAGCCCAAGACGCTGGAGGAGCATCTGGCGGGCATTACCGATCAAGGCCTGCGCGCACAGATGGCCGAGCAGTGGGTCAAGACGAACAAGTACTTCAACGTGCTCGAGAAGAAGGGCGTCGGCGGCGGCGATTTCGGCATCTTCATCGATCCCACCAAGTGCAAGGGCTGCGCGGAGTGCGTGGACGCCTGCGGGGATCACGACGCGCTGAAGATGGTCCGCAAGACCGACGAGAACCTGGACTGGTATCGCAAGACGTTCGGCTTCTACAAGTCGATGCCCGATACGCCGCCGAAATTCATTAACGAGAAGGCGCTTTCGGACATGATGCTCGCCGAACGCTCGCTGCTCTACGTCGGCGGGGCCGGGTCGTGCATGGGGTGCGGGGAGGCCACCGCGCTGCGCATGATGCTCGCCGCCACCGGCTTCCAATACGGGCAGGAGAATATCGGGATTGTCGCTGCCACCGGCTGCAATACGGTGTACACGTCCACCTATCCTTATAATCCGTATCGTGTGTCGTGGACGAACTCGCTGTTCGAAAACGCGCCCGCCGATGCCATGGGCGTACGGGCGCGCTGGGACCAGTTGGGCTGGCAGTCAAAGCGCCTGTGGATCGTGGGCGGCGACGGCGCCATGCTCGACATCGGCTTCCAGTCGCTCTCGCGTATGCTGGCGTCCGCGATGGACATCAAGGTGCTCGTGCTCGATACCCAGGTTTACTCGAACACGGGCGGTCAGACGTCCACCGGATCCTTTAAGGGCCAGGACGCCAAAATGAGCTTCCACGGCAGCGCGATTCCGGGCAAGAAGGAGAACCGCAAGGAGATCGGGAACATCTGCATGATGCATAAGGATGTGTACGTCGCCCAGACCACTTGCGCACATCCGAACCATTTCTACAAGGCGGTGATGGAGGCCAACCAATTCCCGGGGCCGGCGCTCATTAACGTCTTTACCACCTGCCAGCCCGAGCACGGCGTGGGCGACAATATGGCCGAACATCAGGCGAAACTGGCGGCGGATTCGCGCAGTTTTCCCGTGTTTATCTATGATCCGCGGAAGGGCTCGCGCATCAAGGAGCGGCTCAGCCTGGTGGGCAATCCGAACGTGAAGGAAGACTGGTACGTGAATCCGAAAACGGGCGAGCAGATCGATTTCGTTTACTTCGCCCGGACCGAAGGACGCTTCGCGAAGCATTTCGACAAAGAAGGCAAACCTTCGGAAACGCTGTTGGCCGCGCAGCAGGATCGGCTGGAAAACTGGCACATGCTGCAGGAACTGGCGGGATTGCGATAACGCAGTCCCGCTTGGTTTGTACACTGTAACGCAGGAGGCACGATGATGATCCAGGTCGATCTCGTGTTGCTGGCCGAAACGCTGCGTACTCGCGGGTGCGAGGCGTGTCACGAAATACTGGCGGGGCCCCATGGATATCAGGAAGGATTGGTCGTGGACGAAGATTTCTTTCCTCTGTGGGAGCTGAGCCTTCCGGAAAACAATGAGGCAGTCGAACAGCTCGACTTCGCGGCGATCAAAGCCCGCCGCCGTCCGGGTTGGACGATGTCCCCTCCCGCCCTGGGGGCGCACTGAACGATGACGTGCGCCGAGTTGCTGCAAAAATTGAGTGACTATCTGGATGACGCGGCCAATCTCACGATGAAGGCCGAACTGGAGCGGCATTTGAGTAAGTGTCGGAAGTGCCGCGTCATCTGGGATACCACACGAAAGACCGTTCGCGTTTTTAAGGGACTGGAGCCGTATCCGCTTCCGCCGCAGCTTGAATCGCGGCTGCTGGAAGCTATCGCACGAAAAGCCCGCGTCGCGGCTTCATGAAATCAACGCGTGAAGATCCGTTCACATGGGCAACGCAGTTTACCCGCATCG
>Ga0070741_10012408_pt1 | contig 15401 bp, 13 predicted proteins | sample Coa_R1_4_FD_66440 | JGI IMG/M metagenome (GOLD analysis project Ga0070741, IMG submission 66440) | Surface soil microbial communities from Centralia Pennsylvania, which are recovering from an underground coalmine fire - Coalmine... | ecosystem: Environmental > Terrestrial > Soil > Unclassified ... | reverse complement strand
GACGCGGCTGGCGGCGCGGCTGCCGAGCTCGATCGACCAGCCGGTGGGGGAGGAAGACGACACGAGTGTGGCCGACTTCGTCATGGATCAATCTGACCGCGGCCCAGAGGAGCTGGCGCATGAGCGCCTGCTCCGGCGCGAAGCCGAGCGGATGCTGAGCGAGACGCTGACCGAGCGCGAGCGGCTGGTGCTGCAGATGCGCTTTGGGCTGGGCGATGGGCACGTCTACCCGCTGGAGAAGATTGGGGAGAAGCTGGGCCTGACGCGCGAGCGGGTGCGCCAGATCGAGGCGCAGGCGTTGCGTAAGCTGCGCGATCCCAGCGTGAGCAGCCGCCTGCGCCACTATCTCACGGCCTAAGCTCACGGTGGAGGGGCAGCACCGCTCTGGCCGGGTGATCCTTGGGATCGCCCGGCCCCAGAAGGCCATAAGCTCGCGGCGTCAGGCCGGCAGACAGGCCGGCATCAGACGTTGTTCGGGTCGCCGACGTAGGTCCACCAGTTATTGGCGATCCCACCGGTGGTGCCCGGCGCGTGAGGGAGACGCTCGAGCCACCACAGGTGATGCAGGCGCATGTCGCCTTGGCCCCAGTCGCGGCAGTCGACGAGCCGCCGCTCGCCGGTGAGGTGGGGGAAGCGCAGCCAGTCGTCGCAGTCGCTGAGCACTGGTCGAGGATTGCCCCAGTCGTAATCACGCTCGCTGTTCGGGGCGAAGTGCACGTTCCCCACCGAGGCATGGCCCGGCGCCTGCTGGTCATAGCGCGTGAAGTGCTCCCAGAGGTTAGCCGGGCCACGTCGGTGGCGATAGACGTGCACCATGATCGATTCGACACGATGGCCGAGGTCCTCGAGCATGCAGCCAACCTCTCGCTCGTAGTTGAAGCCCATGGCGATGAACCGACGGCGCGGGCGCGGCAGGTTCGGCGGTAGCTCGAGTGGCGGAGCATTGCACCAGAAGGCGCCGGGGCCAATCATCAGCGACTCGTAGTAGCCACTGTAGGGCATGCCAAAGAGCCAGACCTCATCGATCTGCTCCGCATTGATTCGCTCGATCACCTCGAACCGGCGCAGAATGGCCACATAATCGGCGGCATCGGGCTCGTGGAAGCGGCGTGTCTCCCAGCAGCGCAGGTAGTCGTCCGCGTCGTAGCGGAAGCCATCTTGCTTCGGCGGAAATTCATCGATTTCGATACGCTCGACGAGCTCGTACTCGAGCTGCCCGTGGCTGGCGTGCCACACGTCGCGCACGTACTCGACGGCTAGGGTATCAGGATCGTGCCAGCCGGCCGAGGCGCCCATCGCCTCAGCCAGCCGTGTTCCCTTCTGGCGATCGATGGTGGGGTTGTAGGTGAGAGTGAGTACCCGCCGCTTCATTGTGCGCTCTTGCCTGCCGACTAGTGTAAGGTATTGGATGGCTACGTACTGCGCCGCGGGAGGGGAGGGATAATCGTGGCTGCAGCCTCCACCCTCGAAGGTGCGCGACGCTGCGGGCCGGCGGAACGCGCGCAGACCAGAGAGCAGTGGCGAGTATGTTTGCAAGACCGATCCGCGGGAGCGATAGTACCGGAGCCGTGCCGTCGCCCTCTCCTCGCCTGGCGGCGGCGCGTCGGCAGGCAAAGCCTGGGCCAGTAGCCGAGTCCCGCCGCCTGGTGGCGGCGCGCCGGCGGGCAGAGCGGGCCGAGCAGCTCGCCGGCATCCTCTCGCAGGTGGCGGCCGCGTGCACACTGCCGGAGGCAGCCGAGGCGCTCCTGCGCGGCGCCGTCCTTCTGCTGGATGGCTGCCACGGGGTGCTGCGTCTCTTTGACCCGGCGCATCGCGAGATCCAGTTCAGCCTTGTGCTCGAGCGGGCGGGGCCGGCGCGCTTTCGAACGCCTCCCGTGGCGCCCTACGTGGGCCCGCCGCTCCCGGGCAGCTTTGCGGCGGCGATACTGGCCGGCATCCCGGCCAGTATCGTGGCCGACCGGTGGACGCTCGATCCGGCCACCTATCCCTATGTGGAGGAGGCGCGGCGCAAAGGCCATCGCGCCGCGGTCAATGTGCCGATTACTAGCGAAGGCCGCCGCGTGGGAAGCCTGCACGTGGACCATACACGCCCGGGCGCCTTTGGGCGGGCCGATCTGGCGCTGGCCGAGTCGCTCGGCACGCTGGCCGGAGCGGTGATCGAGCGCCACCAGATGGAGATGACGCTGCGCGAGGAGGAGCGCCAGCGCGCTCGGCTCGAGGGCGCGCTGCTCGTGGCGCAGACGGCCGTGCACGAGGTGGGCAACCTGCTCACTCCGCTTGTTGGCTACGCTGAGCTGCTGACGCTCAATCGAGCCGTGGCATCCGACCCCACCCTCACCCTCTATGCGAGCAAAATCCAGGAGGCGTGCCGCGCGCTGATGGCCAGGGTCCGCCAGCTCCAGCGCCTGACGCGGCTCGAGCCTAGCAGTGTCGACTACGGCGCCGGCCAGCTGATGCTGGATCTCGACCGGAGCTCGGCTCCGGCAGCGCCCACTTCCCAGGAGAGAGACGAGTAGCCGGCCACTGTGATAAAGCGCTGAAGGTGATTGACGCTGCCCAGAGCGTCCGGTTACGATGTTCAGGATGGGACGTCAGGCTCCCTGGGGCTCTGGACCGGCGCCGGCGCCATTTGCCTGGCTGCCGCACGCCCTTAGCCTGTGCGGGCTCGGCTGCGGCTTTCTCTCGCTACTGGCAAGCGCCTCCTATGAGCTGCCATCGGCCGCGGCCTTCATCATTGCGGCTATCTTCTTCGATGGCTTCGATGGCGCTGCTGCCCGCGCACTGCGCTGCGAGGGCACGTTTGGCGAGATGCTGGATTCGCTGGCCGATCTGGTCGTCTTTGGTGTCGCGCCGGCCTTTCTCACCTATCAGGCTAATCTGCACTACTTTGGCATCGGCGGGGCGCTGGCTGGCGCCTTTTTTGCCGGCTGCGGCGCCATTCGGCTGGCACGCTTTCCGCTGGTCAAGGCCAAGCAGTACTTCGTGGGATTGCCGATCCCCATGGCCGGGGCGTTTCTGGCCATGCTGGGCGTCTTTGCCGCCGAGGTTCCGGCCGTCTTCGTGCCGGTGGCGACGATCGGTGTGGCGTTGCTCATGGTCAGCACCATCCATTTCCCCAAGTTCGGCACCGCCCTGGGCGTGCTCCCACCATGGGCGCGCTGGGCGCTCTGCCTGGCGATGGCGCCGCTCCTGTTTGCCGTGGCGCCGAAGACGATCCTCGTGCTGCTGGCCGTCTATCTCCTGCTAGGCCCGGCCAGCGAAGTGCGTCTTGCACTCGATAACGCGCCGCACAGGCATCACAGCCGTGGCTGATCGGCCGGCACTGGCCGCGATGCGGGAAGGCCTGCCTCTGGTAGCCACCGCCGCGCTGGCTGCAGCGCCGGCAATGGCAAGGTCTCGCCCTGTTGGGACGGCACTGCTCGCGCTCGCTGCCTCGCTGGCCTGGTTCTTCCGCGATCCGCCGCGCACCTGTCCGGGCGATCCGGAGCTCCTCTACGCCCCTGCCGATGGCGTCGTGACCGCCATCGAGGAGATCGACTGGTCCTGGTTTATCCAGGGCCGCGCACTCCGAGTCGTCACCTTCCTTTCCATCTTCGATGTCCACGTCATTCGCAGCCCGGCCACAGCGCGCCTGGTGGCCTACGAGCGCCTCGCCGGTGGATTCGCCCCGGCCTTCCTTGCCGGCCACTCCGAGCGTAATGCGCGCCAGCTCCTTGCCCTTGTCCGCACTGCCGGTGATACCAGGGGAGCCGGCGAGGGCCATACTCCCGGCGATGCCGAGGGAGCCGGCGAGGCTGGTAAGCACCAAGGCCGGCCGACTCCCGGCACGCGCCCGGAAGAGCAGCCAGATTACGAGAGTGGGCCTCTGCCGGGGCCGATCGTTCAGCTACCGGCTCCAGAGCACCGGATCGTGGTGGCCCAGGTGGCCGGGCTGCTGGCTCGCCGCATTGTTTCCTGGCGCTGGCCGGGCGACCGACTCGCCGCCGGCGAAAAGCTGGGCATGATCAAGCTCGGCTCGCGCGCCGATCTGCTGGTGCCGGCCGGGGTGGCGGTGCCGCTGGTATGCACCGGCGCGCGCGTGCGGGCCGGCCTCACGCCGTTGCTGCGCTATGAGTGCTAGCTGTAACGCACCAGGCTGAAGGAGACGGTATTCGCCGCTGGGCGGCTGCGCGGCGCGTGCTGGCCGGCAGGGTGCCCAGCCGGCAGGGTGCCCGGCCGGAGAAGGCTCAGCGATTACCGGCGCGGACATCGCGTTTCGGTGGGCGATCGACGCCGATCTGATCGTCGCCGGTAGTATCCGACTTTGTCCCGCCGGCGTCCACGGCCGGCCGGTCGCGATCGAGGGCATCGGGTACGGCGCGATCGGCGGCGGTGACGTCGGTGAGGTTATCGGCCGCTGCGGTCGCCGTGCCGGCACCGGCTGATCCTCCCTCATCGACCTCCTCGGGAACCGAGACGCCGCCGGGCACCTGCTGTGGCGCATAGACGCGCTCTTCCTCATCGAGCGCACGGAAAGGATTCTTGGTCACCGGCGGGTTCGGCGGAACTGGCTGCTCAGGCATGGCTCGTGCTCGCTTTCTCCTGGTCGCTTCGCTCTGGTCATGGAGTGGCCACGACGTACAGCTCGTAATCGCCGCCGGCCATCCATCTCTCTTCATGCATGAGCCGTACCACGTAGAATTCGTGTGGAGATGATGGCCTCTCGTCCGGCCGGTAAAGGTTCACCGGCCATGGCGGTGCCAGCGGTGCAACCGGCAGCCGAGCCGGCGGCACGGCGCCATGCGCTGCTGATCGCCTTAGGGGCGCTGCTGGTGAGCGTGCTAGCGATCGTGCCGGCAACGATCGTTCGCCTGCACCAGACGGCGCTTGACGAGAGCAGCGCACCGGTGGTTACGGTGGAGATCGCTGCCGAGGGGATGCGCTTCGTGCCGGATGAGATCCACGTCCCGCGCGGCGCCTTGGTGCGCATCGAGCTCACCGACCACGATCCCACCGGCCCGCACGATCTGCAGACGTTTGGGCAGCGGGGCGATGTGCGCGTGATTGCCTGGCCCGGCGAGACACGAACGGCTACCTTCAGCGCGGCCGACCGGCCGGGCCGCTATGCCTTTCTGTGTACGCTGCGCGGCCACGCCGATGCCGGCATGAAAGGGGTGATCGTGGTGGAGTGAGCTGCGGGCAGCTGCTGGCCCGCCCGGCCTATGGCCGGCCGGCGGTGGCTGGCTGCGATGTCTCGTCGCGTCCTGGGGCAGGGAGACTCCCGCCCGGGGCCGCGCGCAGCACGGCGAGGTCCCGCTCCAGCTCAGCCACCCTGCTTTGCAGCTGGGTGATCGTGCGCTCGCGCTCCTCCAGCTGCCCCGCCAGGCGCCGCCGGCTGAACGCGCTGCGCAGGCGTCCAGGGAGACTGGCGAGGAATCCAATCAGCAGGCCCGCAATTGCCGCCACCGCGACGACGATCCAGAGTGGCACGCCGGTATAGGAGATCCCTGGAAAATAGAGGCTCACCGCCTGCGTGTTCCAGGAGACGAAGATGGCCAGCACGGCAACGATCGCCGCGCCGAGCAGAAGCCAGATCACGGCCATAGCACCCTCCTCAAGGTACATCTGGCAGCGCCCGGCGAGTCCGGCCTCGTCCAGGCTGCTTGCCCATGACCCAATAGCTCACGTCCACCACCCCGTAAAGAGCAATGCACAAAGCGTGCCTTCCGATACCATTATGCAGCGTTTGTCTCGTGCTCTGCCGGGCCCAGGAGGGCGCGCGCCGTGCCATAGCCATTGGGACATGGACGTGCGCCCGAAGCCCGGAGAAGAATGACCAGTAACGAGTGGGGAGTGCAGCGTGAGCAGAGGCTTTAGCATCGGCGTCGTCGGGGCGACGGGGCTGGTCGGTAGCCAGTTCCTGCGTATTCTGGAGGAGGGCGAGCGGCCGGACCTACCCATTCGCTCGATTCGCCTCTTCGCCTCTGAGCGGAGTGCCGGCCGGCGCATCGTCGTGCGCGGGGAGGAGCTCGTTGTCGAGCGGGCCGCCGCCGACCCCCGGCTCTTCGAGGGGCTCGACTTCGTCCTCACCGCGGTGGATAGCGACGAGCGCTCGAAGACGTTTGGCCCGGCCATCGCCGCGGCCGGCGGCGTGAATGTGGATAAGTCCAACGCCTGGCGCATGGACCCGACGGTGCCGCTGGTGGTGCCAGAGGTCAATCCCGAGGACGCCCGCTGGCATCGCGGCATTATTGCCGGCCCGAACTGCTCGACAACGCAGATGGTGGTGGCGCTCTGGCCGCTGCATCGCGTCAATCCCATCCGGCGCATCGTCGTCTCGACCTACCAAGCCGTCTCGGGCACCGGCGGCGCGGCGATGCAGGAGCTACGCGCGCAGACGCAGGCCGTGGCGCAGGGCCAGCCAATTCAGCGCCAGGTCTACCCGCACCAGATCGTGCAGAACGTCATTCCGGAGATCGGGGGGCTCAAGCCCGAGGGGCACTACAGCGAAGAGCTGAAGATGATCAACGAGACGCGCAAGATCTTCCACGCGCCCGACCTGCCGGTGAGTGCCACCTGCGTGCGGGTGCCGGTGATGGTTGGCCACTCGGAGGCGATTAGTGTCGAGCTCGAGCGGCCGATGTCGCCCGATGAGGCGCGCGAGATTCTGGCCCAGGCGCCTGGTGTTGCCGTCATCGACGATCCGGCGCGCTCGCGATACCCGACGCCGCTCGATGCCGCCGGCCGAGATGAGGTGTTCGTCGGCCGCATCCGGCGCGATCCGTCGCATCCCAATGGGCTGCTGCTCTGGTGCGTCTCCGACAATCTGCGCAAAGGAGCGGCGCTGAACGCAGTGCAGGTCTTCGAGCTGCTGGCGCGCAACGGCTGGCTGGCCGGCGCGCGCCGGGAGCAGCCGGCGCTGGCCGGGGTCTAAGGGCGCCTCATCGCAGCAGGGGCTGGGGACGGAGTCTCCAGAGAGTCTCCAGAGAAAATCTCTCGAAGGCTTGCTCGGCAAGAAACGCCGCGGCAAGCGGAGGAGCACAAGACGATGCCTGTCGAGATCGTGGCCGGTTCTGAGGGCGAGCTGCCCGACCGCCCTTTGGGTCGCACCGGCCTGCGGGTGACGCCGCTGTGCGTTGGCTGCGCCCCGCTGGGCAACATGCCGGAGACCTTCGCCTATTCCGTCTCTGAGGCAGATGCGCTGGAGACGATCCGCACGGCCTTCCGCGGCCCCATTCGATTCCTGGATACGGCTGCCTCGTATGGCGATGGTGAGAGCGAGCGGCGCATCGGCCTTGTGCTGCGTGAGCTGGGTGGCCTGCCGCTCGGCTACGTGCTGCAGACGAAGGCCGACCGCAATCTCCAGACGGGCGACTTCAGCGGCGACCAGATCAAGCGCTCGGTCGAGCGTAGCCTGCGCCTGCTGGGGCTCGATCGCCTGCAGGTGGTGTATCTGCACGACCCCGAGCACACGAGCTTCGAAAACGCGATGTCGCGCGGGGGGCCGGTGGAGGTGCTGCAACGCTTCAAGGATGAAGGCGTGATCGAGCACGTCGGCGTCGCGGGCGGGCCGGTCGAGCTGATGATCCGCTACGTCGAGACGGGCGCGTTCGAGGCTGTGATCACGCACAACCGCTTCACGCTGATCAACCGCACCGCCGAGCCGCTGATCGATCTGGCCGCACAGCGGGGGCTTGCCGTGCTCAATGCCGCGCCGTACGGCAGCGGCATTCTGGCCAAGGGCCCGGATGTCTACGCGCGGTACGCGTATCAGGATGCTCCGCCGGAGCTTGTGGAGCGCGTGCGGCGGATGCAGGCCATCTGTGATCGGTATGGGGTGCCGCTGGCGGCAGCCGCGCTGCAGTTCTCGCTACGTGATCCGCGCATCGTCTCGACGATCGTCGGCATGAGCAAGCCAGAGCGCATTGCGCAGACGATCGCGCTTGCTCGCCATCCCATTCCGGAGGCGATCTGGGCTGAGCTCGACGCCGTGGGGTTCGAGACCCGCGAGGACCCTGAGCGCACCCGCTGGCAGCGCTGACCACGCTCAGCGTGCAACGGCTTACTCGGTAGGCCGCCTGCGCGGCACTTGTCTGTTTGGCGTCGTGTTCCGTGGCGTGCCACCAGTGCAACGGCTTACTCGGTAGGCCGCCTGCGCGGCACTCCACGTGATCGCGCTCCGGCTCAAGGCGCCGCCACCCAGCCTGGTGATTGCGCTGTGGCGAGCTGACCTCTGCTCAAGGCCAAGACCGGGTCACAGGCGCTGTAGAAACTCGTGCACTGTCACGATTCTGAGTGCCGAGCCGCGGATCGCCCTGATGCTCCAGCAGATCGGCATCGCCGGTGACCAGGTAAACCACTGTGCCTGTCGTCTCCCTTGCCAGCCCTAGTCCGGCAGCCAGTACCTCTTGGTCTTTCGCATCTCTGAGAGCAATGGGTAATGGAGACCAGGGCGTCACCCTGCGTGCGCTAGAGGCGATCAGAAACAAGAAGTCCGCAACCTCCTCCTTGGTCAGACCGTACCGCTCAGCAAACTTGCGACGTGGAAGCACCTCCTCGTATTCCTGCCATAGCTGCAGGGTGATGGCCATGGTGAAGGCACCACGACGCAGGGCTTCGGATCAACTCGTAGGGCGCGCCGCGCCTCAGGATCAGTCCGCTGACCAGCAGATTGGTATCAATGACGGCGCTCGGCCGCATAGCGTTCCTGCCGGACGGCCTCAACCTCCGCCGACACCTCGTTGAGTACTTCCTCCGGGGCCTTGCTGGCATTGCGCTCGCGCACGCGATCCACCGTGGCCCAGGCGCACGTGAGTCGCTGCTGGAGCGCCTCGAACTGTTCTGGGCTAATTACGACCGCCAGCGGCTTTCCCTCTTTCTCCACGATTACGGGCTCTTGGGTGTACTGTACGCGCCCAAGCAGCTCGCCAAAGTTGGCGCGGGCTTCCTTGGTCGACATGCGGGTTACCATACCTATCTCCACGGCTGTCCTGCCAGCTACGTCTAAAGTGTACGTACGGGCGGTAGTAGTGCTTGCGCGCCGCTGATGCCGAGATCAAGCCGGGGCTATCGCCAGAAGGTGCGATCTGGCTCAAGGCGCTGCCACCCAGCCTGGTGAGTGCGCGATGGAGTATGCCTGCGGGCGCGGCCGGAGCTCGCCTCCTCCAGATCCTCGACCGATTGCCAGACGTAATGCCTCGACGGGCCGGCTTTGCCGTACCATCGATGAGCGAGAGGCGGTGGAGCAGTGAGCGGCGCGCGACGGCGCACGATCGAGCCGGTGCTGCTCATCGGGATCGGTGACGCGCACGGCAACTTCGCGCCGCTCTTCGAGGCGGCGCGGCGCGAGCCCGCCGCGCGAGCGCTCCTGCAGGTGGGCGATCTCACGGCCGGCAAGCCCGGGCGCGAGCCGCATTCCGACGATGATCCCGCGCTGCTCGCCCGGCTGCCGCTGCCGCTCGTCTGGGTGCACGGCAATCATGAGCGTTGGGAGTATCTCGGGTTCAGCGAGGCCGGCTCTGCGACGGAGGCTGCAGGCATGTCGCTGGCGTGCACAGGAGCAGCCATGGGGGGTACCACTGAGACGGCCGCGGTGCGCTGGCCAACGCCCGGCGTGCACCTCTGGCCCGGACAGGAGTACGTGGTGCCGGGCACCAGGATCACCGTCGTCGGGCTGCCGGGAAATTTCGCCCCGACGTGGTACGAGCGGCCAAAGCCCTTTCCCGGCGACCGCGTGCGCCACTTCAACGCCACCGACGTCGCTGCCCTCGGCCGCTTCCGGCATCCTTCGGTGCTGCTCATGCACGAAGCCTTCCGCGGCCAGGCTCCCGGCCGGCTCGGTGCCATGGGCGTTCCCGTGCTGGCGGAGCTGGTGCGGCGGCTCCAGCCTGAGGTCTGTCTTACCGGCCACCACCATATGGGAATGGTCGCCGAGCATGGCCCCACGCTGGCGATCGCGCTGCCGCGTGCCGAAGCCGGTTACGTGCGGCTATGGTTCGCACCGGAAGGGCGGCGCCTCGGCTGGGAGTTCGTGAGCTTCCGGACGGAGGAGCAGAAAGTCGCTACACTCAGCAGCAGCAGGGGAACAAGGCAGGCGGAGCGATGAAAGACCTGGTAGCGCGCGCGCTCGACCTGGCCCGCCTCAAGGGGGCGAGCTTTGCTGAGGCGCGCGTCGTGCGGCATCAGTCACAGCTCGTGCTGGTCAAGAATGGCGCGGTGGAGGCAGTGCGTCTCGAGGAGGACGCCGGGTTCGGCGTGCGCGTGCTCGTCGACGGCGCCTGGGGCTTTGCCTCCTCCTATCGGCTCGCCGGCGATGAGGTCGACTCTGTGGCCGATCAGGCGGTGCGCATCGCCAAAGCGAGTGCGCGCGTCCACCGGCGGCCGGTGATCCTGGGCGAGCCGGTGCGCAGCCAGGGCACGTATAAGACGCCGCTGGAGATCGATCCCTTTCGTGTCCCGCTCGACGAGCGAATCGCGCTGCTGCTGGCGGCCGACGAGGCGATGCGCCGCGTGCCCCAGATCACGGTGGCCACAGGCATGATCGTCTGCGTGCGCGATGAGAAGCTCTTTGGCAATACCGAGGGTGCGCTCGTGGAGCAGGAGATCGTGCAGACGGGGGCGGGGATTGCTGCCACTGCCGCCGGCAATGGTGAGGTGCAGCGCCGCTCGTATCCCAATAGCGGCGGGCGCAACCAGGTCTGCGGCGGGTACGAGTTCGTGCAGCGCTGGGATCTTCCCGGCCATGCCGAGCGCGTGGCGGAGGAGGCAGCGGCGCTGCTCGTGGCCAAACAGTGCCCCTCCGGCGTGACCACAGTCATCCTCGACGGCAGCCAGGTGGCGCTCCAGGTGCATGAGAGCTGCGGCCACCCGGTGGAGCTGGATCGAGTCTTCGGCACCGAGGCTGCCTACGCCGGCACGTCGTTTCTCACGCCCGAGAAGCTGGGCACCTTCCGCTACGGCTCCGATGTCGTCACGCTGACCGCGGATGCCACCATTCCGGGCGGGCTGGGCACGTTTGGCTGGGACGACGAGGGCGTCCCCGCGCAGCGGTTCGAGGTGGTGCGGCAGGGCATCTTCTGCGCGTATCTTACCGATCGCGAGAGCGCGGCACGCCTGGGTCTGCCGCGGAGCACGGGCGCGGCGCGGGCCTCAGGCTGGAACCGCATCCCGCTGGTGCGTATGACCAACGTCTCGCTCGAGCCGGGGACATGGACGCTCGACGACCTGATCGCCGATACCGACGACGGCATCTACATGGAGACGAACCGCTCGTGGAGTATCGACGACCGGCGCCTGAACTTCCAGTTTGGCACCGAGATCGCCTACGAGATCCGGCACGGCAAGCGGGGCGCGCTGCTCAAGAACGCTACCTATACCGGCATCACGCCGGAGTTCTGGCGCTCGTGCGATGCCGTCTGCAACCATAGCCACTGGGTGGTGTGGGGCACGCCAAACTGCGGCAAGGGCCAGCCGTCGCAGACGATGCATACCGGCCACGGTGCTGCGCCGGCCCGCTTCCGGAACGTGCGCGTGGGAGTGGCGAGCTAGACCAGCGCCAAGGTGGAGTCCACCGTCAGGGCCAGGTCTAGAGCCTGTGGGTTTCAGCTTGGCTTCCGTATAGACAGGAGCGGAGTGGTCGATGTCTGCCGGCATGGCCCTGCTGCCGGAGGAGATCGAGCCCAAGAAGCGAGCTAGACAGGAGCGGAGTGGTCGATGTTTGGCGAGCCGGCGGCCAGGCGGCTGGTAGAGCAGGCACTGCGCTTTGCGCAGCCGGGTACTCAGGTGGAGGTGGTGCTCCTTGCGCATGAGAGTGCCCTGACGCGCTTTGCGAACAACGAGATCCACCAGCACGTGGCCGAGCGCGACGTTGAGGTGCATGTGCGGGTTGCCGCCGGCAAGCGCGTCGGAGCGGCCGCGGCCAACGGTGCGGATGACGAGACGCTGCGGCGCACCGTCGAGCGAGCCACGACGGCGGCCGCGCTGCAGCCGGAGAATCCCGATTTCCCGGGCTTCCCCGGCCCATACCATCCGCCGGCCGGCGCGGCGGCGTGCATTGAGAGCACGCTTGCGGCCACGCCCGAGGCCCGCGCGGAGAAGGTGGCGGTGATCTGCCGACGCGCGGCTGATGCTCGCCTCGTTGCTGCCGGCGCGTGCAGCACCGGGGTACGCGAGCTCGCAGTTGCCAACTCGCTCGGCACGTTTGGCTATCATGTCGGCACGCACGCACGCCTGCTGGCCGTGATGGCCAGCGACAGCAGCTCCGGGTACAGCCTGCGCCAGGGAGCAGCCTTCGAGGCAGCCGATGCAGAGGCGGTCGCGGCCGAGGCGCTGGAGAAGGCCGAGCGCGGCCGCAATCCGCAGGACCTCGAGCCCGGCGAGTACGACGTTGTTCTCGAGCCCTACGCCGCCGAGGACGTCGTGCGCTTCGTCGCCTCGCTTGGTCTCCAGGGCCGGGCGGTGCTAGAGAAGACCAGCTTTGCCACCGGGCGGCTCGGCCAGCGGCTGCTGAGCGAGCAGGTCACGCTTATCGACGATCCGCTCGATCCGGCGGGGTTCGTCCAGCCCTTTGACTTCGAAGGCGTGCCCAAGCGGCGGCTGACGCTCGTCAACCGCGGCGTGGTCGAGGCGGTGACGTACGATAGCCTCACCGCAGCCAAAGCGGGAGCGCAGACGACCGGCCATGCGCTGCTCGGCGGGGCGGTGATGGGGCCCATCGCCACTCACCTCCAGCTCCAGCCGGGCGCGCTCGACCGGACACACCTGCTGGGCACCATCGACCGCGGCCTGCTGGTCACGCGCTTCTGGTACACCCGCACGGTGCATCCGCTCTCGGTCACCGTGACCGGTATGACTCGCGACTCGACCTTTCTGATCGAGCGGGGCGAGATCACGCGCCCGGTCAAGAACCTGCGCTTCACGCAGAGCTACGTCGAGGCGCTGAGTCGCGTGATTGGCGTGGGGGCCGAGCCGCTCCTGGCCGGCGAAAGCAGCCCCATCCTGACGCCGGCCCTGGCCATTCGCGCCTTCCGCTTTACCGGCAAGAGCGAGTACTAGCCACGCATCCTCCGTTTCACCAGCAAGAGCGAGTAGTAGCCGCACGTGCTCCGTTCAGGTATCTGATTAGAGAACAGATGATGCAGACCGCCAGCACTATGGAGCCCATCAGTGCCCACCCTGAAGCCGCCGGCGAGGCGGCTCTTCCTCGTCCGGAGCATCCGCGCCCCGACTTCCAGCGCGATACGTGGATCAACCTCAACGGCCGCTGGCGCTTTACCTTCGACCCGGAGAACACCGGCGAGCAGCTTCGGTGGTATCGCATCCCGCACCCATTGGCCAGCGGGAGACCGGGCCATCAGGCCGGCTCCAGTGACATCGTCGAAGACCCATTCACGATGGAGATTGTCGTGCCGTTCCCGTGGGAGAGCCGGCTCTCCGGCATCGGCGCGACGAAGTACAAGGGCGCGGCCTGGTATCAGCGGTCGATCGTCGTGCCGGCGGAATGGGCGGAGGCGGAGGTACCTGCCGGTCCGCGCGGCGCGCACGGCCTGCCCTCCGTCGAGGACACGGCGACCTCCCAGACGGCTATCGGCGCGGGTGTGCGCTGGCGCCTGCGCCCCTACCTCTGCTTCGGCGCCGTCGACTGGCACGCTCGGGTGTGGGTCAATGGGCGGTTCGCCGGCGAGCATACAGGCGGCTATACGCCCTTTGCGCTGGATATCTCGCGCTTCGTGCGCCCCGGCGTGCCCGCCACCCTCACCGTCCGCGCCTACGACGCCTGCGATGCCGATACCCCTCTCGGCAAGCAGACGGTGCGCTGGTACACGCACTCGGGAGGGATCTGGCAGACGGTCTGGCTCGAAGGACGGCCAGCCGCCTACCTGGCCCGCCTCCAGAGCACTCCCCACCTCGAGCCTGATCATGCCGGGGTTCGTGTCGTGGTCACGGTGGATGGCACGGCACTCACCACGCCCGGGGCCTACCAGCTGACGCTCCAGGCCGATGACGGCAGCTTCCCCGCGGTCAGCCAGTCGGTCACCGTGCCAGCCGGCGGCCAGGCCAGCCTCACCCTCGAGGTGCCGGTGCCTCAGCCCCACCTCTGGTCCCCAGAGGATCCCCACCTCTATCCCTGCACCCTCCGCCTGCAAGCCGAGGAGCCGCCGGGTGCTGCCGGCAAGGGGGCCACGGCCTCGGCGGCTGGTGCGGTCGACGAGGTGCACACCTACTTTGGGCTGCGGCGGATCAGCACGGGGCGCTGGGAAGGGCGCCCGTACGAGTATGTGCTGCTCAACGGGCAGCCGCTCTACCTGCGGGGGGTACTCGACCAGGGCTTTCATCCCGACGGCCTGCACAGCTATCCATCGGACGCGGCGCTGCGGGCCGATCTGGAGGCGGCCAAGCGACTGGGGTGCAACCTGGTGCGATGCCACATCAAGATCAACGACCCGCGCTACTACTACTGGGCCGACCGGCTGGGCCTGCTGATCATGTACGACTTCCCCTCTGCCAGCATCTACACACCCAAAGCACGCGCCAACTGGGAGCGGACCTTCCGCGAGGCGCTGGCACGGGATGCCTCCCACCCCTCGATCATCGCCTGGATCCTGTTCAACGAGACCTGGGGCCTCGAAGAGCATCGCACTCCGGCCGGCTGGATGTGGGTCAAAGAGATGTATTACCTCGCCAAGCAGCTCGATCCCACACGGCTGGTGGAGGACAACTCTCCGTATCTCTGGGACCACGTGACGACGGACATCAACACGTGGCATTTCTACATTGGGGACTACGACCGGGCACGACGCCACATCGAGAGCGTCGTCCAGCAGACCTTCGAAGGCTCGCCCTTCCACTACGTGGGCGGCGTGTACGGCGACATCCAGGGGGCGGAGGTCTACCGCCAGGGCACGCAGCCGCTGCTCAATAGCGAGTATGCCGGGCTTTCGGCGTGGGGCGGCGACCGGGACATCTCATACAGCTTCAAGTTTCTGACGACGGAGCTACGGCGCCACGAGAAGCTGTGCGGGTATGTGTACACCGAGCTGACGGACGTGGAATGGGAGCACAACGGGCTGTTGAACTACGACCGGACGGCGAAGGAGTGTGGGTACGAGGCATTTGTGCCGGGGATGACGGTGGCGGATCTGAACGGGGCAGATGTGGTGGGCTTCGACGCGCCCCCGTGCCAGACGCTGCCGCCGGGGGGCACCTTCCGTGCTCCCGTCTTCATCTCCCACTGGGATCACCGCCCGATGGGCGAGGCCGTGCTCCACTGGCGGGCGACGATGATCGATCGTTTCGGTGAGCAGCGCATCGTGGATGAGGGCCGGTGCGCCATCGAGCCGCGGCGGTATGGGGTAACGGACGCTGGGGAGGTGGAGGTCGCACTGCCGGAGGAGGTATGCCTGCTGACGATCGCGCTGGTGCTG
>Ga0070741_10012407_pt1 | contig 15403 bp, 16 predicted proteins | sample Coa_R1_4_FD_66440 | JGI IMG/M metagenome (GOLD analysis project Ga0070741, IMG submission 66440) | Surface soil microbial communities from Centralia Pennsylvania, which are recovering from an underground coalmine fire - Coalmine... | ecosystem: Environmental > Terrestrial > Soil > Unclassified ... | reverse complement strand
GGGCGGCGTTCAAGGCGGTGATGGACGGCAAGCAGGTCGCGGTCCTGGTCCCCACCACGCTGCTCGCCGAGCAGCACTACGTCACGTTCTCGGAGCGGTTCGCCCCCTTCCCCGTCCGCGTGGCGATGCTCTCGCGCTTCCTCTCCCCGTCGGAGCAGCGGGCGGTCGTCGAGGACGTCGCGGCCGGGCGGGTCGACGTGGTGATCGGAACCCACCGGCTGATCTCGGCCGATGTGCGGTTCCGAGACCTCGGGCTCGTGGTGGTCGACGAGGAGCAGCGGTTCGGGGTCGCGCACAAGGAGCGCCTGAAGCGGCTGCGCGCGCACGTCGACGTTCTCACGATGACGGCGACGCCCATCCCGCGAACGCTCGAGATGGCGCTCACCGGCATCCGGGACATGAGCGTCGTCGACACGCCCCCGGAGGATCGCCAGCCCGTGCTCACCTACGTGGGGCCGTACGCGGAGGACATGGCGCTCGGCGCGGTCAGGCGCGAGCTGCTTCGCGGCGGACAGGTCTTCTGGGTTCACAACCGGATCCCGACGATCGACCGGCAGGTCGCCTGGCTTGCCGAGCGCCTCCCCGAGGCCAGGATCGTCCACGCGCACGGCCGCATGGACGAGGCCGAGCTCGAGAAGCAGATGATGCGCTTTTGGGACCGTGACGCCGACGTGCTCGTGTGCACGACGATCATCGAGTCCGGTCTGGACCTCCCCAACGCGAACACGTTGATCGTCGAGCGCGCCGACCGCCTCGGGCTCGCGCAGATGTACCAGCTTCGCGGTCGCGTCGGGCGCTCGAACGAACGGGCCTTCGCCTACTTCTTCTTCCCTCCGGCGCAGCAGCTCACCGAGGAGGCGCACGAGCGACTCGCGACGATCAGCCGGCACACGGCGCTCGGCTCGGGCTTCAGGATCGCCCTGGCCGACCTGGAGATTCGCGGCGCCGGCAACCTGCTCGGCGCGGAACAGCACGGTCACATCGCGGCGGTGGGGTTCGACACCTACGCACGCCTGCTGCGCGAGACGGTCGCGGAGCTCCGCGGCGAGGAGCTCGAGGAGGAGCGCGAGATCCGGATCGATCTCCCGGTCCGCGCCTACATCCCCGTCGGGTGGATCGCGCAGGAGGCCCTCCGTCTGGACCTGTACCGGCGGATCGCGACGGCCGCCGACCACGAACGACTGGCCGAGGTGCGCGAGGAGGCGATCGACCGCTACGGGAAGCTTCCGCCGGAGGTCATGACGCTCCTCGACGTGGCGTCGCTGCGGATCACGTGCGCGCGCCTCGGCGTGACGGAGGTCTCCACCTACCGGGATCAGGTTCGGGTGCGCCCGCTCGAGCTGTCTCCCGAGCGGGAGCTCGAGCTCGCGGCGAGAGCCCCGGGCGCCGCCTACCACCGGACGACCTCGACTCTGAACCTCGCCCCCGGTCGCATCGCCGGTCCCGAGCTCCCGGGATGGGTCGAGCGCGCGCTGCTCGCCCTCGCGGGCTCGGGAGTGGGCTCTGCTAGCATCGCCGGCTAGATGCCTCACGCTCTGCGCGTCCCCGTTTCGCTTGCTCTGATCGCCCTCGTCCTGTCGGCCTGCGGGGCGGCACGGCCCCCGGCCGCCGTGGTCGACGGCGAGCGCATCACCGATCAGCAGCTCGCGCAGGACGAGGTGTTCTTCACGTTCCTCGCGTCGCTGAACCGCCAGTCCTGCGGAACGCCGATCAGCGGCGAGACGCAGCGCTCGGCCTGCGCCCGCTACACGCTCGCCACCGTGATCCAGGAGGACCTCGTCAAGCACTACGCCGCGGCGAACGGCATCACGGTGCCGCGCTCGGAGGTCGCCTCCGCGATCGCGCAGCTCGAGAGCGGTCTGGGCGGCGCCGGCGCCCTCGATCAGCGGCTCGAGGCGAGCGGGATGACGCGGGCCGATCTGAACGAGCTCGCCTCGCGCCTGCTCCTGTTCGGCGAGGTGCGGCGGGCGCTCGGCGAGCGGAACGTCACCGACGCGCAGCTTCGGCAGCTCTATCGGCGGCTGAATCTCACGCAGCCGTTCTCGCAGGTGCGCGACAAGCTCGTGCAGCAGCTCGCCGCGCAGGCGTTCGCCGTCTGGCTTCGGGGCAGGCTCGCGAGCGCCGACATCTCGGTCAACCCCAAGTACGGACGACTCGACACCTCGACGGGCGAGATCGTGCCGATCCGGAGCACGACGACCGGGTCGCGCTCGCCGACGCCCTCGCCCACGCCCCTCGCCTCCCCGTCTCCGTGAGCGATTCCGAACGCGACCTGCTGGCGCACGTCCCGCGGGGCCCGGTGCCCTCCTCCGAGCACGGCGAGCGGCTCCTCGACCTCGTGCGGGTGATGGCGCGCCTCCGTGGCCCCGGCGGATGCCCGTGGGACCGCGAGCAGACACACCGAACGCTCGCCCGCCACCTGCTGGAGGAGACGCACGAGGTCCTGGACGCGATCGACGCCGACGACCGCGACCGACTGCGCGAGGAGCTCGGCGACGTGCTGCTCCAGGTGGCGTTCCACGCGCAGATGGCCTCGGAAGAGGGCGCGTGGGACGTCGACGACGTGGCCCGGGGGATCATCGAGAAGCTCATCCGTCGGCACCCCCACGTCTTCGGCGACGTGCGCGTCTCCGGAGCCGACGAGGTCCTGGTCAATTGGGAGCGGATCAAGGCCGAGGAGAAGGGCGAGCACGGACTCGAGGACGACATCCCGTCCACGCTCCCCGCGCTCGCGCGAGCCGCGAAGGTCCAGCGCCGCGCGGCCGGGCGGGGCTTTGCCTGGCGGAGCCGGCGGAGCGCGCTGGAGGCGCTCCGTGAGGAGGTCGAGGAGCTCGAGCGCGCCGCCGATGCGGAGCGCGCCGGCGATCCCGAAGGCGCGGAGCGGGAGATCGGCGACGTGCTGTTCGCCGCGGTCGCCGTCGCCCGCACGCTGGGGGTGGACGCCGAGAGCGCGCTGAGGCGCACGATCCGCGGGTTCGCCGAGCGGTACGAGCGGTTCACGCGCATGGTGCGCGAGCGAGGACTCGACCTCGACGCGATGTCCGAGGCCGAGATCCGTCGCCTGTTCCGCGAGGCGCGATGAGCGCGCTCCGGGACGCGCAACGCGCCCGGTCGTTCCTTCGCTCCTTCGCGGAGCGCCTATCGACCCGCGTCGAGCCGTTCGCCTGGGGGACGGCCTTCCTCGATGCTCGCCATCCGATCCGCTACGACAGCAACTTCCTGTGGACCGGACCCTCGCTCGACGGGTGCGACGCGGAGACCCTTGCGATGGAGGCCGATCGGATCCTCGGGGGCGCCGGGTTCGGGCATCGCGAGATCCTGATCGAGCGCGGCGGCGAGCGACTCGCGGCCGGGCTCGGCGCCCTCGGCTACGAGCGGGACGAGTGCGAGGTCATGGTCCTTCGGCGCGAGCCGGATCGGCCGCGGAGCCTTTCGGGCGTGGTCGAGGTCGACGCCGACGAGTTGATCCCCGCCGCACGCGAGGTGTACCTGCGGATGCCCGGCACGGACCCGCCGGATGTGGCCGGCGCGCTCGCCGAGCACAAGCGCACGCTGGCGGAGGTCGGCTCGCGCTTCTTCGCGATCCGCGTGGGCGATCGGATCGCGAGCATGTGCGACCTGTACGTCCAGGACCGCGTAGCCCAGATCGAAGACGTGCAGACGCTCGAGGAGTACCGAGGCCGAGGGATGGCGAGCGCGATCGTCCTTCGGGCGGCCGCGGAGGCTCGAGCGTCGGGCTGCGATCTGGTCTTCCTCGTCGCCGACGCGCGGGACTGGCCGCGGCTGCTCTACGCGCGGCTCGGTTTCGAGCCGATCGACGGCTTCGACGTGTTCGTCCGGCGCCCCGACCGCTAGGCGCGTCGCGAGGGCGCATCGAAGGATGCGCCCTCCCTCCCCCGAGCGGGGGACTCGTCGGCGTAGGCCGCTTTCGGGTTCGGAAAATCCTCCGGATGAGGACTCGAGTCGGCGCGTCCGATGCGCCGATAACCGGAAGTGACCGTCGAGGCATGGCGATACCGAAGGGGACCGAATGACCATCTCGCAGCCGGCCGGGCGTTCGATGCGTGAGCGGACCGATCCGCTCAGCCGCGAGGCCCTGTTCCGTCAGGTGGGGAGCCTCGTGGGTGCCGTGCTGCTCGGGCTGCTGTCCATCGCCATCCGCCAGGTGCCGCGGAGCTCGGCCTCGCTGGTCCTGCAGGCCTCCACGCTCACCGCCGCGACCGTGATCGCGACGCTCCTCGTCCCCTGGCACCGGTTCCCGGCCGTCCTCCACACGGCCCTTCCGCTCGTGTACATGGTCGTGGCCTATCTCGCCTGCCGCGCAACCGGCGGCGCGGACTCGAGCTACGCCCAGCTCGCGCTGCTGCCGGTGCTGTGGGTGGCCGTGTACGGGAGCTGGGTGGAGCTTGCCCTGGCCGTGGCCGCCGCCGGCGTCGCGCTCGGGGCCACCCTCGTGGGCTCCGATGCCGCCGTGGCGGCCGATGGGTGGACGCGTCTGGCCGCGATCCTGGCGGTTGGGGCCGGGCTCGGCCTGGTCGTCAATCGCTTCTTCGCCTCGATCCGCAACCAGACGAGCCGACTCCAGTTCCTCGCCGGCACCGACCCGCTGACCGGCGCCGCCAACCGGCGCGCCTGGGACGAGGAGCTGGAGTCGGCGCTCGTGCGCGCCGCCCGCGACGGTCGGCCGCTGTCGGTCGCGCTGCTCGACCTCGACGATTTCAAGGGCTACAACGACCGCAACGGCCACCAGGCCGGAGACATCTTGCTGAAGGAGGTCTCGGCGGCCTGGCAGAACCTGTTGCGCTCGAGCGACGTCCTGGCTCGGATCGGCGGCGACGAGTTCGGAGTGCTGCTGCCCGGTTGCCATCTGGAGATGGCCGCCACGATCGCGGACCGGCTGCGCCGGGCGGTGCCCGAGGCCGGGTGCTCGGTCGGCGTGTCGACGTGGGACGGGGTCGAGTCTGCGAGCGAGCTGTTCCGGCGCACCGACGCGGCGTTGTATGAAGCCAAGGGCATGGGCCGAGACCGCGTCGTGGTGCTCCCCGACGTGGACCCGCGCCCGAAGGGCCCCGCGGTCGCGTAGCGGGCCGGCCGTTCCGCCGCCTCGGCCTCCCGCGGGCTCTAGAATCGAGGCCCATGCCTGCGATCGCCTCCGTCTCCGCCCGCGAGATCCTGGACTCGCGCGGCAATCCGACGGTCGAGGTCGACGTCACCCTCGAAGACGGCTCGTTCGGCCGCGCGGGGGTCCCGAGCGGCGCCTCGACCGGCGAGCACGAGGCGCTCGAGCTCCGCGACGGCGACCCGGGCCGCTACGGCGGCAAGGGGGTCCTGCGCGCGGTGGACAACGTCGTGTCGGTGATCGGCCCCGCCGTGGTCGGGCTCGAAGCGCTGGACCAGCGCGGGCTGGACGCTCGCCTGCTCGACCTCGACGGCACCGAGGACAAGTCCGCGCTCGGGGCCAACGCGCTGCTCGGGGTCTCGCTCGCGACGGCCCACGCGGCCTCGGCGAGCCTGGGGCTCCCCCTGTACCGCTACCTCGGTGGGCCGAACGCGCACCTGCTTCCCCTCCCGCTCATGAACGTGATCAATGGGGGAGTGCACGCCGACAACGAGCTCGAGCCGCAGGAGTTCATGCTCGCGCCGGTCGGCGCCGCGTCGTACTCCGAGGCCCTGCGGTGGTGCGCGGAGACCTACCATGCTCTGAAGGCCCTGCTGAAGGAGCGCGGGCTTGGGACCGGCGTCGGCGACGAGGGAGGGTTCGCGCCGCGCATCGCCACCGCCGCGGAGGCCCTGGAGCTCATGGTGGAGGCGATCGCGAAGGCCGGCCTCGAGCCCGGCGACGAGGTCGCGCTGGCGATGGACCCGGCGGCCTCCGAGCTGTTCCAGGACGGTCGCTACCGGCTGGAGGGCAAGGAGCGCACGCCCGAGGACATGGTGCGGTTCTGGGCGGATCTCGTGGACTCGTTCCCGGTGGTCTCGGTCGAGGACGGGCTTGCCCAAGACGACTGGGAGGGATGGGCGCGCCTGACCTCGGAGCTCGGAAAGCGCGTGCAGGTCGTCGGCGACGACATCTTCGTGACCAACCCGGAGCGCCTGGCCCGCGGGCTCCGGGAAGGGGTGGCCAACGCCATCCTCGTCAAGGTGAACCAGATCGGGACGCTCACCGAGACGCTGGACGTCATGCAGACCGCGGCGCGTGCGCGGTTCGGCGTGGTCGTGAGCCACCGCTCTGGAGAGACCGAGGACACGACGATCGCCGACCTCGCGGTGGCGCTCGGCGCGGGGCAGATCAAGACGGGAGCGCCGGCGCGGAGCGAGCGCGTCGCCAAGTACAACCGCCTGCTCCGCATCGAGGAGGAGCTCGACGACGCCGCCCGGTATGCGGGCGGGAGCGCGATCCGCCGGGGTCAGCCGTGAGCGCCCGAACCGACGCCGTGAGTGCTCGAACCGACGCCGTGGCCGCCCGAGCCGACGCCGTCGACCGGCCACGGCCCAGGCTCACCGGGCGCGCGGCGGCCCTGCTCGTGATCGTGACGGTCCTGGGGGTGTTCGCGGTGATGCCGGCCCGCGAGCTCCTCGCCGAGCGCGGGCGGATCGCGGATCTCGAGCGCCAGGCGCTGGTCCTGCAGCGCGAGAATCGTCGGCTGAGCGAGCAGATCGCGCGCCTGCACGATCCGGCGGAGCTCGAGCGCCTCGCGCGCGCGTGCCTGGGGATGGTCCGCCCCGGCGAGATCGCGTTCGTCACCACCCCGCGACCCGGCGACCGCGAGCCCTCCTCCTGTTGAGGCCCCGGCGTCTTGAGCCCGGCCCCCGGCCGTGCCCCGGCCGCGCCGGCCGTGGCCCGCCGCGCCCGCCCCGGCCGCGCCCGCCGTGGCCCGCTCGGCCCGCCACGCGGGTGCCCGCTCGGCCCGCCACGCGGGTGCCCGCTCGGCCCGCCCCGCCGTAAGCTTTGAGTTGCAGTCGATGACGTCTCACGAGCGGTCCCTCGTCGGTAGGTCGCTCCTGCGCGCGGCCGCGATCGGCTCGCTGTTTCGCAAGGCGGTCCGCGAGCCCGTCGTGCTCGTGCTGGTGCTCGCCGGGGTCGTCGACGCCCTCTCGGGGGGCCCGTGGAGCCACGGCGCGCTGCTCGTCGGGGTGGCGATCCTGCTCGGGTTCGACCGCCTTCGGCGTCGGCGGCGGGCCCGTGCCCTCGGCCTGGCGGATGAGGGCGAGGGCCCGGGCCACGAGCTCGAGCCGGTTCGGGCCGGCGGCGGAGTGGCCGCCGCTCACGTCGCCCCTCGGATCCGGTTCACCCCGGTCACGGTGATCGGCGGGGTGTTGTACTCGGCGGTGGTGGGCTCGTTCGCCCGCTTCTCGTGGCCGATGACGCTCGCGGTCGCGGTGCCGGGAGTGGCGGCCGTGGTCGCGGCGTGGAACGCGCCGGCGCGTCCGGGGCCTCCGCGCATCGAGCCCGCGGGCGCGGTCGCCTGGGCGACCGTGTTCATCGTGCTCGGGCTGTGGGAGCTGGCGAACTTGCTGCTGCAGCCGTCGCTCACGGTCGGCTCGAACGCCCACCCGACGATCAGCGTCCTCACCGATCCGATGCTCGCGTCCCACCTCGGCAGGTCGGTGTTCCTCGCGCTGTGGCTCGCGTTCGGCGCGTTCCTGATGGAGCGGTGAGATGAGCAGCCGGGCGGTGGTCCGATGAGCAGCCGGGCGGTCACGCTCGCCGGCTACCTCTTGATCGCGGGCACGGGCGTGGTGATGCAGCTTCTGGCCTGGCGCGGGCACCTGCGCATCCCCACGTTCGGGCAGCTGATGAGCCGCATCATGCGGACCCGCGCGGGACGGGTCGGCGTGATGGCCGGCTGGGCTTGGCTCGGCCTGCACTTCTTCGCCCGCTAGGGCCGGAGCCGGTCGGCGGAGCGATCTCGCCCCGGGCCCCTCTGTTGACGGCCGATTCGGGCCGATGGGATAGTGGCCCTTCCCGGTGGCATCGACGGGCAACGGGCGCGTCGGCCGGGACGAAAGGAGTTCACATCGCGGAGCTAGAGGTCGGAGCGGTCGTCGAGGGGACCGTCAGTCGCATCACCCCGTACGGGGCGTTTCTCACCCTCGAAGGCGGAAAGGTCGGGCTCGTGCACATCTCCGAGATCGACCGGAACTACGTGAAGGACGTCCACGACCATCTCCGCGAGAGCGACGTCGTCCAGGCGAAGGTCATCGCCATCAAGGAGGACGGCAAGATCGACCTGTCGATCAAGGCGCTGCAGGACCCCGCGCCGCCGCGCCCGCGCCGGGGCGCCGATCCGGGGTTCGAGTCGATGCTCAAGAAGTTCATGCGCCAGAGCGAGGAGCGCCAGGTCGACTTCAAGCGCTCCGTCGAGCACAAGCGCAAGTAGCGCCCGCCGTGGGCGGGCAGGGCGGACGCGATCGCGAAGCCGTCGAGCGACAGCTCGGACGATCGCCCTCGATCCCGTTCTCGGTCGTGGCCCGCTGCCCCGACGGCCACCCGCTCGTGATCCGGAACCACCCCCTCGACGCCGAGGGCCGGCCGTTTCCCACGCTCTTCTGGCTCACCTGCCCGGACGCGGTGCGAAAGGTCGCGCGACTCGAGTCCGACGGGTGGATCTCGAGGTGGAACGAGCGCCTGTCGAGCGATCCCACGTTGGCGGCAGAGCTCGCCGCGGCCCATGAGGAGTACGCGCGGGAGCGGGCCCGGTGGATGCCCGAGGCGCTGGCGTTCGGGGGGGTGGGCGGCGCGAGAACCGGCGTGAAGTGCCTCCACGCGCACTACGCGAACCACCTCGGGGGCGGGCGCGACCCGGTCGGCGCCTGGGTGGCCGAGCGAATCGAGCCGGTCCACCCGCCCGAGCCCGATCGCACGCCGCCCGTCGCCGTCGTGGACCTCGGGACCAACTCCATCAGGCTGCTCGTCGCCTCCGGCCGCGAGGACGGCGGGCTGAACGAGCTCGCCCGAGACATGGTGATCACCCGGATCGGGCAGGGCGTCGACCGAACCGGGCGCATCGATCCGAGCGCGCTCGAGCGTACCCTGGAGGTCCTCGGCCGCTACTGCCGCCGGGCGCGAGCGCTCCACGCGCGGTCGATCCGGGTCGCCGCGACGAGCGCCGTTCGCGATGCCGTCAACCGTCACGAGCTCGAGCGCGCCGTGCGCGAGCTCGCGGGGGCGGATCTCGAGGTGATCTCGGGGGAGAAGGAGGCGGAGCTCTCCTTCCTCGGCGCCACCCGGGGCCTCGCCGCGGACCCCACGCTCGAGGCCCCGCCCCCCTTCCTCGTGGTCGACGTCGGCGGCGGCTCCACCGAGCTCGTCGTCGGTGCCGAGCGCCCCGAGGCGGCCATCTCCACGCGAATGGGCAGCGTGCGGATGACCGAGCGGTTCGTCGCGCACGACCCGCCGACGGAGGAGGAACTGGAGGCGGCGCGCCGGGAGATCGACCGGATCCTGGAGGGCGCAGCCCGCGCGGTCCCCGCTCGCGATGCCCGAACGCTCATCGCGGTGGCCGGGACGGCGACAACCCTTCGGGGGATCGATCTCGGCCTGTCCGTCTACGACCCCGAGGTGACGCACCGGACGTGGCTCGCGCTCGATCGGGCCGAGCAGGTCCTGGCGGATCTCGCGGCGATGACCAACGCCGAGCGAGACGCGATCCCGATCATGCCGCCGGGGCGGGGCGACGTCATCGTGTGCGGAGCGCTGATCCTCGTGGAGGTCCTGCGACGCTTCGGGTTCGAACGTGCGCTGGTCTCCGAGACCGACATCCTCGATGGTCTCGCGTTCGAGGCGCTCGAGACGCGGTAACCTGTCGCGCCGTGTCCAGGAAGTCGCACCAGCGGCGCCTCGCCAGGCAGGCCGCACGCCGTCAAGCGGAGCGTCGGCGCCGCCGGCGACAGCGCGCGACCGTGATCGGCGTCTCGATCGCGGTTGCCCTCGGCGGGATCGGCCTGGCGGTCTACGCGTTCACGAGGGGCGGGTCGGGCGCGACCGCCTCGGGAACGCCGACGCCCTCGGCGACCGGCTCGACGCCGGCGAGCGTCGATCCCTCGCCCGGACCCAAGGCGGTCGCCTGCGGCGCGCGGGCGCCGAAGAACGCGACGACGCCCAAGCCCCAGTTCGCGACCCCGCCGACGATGTCGCTCAAGGCCGGCGCGACGTACCTCGCGACGCTCCGCACCTCCTGCGGGACGATCGTGATCCGGCTCGATCAAAAGAGCGCGCCGAACACCGTGAACAGCTTCGTGTTCCTCGCACGCAAGGGCTTCTTCGACGGGACGCGCTTCCACCGGATCGCGCGGAACTTCGTCATCCAGGGGGGCGACCCCACCGGCACCGGCTCGGGCGGCCCCGGCTACTCGACGCTCGACCCCCCGCCGGCCGATGCGAAGTATCCGATCGGGACGGTCGCGATGGCCAAGACCGGGACCGATCCCGCCGGCACCGCGGGGAGCCAGTTCTTCATCGTGACCTCCGCCTCGGCGCAGCAAGCGCTCGCGCCGGGCGGGAAGGGCCAGTACGCGATCATCGGGCACGTGATCTCGGGGATGGATGTGGTCCGCAAGATCGCCTCGCTCCCGATCCAGGGCGGGAGCTCGGACGGCCCTCCGGCGCAGTCGGTGTACGTCGACGCCGTGACGATCTCCGTCCGGACGTAGTCTCCAGGCGTGGCGATCATCACCGCATCGGTCCTCGACGCGGATTACGCGCGGATGCGGGACGAGGTCGTGCGCGTGGCGGAGGCGGGGGTCGACGCGTTCTCGCTCGATGTGATGGACGGGCACTTCGTCTCGCGGCTCACGTTCGGCGACTACCTGGTGGCCCGCGTTCGGGAGTGGACCCGGCTCCCGATCGAGGTGCACCTGATGGTCGAGGCCCCCGAGCGCTGGGTCCTGCCGATGTGCGACGCGGGCGCCGACATGGTCGTGTTCCACCTCGAAGCGGCGGCCGACCCGCTGGAGGTGATCGAACGGGTTCGGGCGGAGAGGCGCCTGGCGGGCGTCGCCCTTCGTCACGACACGCCCGTGGCCGCGCTGCCCGACCGGTTGCTCGAGGCGGCGGACCTGGTGAACCTGGTCGCGGTGCCGCTCGGGTACGGCGGGAGCGCCTCCGCGACCGACACGTTCCAAAGGATCGAAGAGCTCCGCGCGCGGATCGACGCGGCCGGGTGGGCAACCGCGATCGAGGTCGACGGGGGAGTGAAGCCGGCGACGGCCTCCCGGTACGCGGAGGCGGGGGCCGACATGCTGACGGTCGGGACCGGCATCTACCACGCCCCGAGCGCCGAGGAGGCGGTCCGGACGTTGCACGAGACCACGCGCGGGCCACGCGACGAGCGTGCGCGGTCGCGGCTCGAGCGGTTCCTCGCGGTTCCGAGCGCCCTCTCCGTCGGCGACCGCGCCCGACGGGAGCGGCTCGACCGGCTCCGGGAGCGCCTCGACGTCCCGAGGCGGGTCTGGGATCCCCTGCGCTCGAGCCCTAGGATGGGTGCTCGCGGGACGGGTGCTCGCCCGGGTGGCGAAACTGGCGATACGCGGCACTCTTAAAAAGTGCCGGTCCTTCGGGGCCGTGTGGGTTCGAATCCCACCCCGGGCACGACCCCGGGCACCTTCCGGTCGGGAGGGTCCGTGTGGGATAATCCCGCGCCGTGACGACGTTCGAGAGGCGCCACGCGGGTCTTGCCCTTGCGATCTCGGTGGTGGCGCTGCTGGCGAGCTGCTCCAAGAGCTCGAGCGCGGGCGGGACGACCGCCGCGCCGAGCAGCCCGGCGGCCGTGCAGACGACCAGCACCCCTCCCGCTCAGTCGAGCCCGACGGCCGCGACGGGCGGCGAGCTCACGGGAACGTGGACCGGCCAGTACAGCGGGACCTACTCGGGGGTCTTCACCCTCACCTGGACCGAGTCGGGGACGACCCTGAGCGGCACCATCAACCTGCCGAGCGCCGGCGGCACGATGGACATCCAGGGGACCGTGAACGGCAACACGATCACGTTCGGCACCGTGGGGTCGACCTCGTCCCCGATCACGTATACGGGCTCGGTCTCGGGGAACTCGATGTCCGGCAGCTGGAAGATCCAGGGGTCGCCTGCCGGCGGGTCGTGGAGCGCCACGCGGAAGTCGTAGCTGGGCTCGCTCCCCACGGGACCTCGTCGTCCTCGTCGTCGATCCCCCGCTTTCGCTCGAGCGGTCCCGGCTCGCGGAGAACCACGAAGTCGGCCAGCCCGTCCTCGGGGTTGAGGCGGAGGAAGCCGAGGAGAGCGAAGTTCTCGAGCTCCTCGGGGGTCGGGGGGTCGTCCTCGGGCTCGCGGAGCCCGAGGACGAGCTCGAATCCGCTCGCCTGCGCGATGCGCGCGAGCGTTCGGAGCGTGGGCACGCGCGCCCCCGACTCGATCTTCGCGAGCGACGGCTGCGACGTTCCCATCGCGCGCGCGAGTCGCCGCTGCGAGTAGCCGGTGAGCTCGCGCGCGACGAGGGCGACCATGCCGGCGCCGATCGCGAGCGTGGGGCGAGCGGGGTCGGGCTCGCCCCACCGCGATGCCGGCTCGTCCCGCGGATATCCATGGCGATATCGGCTTGGATATGGGCCCGGGTCGGCTCCCTCCTCGTCCTCCCCCCATGCCTCGTTCGGCATCGATGCCTTCGATACCTCATGAGATATCTGCTGTGAGAACGGAAGGGTCGAATCGAAGGCGATGCCGGAATCGGTATCGGACCTGGTGCCGTAGCCGCCGTGATAGCCGCTGTCGCAACCGCTCTGGTAACCGGCACCGACGTTCGCTTGCGCCTCCATGGCCCCTCCCTCTCGCGTCCACCGGGGGAGGAGATCGAGCGGCCGAGACCCTATCCGTCCCCACCGACATCGAGGCCCCCGCCGAAGGCCGCGAGGACCTCCTCCAGCGGAGGGTTCGCACGGTCCCGCTCCGAGAGCACCGGCCCCGCCGACCCCACCGGCCACGCGATTCCCGCCGAGTCCCACGCGACCCCGTGCTCGTCCTCGCCGGTGAAGTACGCATCCACCAGATACAGCATCAGGACCTCCGTCTCCGCGTAGAACCCGTGCGCCACGCCCGGCGGGAGCAACAGCCCCACCCGCTCTCGATCCGCCTCCACGCGAAACCCCGCCGTCCTTCGGAGCGTCGGCGACCCCGCTCGCAGGTCCACGAGCCCGACGAACGCCCTGCCCGACACGAAGTGCCAGTAGTCCGACTGCCGCAGGTGGAAGTGCAGCCCCCGAAGCACCCCCGGAGCGGACCGGGACAGGTTGGCCTGCACCATCTCCCCCGCGCCGGGCGCCCAGGAGCGACGGAAGATCTCCGTGAAGGACCCTCGCGCGTCCTCGTGCGTCTCCAGCCGGATCACCCGGCACCCCGCGATCCCCAGCGAGTCGGTGGCCTCCTCCACGGCGCCAAGAGCCTATCGCTCTCACGTTCCAGCTTCGGATGCCCGGTGCCGATACCTCTTGCCGTGGAGCGCATCCGGAGAATCCGTGCCGACCTCGGCGACGTTCGGAACGAACCGGGCCTCACGACCGGTCGAACACGGGTCGTGAGCTTCCAGACCCGGCCGGGCGGCCCATGCTAGAGTCGAGCCTGTGGTGGCCGCCGTCCGACACGCCCCGACGAGCCCGCGGGGCTCGAAGAACCCAAGCCCCTTCCCCGACGTTTCGTTAGCGGGGTAACTATGGTCATCCGCGTTGCCGACATGCGAAACGCGACCGCCAAGGGCGGCGGCTCCTACATGGACCTCGACGATCGCATGCTCGTGCTCGACTTCCAGGCGGGCAACCCCGAGGCCTTCGTCGAGCTTCACCGGCGCTACGCCGGCCTCGCCCGCCACATCTGCCAGCGCATCCTGGGCAACCCCGACGACGCCGACGAGGCGGCCCAGGAGACCATGCTCCGGGTGTTCCAGGGCCTGTCCCGGTTCAACGGCCGGTACGCCGTCCAGCCGTGGGTGGCCCGGATCGCGACCAACGTCTCGCTCGACATCACGCGGGCCAGGGCCCGCCGTCCGCAGGCGTCCGACCGCTCCCTCGACGAGCTCGCCGAGGAGCACGACGCCCACGCCGACGAGCCGGCGGAGGCCGTCGAGCGCCTCCTCGAGGTCGACCGCGTCCAGCGGATCCTCTCGAGCATGCCCGAGCATCACCGCGAGGCGCTCGTGCTCCGCGAGTTCGAGGGGCGCTCGCACAAGGAGATCGGAGACGCCCTCGGCGTCACCCCGCCCCAGGCGAAGGCCCTGATCCACCGGGCCAAGGGGACGTTCCGGCGCCTGTGGGACGGAAGGGACGAGGCGCACCGCGGTCTTGCGGCCTTCGTCCCCTTCCTGCTCGTCGACAAGCTCGTCGGCGTGTTCCGCAAGGTCGCCGACAAGGCCACGGAGGCGGGCCAGAACGTGGCCACGACCCAGGCCGTCACCGCGGTGGCGAGCTCACCGGTGGTGCCGGCCGCAGCCTCACAGACCGCCGAGCGCGTGGTCGCGGCCGCGACCGTCACGCTCATCGTGGCCGGCGGGGTCACGGTGGGCGCCGCCACCCTCGCGCACCGCAAGGCCCAGCCGGTCCTTCCCACCAAGCCGAGCCCGGTCACGCAGGTGATCGAGCCCCCGAGCGCGCCCTCCGTCGCTCCGGCCGTGACGGTGCCGACCAGGGTCAAGACCCCCAAGGGCAACCACCCGAAGATCGTGGTCCCGAGCGGGAGCCCTGCACCGACCGAGTCGCCGACCCCCGACCCCACGCCGGGGGGGAGCCCGACCCCCGAGCCGTCGCCCTCCGGCTCGCCGAGCGGCACCCCGGCGCCTCCCGCCCCCGGGCCGCCTCCTGCGTGGACCGGCTCGTTCAACGTGGATTGGCCCTCGAGCGACCTGTGCTCGTGCGGCTCCGGCGTCGGCCTGCTCGACACCAACAGCACCGGCCGGATCGCCGACGGCTCTGCCCTGGACGTCGACCAGCAGTTCGCCGGCGCGGCGCTCGACGGCGAGGGCGACCCGGCCTGGGCGCTCCAGGCCGGCTACGGGGCGCACCTGGAGACCACCGGCGGGCATCTGAACCTGACGTTCTCGCTCACGAGCGGCCAGGGCACCTTCGGGTACGCGGGCTACGTGAGCTCGGCCGACGCGATCGTGGGAACCCCCGGCGACGGCAACCCGCTCACCTACGTGTTCACGGGCACCTACAGCCTCGAGCAGGGCGACCCGGACTCGAGCCCGATCCGGACGACCGGCCCGTTCACGGTCCGCCTGGTCGTCTGGGGCGACGGGACGACCGTGGTCTCCACCCAGGTCGACCTGCAGATCTCGTAGCTCGCCCCTCTCGAGGTGGTGCCCCTCCCCAGCAAGGCTTGGGATTGAGGTTGCCCCGGAGCAACCCTGGGGCGTCCCATCCGTTATCTCCATTGACCGACCGCAGC
>Ga0070741_10012406_pt1 | contig 15405 bp, 12 predicted proteins | sample Coa_R1_4_FD_66440 | JGI IMG/M metagenome (GOLD analysis project Ga0070741, IMG submission 66440) | Surface soil microbial communities from Centralia Pennsylvania, which are recovering from an underground coalmine fire - Coalmine... | ecosystem: Environmental > Terrestrial > Soil > Unclassified ... | reverse complement strand
GTTACACGAGTTGTTGCGGGGGTAGCGATGAGTGGAACGGACGCAGCGTATAACTACGATCGGTATCGCCAACTCCTGGCAGAGGCAGACGACGAACCAAAACGCCTCGCCTTCATCAATCTCCTGATCGAAGAAAAGGCCAGGGACCGTCTGGCCCGCCATATGGTCGGGGTCCGGTTGGCCGGACTGGACAAGTCGTCCCCGCAACGCAGGTAGCGTTAGGCCTTGGCGACCTCTTTCGCGAACGTGTCGCGCAATCCGATGGTGCGATTGAACACCGGATGATCGGCGGTTGAATCCTCGTCACGCACGAAATAGCCCTGCCGCTCGAACTGCATGACGTCGGTCGAATTCGACCCGGCCACGTCAGGCTCGACCCTCGCATCCCTCAGGACCTCCAGTGACTGCGGATTGATGTCGGCTGCGAAATTCGCCGCATCTGGCGTCGGGTTTGCAAACAGCTGACTATAGAGACGGATTTCCGCCGGCTTTGAATGCGCCGCAGAGAGCCAGTGCATGGTCGCCTTGACCTTGCGTCCATCAGGCGCGTTGCCGCCCCGTGTCGCAGGATCGTAGGTGCAGCGCAGCTCGACGATCTCACCGGCGGCATTCTTCACCACGTCGCGGCAGGTGATAAAATAGGCATAGCGCAGCCGCACTTCGTTGCCAGGGGAGAGGCGAAAAAACTTCTTCGGCGGGTTTTCCATGAAATCGTCGCGCTCGATATAGAGCTCACGGCCAAACGCCACGCGCCGCATGCCGGCGCTGGGATCGTCTGGGTGATTGACGGCCTCTAACTCCTCGACCTGCCCTTCCGGGTAGTTCTCGATCACGACCTTGAGCGGCCGTAGCACCGCCATCCGGCGCTGTGAGGTCTGGTTCAGGACCTCGCGGATGGAAAATTCGAGCATGCCGACATCGACAACGCTGTTGGCCTTGGCAACGCCGATACGCTTGATGAATTCGCGGAGCGCCGCCGGCGGCACGCCGCGTCGCTTCAGGCCTGCGATCGTCGGCATGCGCGGATCGTCCCAGCCCGACACATGGCCGTCGCGCACGAGCATGGTCAGCACGCGCTTCGACAGCAGCGTGTAGGTCAGGTTGAGACGCGCAAATTCGTACTGGCGCGGCTTTGACGGCACCGGCAATTTGTCGAGCAGCCACTCATAGAGTGGCCGATGGTCTTCAAATTCCAGCGTACAGATCGAATGCGTAATGCCCTCGATCGCGTCGGACTGGCCATGCGCGTAGTCGTAGCTCGGATAGATCGACCATTTGTCGCCGGTGCGCGGATGGTGGGCGTGCAGGATGCGATAGAGCACGGGATCGCGCAGGTTGATATTGCCCGACGCCATATCGATCTTGGCGCGCAGCACGCGCGCGCCATTTGGAAATTCGCCGGCCCTCATGCGGCGAAACAGATCGAGGTTCTCCTCGACCGAGCGATCGCGGAACGGGCTGTTCTTCCCGGGTTCGGTCAGCGTGCCGCGGTTGACGCGGATTTGCTCATGGGTCTGGTCGTCGACATAAGCGAGGCCGGCGCGGATCAGACCTTCCGCCCACTCGTAGAGCTTTTCGAAATAGTCGGAAGCGAAGAAGAGGTCCTTGCCCCAGTCGTATCCAAGCCATTTCACGTCGGCCTGGATCGAATCGATGAATTCCTGCTCTTCCTTGGTCGGATTGGTGTCGTCGAAGCGAAGATGGCAGCGCCCGCCGAACTCTTGCGCGATCCCGAAGTTGAGGCCGATCGACTTGGCATGCCCGATATGCAGGTAGCCGTTCGGTTCCGGCGGAAACCGGGTCACGATCAGGCTATGCTTTTTGGAATCCAGGTCGGCCTGGACGATATCGCGGATGAAATCGCGGCCTGCCTCTGCCGTCGTCGCTTCTAGGGTCATTCTGGTTTCCGTTAAGGGATTCGAAGGTCTATCTGCCAAATTAGCCTCTCCCACGGAAGGCTTTAGTTATATGGGGTTCCTGCTATACACCCCCAGCCCGCCAACACCTCATTGACATCTATGGCCGACCACGTCGTTACGCGCTTTGCCCCTTCGCCGACCGGCTTTCTCCATATTGGAGGAGCCCGCACCGCCCTGTTCAACTGGCTTTATGCGCGCAAGCATGGCGGCAAGATGCTGCTGCGGATCGAGGACACCGACCGGGAGCGATCCACGGATGCGGCGATTGGCGCAATTCTGGACGGGCTCAAGTGGCTGGAGCTCGATTGGGACGGCGACGTCATCTACCAATTCAGCCGCGCCGCCCGCCACCGGGAGGTCGCCGAAAGCCTGCTGGCGGCCGGCAAGGCCTATCGCTGCTATGCCACGCCGGAGGAGCTGACGGCGATGCGGGAAAAGGCCCGTGCCGAGGGCCGCACCCGCCTCTACAACGGCCTGTGGCGCGACCGCGATCCCTCCGAGGCCCCGCCCGGCATGAAACCGACGATCCGCCTGCGCGCGCCCCTGACGGGTGAGACCGTGATCGAGGACCAGGTGCAGGGCCGCGTGGTCTGGCAGAACGAGAACCTCGATGATCTGGTCCTTTTGCGCGGCGACGGAAACCCGACCTATATGCTGGCGGTCGTGGTCGATGATCACGACATGGCCGTCACCCATATCATTCGCGGCGACGATCATCTGATCAATGGGGCGCGGCAAAAGCAGATTTACGAAGCGCTCGGCTGGGACGTTCCCAGCATGTCGCACATTCCCTTGATCCACGGGCCGGACGGCTCAAAGCTTTCCAAGCGTCACGGTGCGCTTGGCGTCGATGCCTACCGGGCTATGGGATATCTGCCGGTCGCCCTGCGGAATTACCTGGTCCGGCTCGGATGGAGCCATGGCGATCAGGAGATTTTCTCGACAGAGGAAATGATCGCAGCCTTCGATCTGTCGGGCATCGGCAAATCAGCGGCACGGTTCGACTTCGCCAAGCTTGAAAATCTCAACGGGCATTATATCCGGCACACGGACGATCAATCCCTCGTGAAGATGTTCGAGGAGGTGCTTCCCTTCGTGCCCAACGGCGCCGACCTCAAGGCCAAGCTCAACGACAAGACCCGGGCGCAGTTGTTGCAGGCGATGCCAAGCCTGAAGGAGCGCGCCAAGACGCTGATCGAACTGATCGACAGCGCCTACTATATCTTCGCCGACCGGCCGCTTGAAATCGACGCCAAGGCAGCGGCCTTGCTGACGCCGGAAAACCGCTTGCTGATAGGGCGTCTTCGCGTTGCGCTCTGGGAGGTCAAAGACTGGACCGCGCAAGCAACAGAAACCGCGATGCGCGCCTTTGCCGATCAAAACGGCCTCAAGTTCGGCGCCGTCGCCCAGCCGTTGCGCGCCGCCCTGACCGGGCGCTCGACCTCGCCTGGTATATTCGATGTTCTTGCGGTGCTTGGTCGGGACGAAAGCCTCGCCCGCCTCGACGATCAGGGACCGGACTAGCGCATCTAGTGGAGTGGATTCGACACTCGCCCAACATGGCCGCGAGTCAATCAAGCGAATGTCAAATCCAAAACTCCACTAGGAACCGATATTTGCTAGCGGTCCTTGGATTCTGGCATTCGCAAAGGTGCCTGCCGAGATGGGATGCAAATGCCAGAATCGGACCACTGGGCGCCACCTTGCAGCGCACACAGCAATAAGCTACCCATTTCGCTGCTTCATTTAAACGTCCCGCACGCCTGCCGGCCGTCTCGGAAAAGGCGTCAAACGCGGGGCTTCCGCAACGATCGCATCGGGGATCTCACGATGGCCGTATCTCAAGGCAAGACCGCAACTTTAACGGTAGGCAACAAGACCTTCGATCTCCCGATCTCGAGCGGTAGCGTCGGCCCCGACGTCATCGACATTGGCAAGCTCTACGGCCAGTCGGGCATGTTTACCTACGACCCCGGCTTCACCTCGACGGCAAGCTGCGAGTCGAAAATCACCTATATCGATGGCGATGCCGGCGTCCTCGAATACCGCGGCTATCCGATCGAACAGCTCGCCGAGAATGGCGACTTCCTGGAAACCTGCTACCTGCTACTGTACGGCGAGCTTCCTACGCCGGCCCAGAAGCAGGACTTCGACCAGCGCGTGACCCATCACACCATGGTTCACGAGCAGATGGCCCGCTTCTTCCAGGGTTTTCGCCGCGACGCGCATCCGATGGCGGTCATGGTCGGATGCGTCGGTGCGCTAGCGGCCTTCTATCATGACTCCACCGACATCAACGATCCGCAGCAGCGCATGATCGCCTCGATGCGGATGATCGCGAAAGTGCCGACGTTGGCGGCAATGGCCTTCAAATACAACCTCGGCCAGCCCTTCATCTATCCGAAGAACTCGCTGAAATTCGCCGAGAACTTCCTGCGGATGTGCTTTGCGGTGCCGTGCGAGGAATACCAGATCAATCCGGTGCTGGCCGATGCACTCGACAAGATCTTCATTCTGCACGCCGACCACGAGCAGAACGCCTCGACTTCGACGGTCCGCATTGCCGGCTCCTCTGGTGCCAATCCCTTCGCTTGTATTGCCGCCGGCATCGCCTGCCTGTGGGGACCGGCGCATGGCGGCGCCAACGAAGCGGCGCTGGCGATGCTCGCAGGCATCGGCACCGTCGACAAGATCCCGGACTTCATCAAGAAGGTGAAGGACAAGAACAGCGAAGTCCGCCTGATGGGCTTCGGCCATCGCGTCTACAAGAACTATGATCCGCGCGCCAAGATCATGCAGAAGATGTGTCACGCCGTGCTGAAGGAGACCGGTCACGGCGACGATCCGATGCTCAAGGTCGCGCTGGAGCTGGAAAAGATCGCGCTCAACGACGAATATTTCATCCAGCGCAAGCTCTATCCGAACGTCGACTTCTATTCGGGCATCACGCTGAAGGCGATGGGCTTCCCAACATCGATGTTCACCGTTCTGTTTGCGGTCGCCCGCACCGTCGGCTGGATCAGCCAGTGGAGCGAAATGATCGAGGATCCGCAGCAGAAGATCGGCCGGCCGCGGCAGCTCTACACCGGCCAGACGCGCCGCGACTACGTCGCCATCGACAAGCGGAAGTAATAGCCGACGATCTGCGAAGGCACTTTAGAAGCCGGATGCGACCATCGCGTCCGGCTTTTTAGTTGTCGCTCGCGCCGAACTAGGCGGTCCGTCGCGACTTTCTGAGCATTCCGAGAACGACGTCCGCGGCGCGCACGCTCGCCGGCTGGTTGCCCGTCGACATGATGCCGTCAATTCGCGCAAACGCCTCAACCTGTCGCCGGCGCATCGGTGAATCAGAGAGTACCTCGCCAAGAGCGTCCGCGAGCTTCTCAGCCGTGCAATTCTCCTGAAGGAATTCAGGCACCACATTCTCGCCAATGACGAGGTTGGCTAGGATCACCGACGTGACCGTGAGCGCGCGCCGGACGATGAAGGCCTCCAGCCCCCCGGTGCGATAGGCCGTCACCATCGGCACCTGCGCCAGCGCAAGCTCCAGCGTCACCGTACCCGACTTGGCGAGCGCGGCAGCGGCGATCCGGAACGCCGCGCGTTTCTCCTGCTCGCCAACCACAATCCGGGGAGCAACTTTCCACGACTGGACGCCTTCCCGGACGCCTTCCAGCAGATGCGGCATCGTCGGCAGGATCAATTCAAATTCCTTGCCCTGCGCATGGAGGTGGTCCAGCGCCTCGCCAAATACCGCCATATGATATCGGATCTCGCCCCGGCGGCTTCCCGGCAGAACCAGCAACACCGGCGGCGTTCCGTTGCGCCGTTGCTGCTCTTCAGCATTAGGCCTGAGCAAGGCAAGCTGCTCTGTCAGCGGATGGCCGACATAGCTGCATGGAGGCCCACGTAGCCGCTGATATTCCTTTGGCTCAAATGGCAGGAGCGCCAGAACGTGATCGATATAGGCCCGCATGGCGCGCGCCCGGCCCGGCCGCCAGGCCCATACCGACGGTGAAACATAGTCCACGATCGGGATCGAAGGATCACGCGATCGCACCCTTCGCGCGACACGATGAGTGAAGTCGGGGCTGTCGATGATGACGAGCATGTCGGGCCTTGCTCGCACCACCGCGGCAACGGTTTGCCCGATCAAGCGCAAGACCTTCGGCAACTGCTTGATTACGGCGGAAAAGCCGATGATCGACAGCTCTTCAATCGGAAACAGCGACTTCAGGCCCTCTCTCGCCATTGCGAGCCCACCGACACCTTCGAATGTAACGGCATCGCCGAGGCGCTGGCGAAGCACCTTCATCAGATGCGCGCCCAGCCGGTCGCCGGATTCCTCTGTTGCGATCAGAAAAATCTTGCGCGCGACCCTGCCATTTGCGGGCGCCGGCATCAGGAGGCTAGACCTGTCACAAAAAGACCAGCCTCGTCAGCGGCCTCGATCATGGCTTGCGCCTCCGCAACCACCGTGTTTCCGGCAACGACAGCCACGCCCGAAAGCCCGGCCGCTGCCGCCCCTTCGACCGTACGCGGCCCGATGGCCGGCAAATCGTAACGCAAATCCTGTCCGTCTTTCGGCGCCTTCACCAGCACGCCGCGACCGGCAGCTGCGCGAACGCGGCCGCGTGCACGCAGATCTGCGATACGCCTCAACAATTCATCGGTTCCCTCGATGCCCTCGACGCCCACGACATGACCGTCAATCACGACAACGGCCTGGCCGACGTCGAAAGGCCCGAGCGCGGCGAGCAGCTCGCGTCCCCGGGCTATGTCGGCGGATGCGTCTTTGTCAGGCATCTTTCGCGTGACGCATCCTTGCGGCATCAGCAAGTCGGGCGCGACCTCTTTCAGGCCCAGAAGACGAAAGCCCTGCTGCTCGAAGATCCGCCCGACGCCCGACAGCAGGTGATCGTCGCCGCCGCGAAAGGCCGCCCATATCCGCCTGATGACGCGAAGCGTTCCCCAATCGAGCCGGAGTTCCGACAGCGCAGGCCGCACAAGCGTTCCGATAAAGATCACGTCCTTGCAGCTTTCGGCACGAAGCAATTTCATCGTCCGCCCGAGCTGACCCACCGTGATCCAGTGATGGCGAAACCGTTCTGCGGATGCGGGATCGCAAGCTCCCTTCAGCGCAAACAGAACGGGATCGAGGCCCCGCGCTTTCAGGGAATCGGCGACCGCAAACGGCATCGCGCCACCGCCCGCGATGACACCAACAGGTGAGGAGATTTCAAAAGCCGCCGCTGCCATGGCTTTCGAGGACTCCGTCGTCAATCTTCGGCGTTACGGCCGGAAGGCAAGCACAGCGGACGATGCTTGCCGGCATCGATGAACTGCAGGATTTCCGCAATCGCGGGATCGGTTGCCGCTAGGGATTGCACCGCGCTCAATCGTTCGGAAAAGATCCCGGGACCCTCGAACAGCTTCTGGTAGAACGACCGGACTACAGCCAGCCGCTCGCGGGTAAACTTGCGGCGTCTCATGCCGACAATATTGAGGCCTTCGAGACGCGCGTACTGGCCGTTGACAAGACCATAGGGGATGATGTCGCCGCGAACGCCGCAGACGCCGCCGATCATCACCTGCGACCCCACGCGCGTGAACTGATGCACGGCCGAGAGGCCGCCAATGAAGACGAAGTCGCCGATCTCGCAATGCCCACCAAGCGTCGCGGAGGTGGCGAAAATAACGTCGTTGCCGACATAGCAGTCATGGCCCACATGGCTGCAATTCATGAAGTAGCCGCGATTGCCAACACGCGTGATGCCGCCGCCGCCGACCGTGCCGACATTCATCGTGACCGACTCGCGGATGGTACAGCTCTCGCCGATCTCGAGTTTCGTCGGCTCGCCACGATAACCTAGCGATTGCGGTGCTCCGCCCAGCGAAGCGAACGGATAGACGGTGCAATTCGCGCCGATCGTCGTGCGTCCCATCACATGGACATGGGAAATCAACGTGCAGTTCGGGCCGATGACGACGTCACGGCCCACCACGCAATAAGGACCGACCGTGGCGCCTTCGCCGATCACTGCGCCGTCTTCAACCCGCGCGGTCGGATCGATCGTGGTCATCGAGGGTCCTGTCGTCCTGAAGAGATTGGCGTAATTTGTTCGATTTTTCAGTGGTTAGCGCGAGCTACCGGGGCTGTCCAGTGTGACTGGCACTTCGCCTCAACAGGCGCAAATCGCAGCGTTAATTCATCGTGCGCTGGACGAAAGCAGACCCCTGGCTCATCACGCACATATAGGAGAAGGTCTGCGCCTCGCTCGAAGTTTCGACGTCAAGGTCGATCATGACGGGTTTCGCCTGGCCTCTCCAGGTTGCCAGAATAGTGGGCGACACCGGGCGCGTCCGCGATCTCTTGACGACGAGACCTGTGATCTTGGGCAATGCTTCGGTTGCGCTGGCAAGGCATGTCTTGCCCGCAACGGCCGGGCTATCCACGCTCACGAACAAAGTTGCGAACGCCGCCAGTACCGTCACGTTTCGCATGTTGGCCCTTCCCCCGCGCCTCGCCGCAAAAACTAGACCATAGAAAGCCTGGTGTGTCGATTGGAGGTTGCGCGGCACTCAAGCAGCGCCAGCGAAACAGGGTGGCGTCAGTCGGCCAGCATGGCGCCGACATCAGCCTCGGCAACGATGGTGCCATTGACCTTGGCGTCCCCGTGGAACCACCACATCGCCTTCCGCCTCGAGACGCTGCGCATGTGATACTCGATGGTGTCGCCGGGCAGGACGGGCTTGCGAAACTTGCACTTATCGATGGTCAGGAAGTAGACGGCGCGCGGCTTGTCCGTCTCCATCGCCTTGATTCCTATGACGCCTGCGGTCTGCGCCATCGCCTCGATCATCAGCACGCCGGGATAGACCGGACGATCCGGAAAATGACCGAGAAAAACCGGCTCGTTATACGTGACATTCTTGATGCCGATTCCGCTGTGGTCCGAGCGAACATTGATCAGCCGGTCGATCAGCAGCATGGGGTAACGATGCGGCAACGTCCTGAGGATCTCGTTGATGTCAATCAGTTCGTATTTGACCGACGCCTCCTCCATCTTCCCAATCCTCTCCTTGGGTGCTTCGAGCGCCCGCGCCAAGAGCCGCAACCCGTCCGAGCCCAACACGTCCGGACGGCCGGCTCTGCAGTTCAACTCTGCGGTCGTTGACGATCCTTGGCAATCCCCAGAATAGCCTGAGCCGGACCCGTTTGTGGTCCGGCTCGGTCGTGCCGACGATGCGGTGAGACTAAGCGGCCAGGGATTAGAAGCTGGTGCCGCCGCCGAACTTGAATTGCTGCACGATATCGTGCGGACCCTTGGTGAGCGGGATCGCGTAGTCGAAGCGCAGCGGACCGAATGGCGACTGCCAGATCAAGCCCACACCCACCGCGGTGCGCACGATGTTCTGCGGGTCATACTGCAATCCCAAGCAGGTGCCGGGCGAGGCCGGGAAAGCCGCGCCGTTGTTGACCGGTCTGATACAACCGGGCGTATTGACTTCGCCCGTCGCGACCCAATCCGTGGGTCCCTTGTAATCGCCAAGCCAGCCGGCGTCGGCGTAGACCGCCCCCTTCATGCCGAGTTCCTTGGGCAGGAACCAGAACGGCATCTGGAATTCCATCGAAGCGCCCCAGTACTGCGTACCGCCAAGCGCGTCCTGCGTGCCAAATGGGTTGAGGTCGCGCGGACCAATGCCGTTTGGCGCGAAGCCGCGCACCAGGTTCGGGCCCATCTGGAACTGGTCCAGCATCCGAATCTGGTTGTTGCCGACCTGAGTCATGATACCGCCCTGGAGGTGAACCAACGCGACGATGTCGGCGACCATGGGCGTGTAGTACTTCAAGTCCGCCGCCGACTTCAGGTAGGTCACGTCCCCACCGACGCCTGCGAAGTCCTGCTTCCAGTCGAAGAGCAAGCCGTCAGTCGGGTTCTTGTTGTTGTCGAGCGTGTTGTAGTCGAACGAATAACCGACCGCCGACGTTATCGTCGAGCCCGCGGCAAGCTCCTTACGAACCGGCAAGGACGCTTCACCGTCGGAGTAACACCACAGGCCGGTGCCGGACGGATCCACGCCGCCTGGAATAAGCTGCTGAATCAGCGCCTGCCCCGCGGTCGTGTTGGCGAAAGCCGGCGACGGATTGAATGCGAGCGTGGGGTTGTTCGGGTTGTTGTTACAGTTGTTGAGAAAGCTCGGCAGCGAGACGTCCTGCTGATAGATCGAATAGCGCAGCTGCACAGCCATGTCTTCACGAAGCGAAAGTCCGATTCGCGGGCTGAAGCCGATCGTCTTCGTCTGGTAGGAAATATAAGCGTTGGGCAGCTGTTCGCGGTAATAGGTGTCGAGGCCGAGCCCGATGCGATAGTCGAGCAGATACGGATCGACGAAGGAAAGCGAGACGCCACGCGCAAACTCGCCGTAGGTCACCGATACCTTTCCGAAAAGACCGCGGCCCAGCAAGTTGCGCTCGGAGACGCTGACCTCGGCGAGCGGACCATCGGTCGTCGAATAGCCGCCTGAGACCGAGAAGTCGCCCGTCGATTTCTCCTCAAGATCGACGTTGAGAATCACGCGATCGCTTGAAGAGCCCGGCTCAGTGGTGATTTTGACGCTCTTGAAAAAATCCAGATTCTTCAGGCGGCGTTCGGCGCGATCGACGAGCGCGCGGTTGTAGGCGTCGCCTTCGGAGATGTCGAATTCCCTGCGGATCACATAGTCGCGCGTTCGCGTATTGCCGCGCACGTTGATTCGCTCGATGTAGGTGCGCGGACCTTCGTCGATCGCGAAGGTGATCGAGACGGTGTGCGATTCGAAGTTGCGGTCGCCACGCGGCTTGACGATCGCGAATGCGTATCCGCGACGCGACGCTTCGATTTGCATTTCCTCGACCGACTTCTCAAGCGCCTCGGCGTTGTAGAGCGAGCCGACGCTGACGCGCGAATACGGCGCGAGCGCAGTTCCGACCAGTCCGGGAATGCTCGATTCGAAATTGACGGTAGCGACGCGATACTGCTGGCCTTCCTCGATCTTGAAAGTGACCAGGAAGCCCTTCTTGTCCGGATCGTATTCCGTCAGCGCGGCAACGACCTGCACGTCGGCGAAACCGTGCTTGAGGTAGTAACGTCGAATCAGGTCGCGGTCGGCTTCGATGCGGTCGGGATCGTAGACGTCGTTGCCGCCGAGGAAACTCAACAGGTTCGACTCGTGCGTCTTGATCACGTCCTTGAGGCGGTAGGACGAATAGGTCGTGTTGCCGACGAACTCGATGGAATTGATGCCGGTCTTCTTGCCCTCGTTGACCGTGAAGATCAGATCGACGCGGTTGTTGGGCTGCTCGATGATTTCGGGGACGACCGTCACGTCATAGCGGCCGGCGTGACGATAGATATCGGCGATTCGCTGGGCATCAGACTGGACCATCGGACGCGACAACGTTCCGCGCGGTTTGGATTGAACTTCGGACGAGAGCTGCTCGTCCTTGATCTTCTTGTTGCCTTCGAAAACGACGCGGCCAATGACCGGATTCTCGATCACCGAGACGACGATTCGGCCGCCGGCCTGGTTGATTTTCACGTCCTGGAACAGGCCGGTTTCGATCAGGCCCTTCAGGCCGTCGTCGATATGGCCTTGATCCAGCTTTCCATTGGGGCCGGGCTTGAAATACGAGCGGATCGTGGACGTCTCGACCCGGCGATTGCCCTGGACCTCGATCGAATCCACCGTCTGCGCCCACGCCGGCGAAGACGCGAGCCCAACCGCGAGCGTTCCAGCAAGCGGCGCCGACAACATGACCAGGGCGGCGAGCAAGCCCCCCCGTACCCGCATTCCAACCTTCATGCGCCGAGCGCCCTTACAATCTTGTGCCGGTCCATCGAACCCCCACGAACCGGCAAATCCCCATCTGCCGCCTTGCTTGTAGCTAATTTTGCCTAGGCGGCAAACTTAATGTGGCAGCGCGATTTCATTTTCATTCCAAGACGTTGCCTATTGGCCACGTCACAAAAAAGCCGTTTCAAGATGCCGCGAGATGCAAGATGTCGTTATAGGTGACGAACACCATCAGCATCAGCACCAGCCCAAGGCCGATCCTGGACCCCATTTCCTGGGCTCTCGGCGACAACGGGCGCCCCCGCAAGGCTTCCACGGAATAGAACAAAAGATGACCGCCATCGAGCAGCGGAACCGGAAACAGATTCAGCAGCCCAATCGACACGGAAAGCGCGGCGCATAGCTGCAGCAGGAACTGGAAACCGAGACTCGCGGCCTGGCCCGAAAGCTGCGCGATCCGCAGCGGTCCGCCGAGGTCATTGGTCGAGCCTGCGCCGACGAACAGCGAGCCGACAAACTTGAACGTCGAATCAATGATGAACCAGACCTGCTCGACGCCGATCTTGAGCGATTCGAGATAGCCGACAGGCGTTGCGCTCTTTGGGTCACTCGGCTGCGGCGTGTACTGGATTCCAAGCACGCCGATCTTGTGGCTGTTGCCGAAGACGTCCTTCATTTCCTTCAATGCGGGCACGGCGGTCAGCGTGATGAGGTTGCCATCGCGCTTGACGCGGAATGTCAGCTTGGTGCCGGCATTGGTCGACACGATCCGCTGCATGTCGGCGAAGCTCTCGATTGCGGTCCCGTCAATCGAGGTGACGATATCGCCAACCTGAAAACCTGCCGAAGCAGCCGCACTGTCGGCCTGAATGACGTCGACGCGCGGGGTCGAACTGGGTTTGCCCAGATAGAGCGCCATGCCAGCGAAGATCAGAATCGCCAGCAGGAAATTCGCGATCGGACCGGCGGCAACGATTGCCGCGCGAGGACCGACCTTCTTGTGATGGAAGCTGCCCGCCTGTTCCTCTGGGCTCATGTTGCCGAGTGATTCCAGGTCCGGCGTTGAAGCTTCGCTGTCGTCGCCAAAGAATTTGACGTAGCCGCCGAGCGGCACGGCGGAGATCCGCCAGCGGGTTCCGTGGCGGTCGTTGAATCCGGCCAATTCCGGGCCAAATCCGAGCGAGAAAGTTAACACCTTCACGCCCGCCCAGCGGGCGATCAGGAAATGGCCAAGTTCATGGAAGAAAACGACGACAGTCAGAACAAACAGGAAGGGAACGATGTAACCGATCAGGCCATGGCCTAACACATTGAAACTGTGCTGGAAAAACTCAGACATACGAATCCCCTCACCCGAAGCCGGCAGGCTCCGCCCCAACGCTCTAGGATGCCTTTAAGGCAATTTGAGGCAATAGGGTGGCCGCCTTATTTCGCGCGTTATGGTCAACAGTAATTGCATCATCAGCCGACGTCAGCGGCGCCAGATTGCCCGCGCGAACAAAGGCTTCCAGCGTCGCTTCAACGAGCCGCGCGATCGCGCCAAACCGGATCCCGCCGGCGATGAAAGCGGCGACCGCGACTTCGTTTGCCGCATTATAGACGGTGGTTGCGCCACGGCCGGTCCGCAAGGCGTCATAGGCCAGTTTAAGGCCCGGAAAGCGGGCAAAATCCGGTGCCTCGAACGTCAACTGTCCGATCTTGGCGAGATCGAGTTTCGCCGCGGGCCCAACGATTCGGTCAGGCCATCCCAAACAATGCGCAATTGGCGTGCGCATATCGGGCGCACCGAGCTGCGCCACCACCGAGCGATCGGAGAACTCGACCATTCCATGAATGATCGATTGCGGATGAACGAGAACGTCGATCTCTTCCGCGGTCAAACCAAACAGGCATGCCGCCTCGATTACCTCGAGACCCTTATTCATCATCGATGCCGAATCGATTGTGATCTTTTGTCCCATGCTCCAGTTCGGATGCTTGAGCGCCTGCTCCAGCGTTGCTTGTTCGATACCGGCAGCCGACCAGGTGCGGAACGGCCCGCCTGACGCGGTGATGATGACGCGAACCAGTTCGTCGCGATTCCCGGAAGCCAAGGCCTGAAACAGCGCGTTGTGCTCGGAATCAGCCGGAAGAATGCAGGCTCCCGCCTTGCTCGCGCGCTCCATGAAGAAATCGCCGGCGCAAACGAGACATTCCTTATTGGCGAGCGCAACAGTCGCACCGCGATCGACCGCGGCAAGCGCAGGCTTCAGGCCGGCGGCCCCGCTGACTGCAGCCATCACCCAGTCCGCTGACCGCGCCGCGGCTTCGACGACGGCATTTTCGCCGGCGCCGCATTCCGTTCGCGTGCCGGCAAGCGCGTCTTTCAATTCCTGCAACCGGGCAGAATCGGCGACAGCGACATAACGCGCATCGAATTCCTTCGCGAGATTGGCCAACGCCTGCACATTGCTGTGCGCCGTCAAAGCCTCGACGCGGTAACGATCTTTGGAGGCCCGCAGCAGATCCATCGTGCTGTCGCCGATCGACCCGGTCGCACCTAACACGGTGACCGAACGAACGGCGCGGGCCGTTTTGTTGTTACGCAAGGGAACGGCGCTCATACCTCACCAAACCATAAGACCGTGGCCGGCGCCATCCGCGCCGCCGCGTAAAAAGCCGAAAAGTGCCGCGAGAGCAATGGCGGCGACGAATCCGTCAAGGCGGTCCATCAGGCCCCCGTGTCCGGGAATCAGGTGGCTGGAATCCTTGACGCCGAACCGGCGCTTGACCGCCGATTCGAAGAGGTCGCCGAGCTGCGCGGCAACCGACAGCACGGCTCCCAATAACAGCAATGAAACCGCCTTTCCGAAACCGCAGACCGCAAATCCGACCGCAACGCCAAGACTGGCCGCAAAACCGCCGATCGCACCCGCCCAGGTCTTCTTCGGACTGACCCGCGGCCAGAGTTTCGGACCACCGATGAGCCGGCCCGCAAAGTAGCCGCCGATATCGGTTGCCCAAACCACCAGCAGCACGAACATCAGCGCGACGAATCCGAAAATCGGGTCACGCCGCACCACGCTGGAGGCAATCGCGGCGGTCAGGGCATACGCAATCCCGGCCACCGCCCAGCCGCGCCGCTCGCGGGAAAATATGGCCGCGACCGCAACACCCAGCACGACAAGGGTAGAAACACTTGCAACATCGAAATGTTCGATTTCAACCCATCCCACGGCGAGCAGGACGAGCACGCCCGACAGCACGAGCGGAAGCCGGCGCTCACCGATCACGGTCAACCACTCGACGTAAAGCCCGATCGCCGCCGCCGTGACGAGGCAGATCCAAAGCCATCCGCCGAAATAGGCCATAGCGATCGCGAACGGCGCCATCACCAGCGCAGCGGCAATCCGCAGGAGAAGGTTCCGCCCCTCCTGCCCGGCTCCCTCTGTCGATGCTGCTTGGCCTTCGCTCACGATCCGGTTTTCACAACCAGACCGCCAAAGCGGCGCTCGCGCCGGGCATATTCGGCGATTGCGCCCTCAAGCGCGGCCTTGTCGAAATCCGGCCAGTGGACCGGAACAAAAACAAGCTCGCTATAGGCCGCCTGCCACATCAGGAAATTCGACAGTCGCTGTTCGCCGCTGGTGCGGATGATCAGGTCGGGATC
>Ga0070741_10012405_pt1 | contig 15406 bp, 29 predicted proteins | sample Coa_R1_4_FD_66440 | JGI IMG/M metagenome (GOLD analysis project Ga0070741, IMG submission 66440) | Surface soil microbial communities from Centralia Pennsylvania, which are recovering from an underground coalmine fire - Coalmine... | ecosystem: Environmental > Terrestrial > Soil > Unclassified ... | reverse complement strand
TTTTTGTTCTGTTGGGAGAACGCTCTCAGGAAGGGACTTACTGGTGCGCTATACTGTTCATGGCCGGACCTGCACTCTCAATTGCTGGGGCGTGGTCCAACCGGTAGGACACCGCACTGTTAATGCGTTCTGTCCCACCACGCATCTTGTGCTTCCTCAAAAAGTCTCACCCAACATATCGCGGTTGCCCGCCGCGCTAGCCGTTTGGAGGGCGGATTTTTCTGCCCTCCAAAAAGCCTGGCTCACACTACGCCTTCACGTCACGGAACGCAAGAGTACTTTTGGCCTACTTCGCTTTGCTTTTGGCGTTGCGCCGGGCCACCGCTGGCCACACTTCGAGATAAAACAGTCGCATGAAATCGCCAAGCGGCATGTCGGCCAGTTGCGTTGATTTCTCGGTGATGGAAACTTCCACACGCTCTTCCCACGATTTGCCGATCACGTTCGAGGTCTCTAGCCTGTAAAGCGTCACCTGCAAACGGCCATCGCGGGAAATGAAGGTCTCAGCCACGATAGCGCTTCGCGAAAAATACGCCTGCCACTTCGTAGGTTTCCGCCATCACTCCACCCACTCCAACTCGAATCGCCGCACGCCGCAGGGACGAAACACCACGTCTTTCCCGGCGAACAAATCCACGAGGATTACCTCGCGTCCGTCCAGCTGCACCGGAACTCCGGGCGTGAGATTCCTGGCAATTTCGGCGAGCAAGCGATCCGAACGGCGATAGGCGAGCCGCCCCGCTTCGCGCTCGGCGAAGTAGCGGCGAATTTTTTTTCGCACCGTGGCGGAAATTTCGACAGGCAAGGCCATGACGCTTCCTTTCAGAACGGCTCCTCGAAGAGCGGGCCGGGCGAACGACAAGCCGATTGCCGGGCTTCTTCGAGATGGGCGCGGCGTTTGGCGATGGCGCGGTCGAGTGCGCCAAAAAAATATCGCGCCCAGGCGCCGCGCTCTGTGAAATTCGCTGCCGTCAATCGCGCAAAGCCGACTGCCGAGCGGCCCTTTTTCCCTCCGGCTGTCTCCCGCAACTCGACGATGATCGAAACTTCGATCACCGGTTGACCTTGCGGCGGTCCGCCAAATGGCAGACAGCGAATATCTTCGATTTCGACACGCCGTACTCCCGCGCGATTTCCGCAAGACTCCGCCCGGCCCGGCGATCCGCCATGACGCGGCTCAGGTCCAGGCGTTTTTCCGGGCGTCCGAGGCGCACGCCTCGCGCTTTCGCGGCGGCAAGGCCCGCGAGAACGCGTTCCCGAATCAGTTCGCGCTCGAACTCGGCAATGGCCGCGAAAATGTGGAAGCTCAGACGCCCGATGGGCGTGTTGGTATCTACCTGCTCGGTGAGGGAAACGAAATCGATCTTGCTAGCGCGGCACAGCTCGAAAAACTCCACCATGTGTTTGACGGAGCGGAAGAGCCGGTCGAATCGCCAGACCAAGACCACCTGGAACTCATGGCGGAAAAGGGCTTCGGTCATCGCAGCCAGCTGCGGACGGCGCGTCTCGGAGCCAGAAACCCCGTGATCGACAAACTCGCGAGTCTCCCAGCCGCGCTTTTTTGCATAAGCTCGAAGCTCGCGGAATTGCAGGTCGGGATTCTGGTCGAGGGTCGAGACGCGCCCATAGACCGCAGCGCGCACAGTTCGCGTTTCTCCCATACTCACCGTATTACTCCTGATGCAGGTTAGTCCAGAGGAATTGTTTTCGTGACGGTTTCCACGTTGCGTGATTTGAGACGCCTTTGTGCCCGGATATTTACAACCTTTGACATGGTTTTCCGGTTACTGCGAGACTCACAGCTATGCTGCAAATCGTGAAAATGTCCGCTCCCCTGCCGCACTTCGCTGTCGGCTGGCGGAAAGATACCGGTAACCACAATTTTGCTTCACTGCCCGTCTTCGGCGATCTCGTGGAACTCCTGCCCGATGAGGAACTCGCGGCGCGACGCGCCGCCCGGGCGGAAATCACAGAGGACGTGATGATCTGCCCCACGGTCTTCGATATCGAATTTGTGGGCGGAAAACGCGCTCTGTACATCAAGCGCGAACACCTCAAGACTTTCTGGGAGACGCTGGCCGATGGACGATCCGACTAGCGAGGTCAAAGGCGCTTGCCCGGTCTGTCAGTCGGCAATTTCGGCAGAGGGCGGCGTATTCAGAGGCGGCGAACCCTCAGCCGCCTATCAGGAACTCCAGCGCAAGGCAGCGGCGATGGAAGAGTGGCGCGCGAAGGCTCTGGCGGCGGCCACTGCTGAACCCTCGGCAACCCCCGCACCCGAACCCGCCCCGCAAGAGGAAATCGAGTATTTCCTGTGACGAGCGACGCCAAAATCATGTGGTGGGCCATCGGCGGCATCGTGCTGTACACGATCATCGCTGCCTATGGCCTCTTTCGCGGAAATTGAGAATGCCGCAAGATAGCAAAACGTCTCCCGGAGTCCGGCCCCAAACGAACTCACCAAAGGACTCCACACGCGAGGAAGGCGTTGCCCCGCCTTCCTCGCACCCCACGAAATTCGCAAAAGCCGATGAAGCGCTACCCAAGCGAGGGCCGGGCCGGCCGCCTAAGATTTCTCCGCCGAGGGGAGTTCCTGCCAACGCCGGAACGCGGGCGGCGGAGGCTCAGGCGGCCGGTCCGGCCCTCGCTCCCGCTTATTCCGCAAAGCCCGATCCGGGTATGGCCGCAGCTGGAGTCCGCGGCCTTTTGCAAATGACCTCTGCGATTTCGGCCACCATCACACATTTCGCGCTGAAACTCGATTTCGCCGAATGCTTTAAGCTCTGGCAATTCTCCGAAGCGGAACTGCGGGGGATTGAAGGCCCTGGCGCGCGTTTCCTCGAAAAGTACACGCCAGCGCTCGATGTGTACGGTGTGGAACTCGAGTTCGCCGCGGCGTTCCTGCCCGTATTTTCGGCCAAGGTTTTCGCCATCATCGCCGCGAAGCGCGCGCTTCAGGACCAACAGAAATTCGAGCCTCCCGTCCGGCAACCGGCACAGCCGTCCGTGAGTTCAGCGGAAGCTCGAAGCTCCGCCCCACGCGAAGAGTCCCCGAGCGCAACGCGCAACACACCATCTCCCGAAGCAGCGTCAGCCGCTTCCGGGGACTCTTCAGGAGCCTTGCCCTCGGCCTTCACAAACCAAGAAATCGACCGGGAAGCGGAATTGGTGATGATGTGAGTGAAGCAAAAGCAGACACACAGGAACTTTTGCGCCGCGTTGCTAACCTCGAAGAACTTGTGGCGGAAGCTCTCGATCCGGCAGACCGACGCCCGGTCAACGGAATCGATGCCGCTCTTCTCCTGCTCGTATTTTTCCTGGGCATCTATGTCGGGCGGCTTGGGAAACTCGAATGAGCGGGATCACCGGCAATTTCGGTCGCCGTGGCAAGGGGAAAACGTCGCTGGCCTACTGGCTCGCAAGCGGCAAACGCGAAGGCGTCGCGGTGTTCGATCCCACGAGGGCTTTTGCGATTGGCATAATCTGTTCGGACCGCGCGAGCTTCGAGTACGCGCTCGATCTCGACAAATCCCCGGTAGTTTTCGCCGTCGACGATGCAGCAATCCGCGAGGACGCCGTGGAGAGCGATTTCCGCGATTTCGTCTCGGCGCTCAAACTGCGAGCAAACATCGCCGTTGTGATCGACGAAAGCTCATATCTCCAGTCGCCCAACTGGATGGCTCCCGCGCTCGATGATGAAATCCGTTGCGGACGCAGGCGTAAACACGATCTCTATCTGACACAGCATCGCATGGCCGATTGCAACGGCTTGCTTCTCTCCCTCATCACCGATTTCAATTTTTTTCAGACAAAGCATCCCCGAGACCTCGAACGTATCGCCGAGTACTGCTCCCCGCACGTGGCGGGAATTGTTTCGGAGCTTAAAGATCTCGAGTTTCTCCACTACGAAGTTGAAACAGGACTCTTCTACGTCCACGAGGAACCAAGTTTCTGGCGCGTCTCGCTCGCGCCGGAAGAAGCCCCGGCCACCGGGGAAGGAGAAGCCCATGCACAAGATGTTCGCTGAAAATCACGGCAAGGCCGCGCTCATGGTCATCGGCGCTACGGCGCTCGCGGCGCTGATCGTGATTCCCATCGCCAACAAGTTCCTGGGGTCGTTCTTGCCGCAGAGCACGATCCGCGTCTGAACGCCTCGGAAGGGAGCAAACCGTGAAGCATTTCCTTTATCTGTCGCTGTACGTCGCGGTCGGACTGATCGTGGCGGGTCTCTTGAGCGGCGTGGTGGGTGGAATCCTGCCCGCTTCGCTTGGCGGTGGAACGGCCACCCCGGCGCAATAGCGCTCCGATTTACAAATCCGAACCGATCTCGGCTCCCGCCTCTCCTCCCCGCATTCTCCCCGCCAGACGGATTTCTTTCTGAAAGGAAAAATCGATGTCTCTCCGTCTGCAAGGTCCGAATTTTTTTCAGGACTTGACCATCAACGCCCTCAATACCGAATACATCCCGAACGGCGATCTCACGCGCCCGAAATGGCTCTGGGGTCTGCTCTGTGAATTGAAGGGACGCGTGTCCGTTTCCGTCGCGCAGACCGGCGCGGTTTTGGCCGAGGCTCCGCAATCGCTCGTGAACTGGATTCGCGTTGAGGGCATCCACAAGGTGCTCGGCCAGCGCACGATCTACTACATGCGCGGCCCCAGCAGCGTGGCCTACGCGAACATCTACGGGCGCGGCCGAAACCTCACACTCAACAACGGCGGCATCATCCCGAACGCGGCCAACACTGCAATCGGAAGCTACGATTTCGATGTGGCCTTCCTCATCCCGTTCCCGCCACAGGGGATTCCGCTCAATCAGCAAGCCCTGTTCATGCTCAAGACGGAGGATTGGAAGACGCTGCAAATCCGCGTTTCCATCGGCGACTCTACCGCCTTGTGGCAAACGACCGCAGGCAGCACCATCACCTTTTCGGCTTTCGGCTCCGGTACCGGCTCTCCGGTGTTCTCAATCAACACCATCGAGCCGCAACTTGGCAGCTTCCGCAACTCGATCAATCCCGCGCTCGTACAGCGCACCTGGCAAGATATCACCACACCTTTCACCGCTTCGAGCGGCGTCGATCTGCTCCTCGCGCAATTGTCGGTCGGATTGCGGCATCGCGGCGTTCTCGCCAAACAGGGAACGCTTGCGACCGCGCGTTCTGGCGGCGTCACCGTCTTCGCTCAGAATGGACTGACTGACAACATTCTCACTCGCCCGCTCGTGAAGCTCGATCAGGCGCTCATTCGCAACCCGAAGAACACCTTCGCGGCGAAAGAGTGGACCGGTTTTGCGCTCGAAGCATCGCAGCCCACAGGCTACGTGCTCACCGAGTTCGCCGAGGGCGGAGATATCCGCACGGTGTTCCCCGCCCACCGGCTCACCACCGCGAACAAATTCGAGTTTCGCGGTGATGTGACCGCCGCAGCCAATCAACAGGGAGAACTCATCGAGGAACGCATCGAGGGCAATCCCACCTATCAGGACCGGCAAGGCAACGTCCGCACTCTGTTTGTTGAGTAGTAAATCGTACCTGGTGACTTGTCGCAACCTGGGGGCCGCGCATCCACGCTAAACACGCGGAAAAGGATTTCGCTCATGGCATTCGGAGCTTGGGACGGACTCTCAAATCTGGCGGATAGTGTGCTCTCCGATCTCGGCGCTTTCGGAGTGATTGGACAGCCGAACGTCGGAGGCCACCAGACCACGCAAGTAGTCCGGCAAACCGCGCCCGGCGTCACCACCACGATCACCAGTTCTAGCGCTTCGCCCGTTTCGCAAACCCAGAGCTATGTACTGATCGGCGGGGCGCTGCTGCTCATCGTCGGCCTGTTCTTGTTGCTGCCGAAAAAACACTGAGGCCCCTCGTGCAAGTACCAGATACCGGCCTTCCCGTTGGAACGCTGCTCGTCTACAACGCGCAGATTGACGAGAGTCTCTGGACGCTCGTAAAGACCGGCATCGGCACAGCGGACGGACTCTTCCAGGCGCTTCGCCAGCCGCTTCAGGACAAGTGGGGTCTGGCCATCGTCTCCAGCAACTACAACGGCTGGACCTTCGGTGCCGAACCGATCACTCTGACGCTCCAAATGACTGGCCCGGAAACCTACGCGCAACCCGATGATGTCCGGTCCATCGTGGACGGCGAAATCATCAACGCGCTCGGCTCAAACCCAATCACGAGTTCGAATATTTCCTCATGGACGATTCCGGCTTCAGCTGGCGGCACAGGCCAAACCGTCGATACCGGCGCGCCCGCCGCGAGCGTCGGCGGAGGGATTCTCGGAGGCGTGGCAAACACGCTGGGCATCGACAGCTCATCCATCGGCAATGCGATCAAGAACGCCACCAGCGGTTTCGGCCTGGGCACAGGGATCATCGTGATTGTGCTGGGCGTAGTGGCGATCTTCGCCGTTGTCGTAGTGCTCGAACCTACGGCTCCGGGCCGCGCCGCTAGAAGCTTTTCCCGAGGGCGACGATGATCTATGCGGGTGCTGCGGTCGCGCTTATCGGATTGCTGCTCTTTTTTCTGGAGGAACCCGCTAGCGCGGATTCTTCCGGTGCTGGCAATCAATTTAGCGATGCTGAACTCTATCCCGCTCCGCCGCCCGATGATTTTGCGAACCCGGAGGTGGGAGATGCCATTCTTGGAGGCTCAGGCATGCCGGTCACCACAGAGAAAATCAATTTGCTCGCCGAAGCGATTGCGACTGCCGAAGGGTGGACAAATCCAAACCCGAACGTAGTGCCGCGACGCGCCCACAATCCCGGAGACCTTACCCGCTCATTCGGCCAACCCACCGCTGGAGTAGCGAACGGCGAGGGCGTCCTCATCTTTGCGGATGATGATGCCGGATGGAGCGCACTTAAGGCGCAGGCTACAGCCATGCTTACGGGAGCTTCGCGTATCTACTCTCCGACGATGACCGTCCGGCAAATCGCCGCAAAGTACACCGGCAACGACAATTCCGATGCGTGGGCCGCGAATGCCGCGTCGGTCCTGGGTATTTCCCCTGATCAAACCCTCGCGGAATTTCTGGGTGACTGATGGGCGCGATTCTCATCATCGGAGGCATTGCCGCGCTGCTCTTCTTTGCCCACAAGAGCGCCAGTCCGGGAAATCCCGCAGGCCCCGGAACAGCTCTGGGCAACGCCATCGGCGCGGCTGAAACAGTCGTTGGAGGGGCCGTGCATGGCACGGTCAAGCTCGGCAACGCCGATCCGAACTTTGAATCCTGGCTTGCTACGGAGATGCAGCAAATCTTCGGCGCGCCGTCGAATGTCGCCGGTCACACGCAGAAGGATTACGGGCTGCTCGAAACATCGATCCGCAACCGGCGTATCGGCAGCCTGGCCTACGGCACCACCTGGACGGAAGGCTACTGGAAAAACGTGCCTGGCGATTGCGGCTCCGTCAGCTCTGGCCTCTCGACAATTTCCGGCGTGCGGCTCGGCGCAGGACTCGCCTCACAGGGTGCAGATGCACTGAATACCGGACTAGGGCTTGCCGGCACGGCGGAGAAGGTGGCGAATGCCGTGCCGATTGTCGGCTCGATTGTCTCGACGATTACTTCGGTGCTCTCCGGCATCTTCGCGCACCACGCACAAGCTGTTGCTCGCGAACAATCCACGCTTTGTGCGGTGATTCCGCAAGTCAACGCGTTTCTGGATCAAATCGATCAGGCATATACCCTCGGGCAGCTCTCCGGACCGCAAGCGGTACAGGCCCTCGAAACGATCTATACGCAAATGAATCAGGGACTCGCAGCCATCGAAAAGCCCACCGGCTGCAACGCCTCGTGCGTGTACCTGCGCGAATTGCGCGGGATCATCGATGCGAAAAGCCTTTTTGATTACTAGGAGGGAAAATGGGAGCGGTACTTGCTGTAGGTTCGATTTTTTTGCTGTTGTGGATCAAAGCGAAAAGCACTGTAGTGTCCGCCGTTGCCTCGACTGCGGGAGCAGTCGGGAACGCCCGGATCACCGGGCCCGCCGATCCAACGGTCAGCTATGACACGAAAGCCCCCGCACAGGGCGATCCGATCGGTAACACCCATCTCTCGATCGCTGATCCGGTGTACAACGCGAGCGGCGAAATCGTCGCGCTGCCCTACCGCGCATCCGATCCGGCTTATGGAGGCGGCATTCCCGCACTCGTTGGATTGACTTCTGATCCAAATCCCGCTGGCTCGGTCGGGTCCGGCATCTCGGCCATCGACAAACTGAACGCTCCCGGAGCTTCCGCGCCGATCCCCGGAGGAGTCAACCGCAATATCATTCTCCAGCCGCGCATTCCCACCGTGCCCACCTTCCGCGCGCAGCCGGTTTCACAGATTCGCGTCGCGGGAGTCCGCGCGGGAGACAGCGGCTCCGGTGGCCTGCCTGTCGCTCCTTCCTCCGGCGTGCCGAATCGCGCCCCGGTTTCTCCGCTGCGTCCCACAATTGCGGTCGAACATACCGGCGCTGCCAGCATCGGTATGCGGCTTTCCGCTGCGCCGAATCAGACGCCAGCTACGCCAGCGACAAAGCCTTCTGCCGCGAAGTCCGCGTCCGCGACAAAGACCAACATCACGCCGCAGCAATTGCTAAGGCGCTATTTCTAGGGGGAATCATGGACCGAGAAAAAGTTCTCACGCTTATGCTCCTGGGCTTCGGCACGCTCGGGATTCTCTACTACATCGGAAAAAAGAAGGCCCTCGCATCGCCTGGCGCTGGCGGACCAGCCGTAAACGCCGGGGGCGCATCGATTGCCCGGACCGTGCAATCCGCTACAGCAGGGGTTTCCGGCTCGATCCCCAACATCATCGCCGCAGCCGCCGCGCTCACCGGCACAAGCGCGGGAGCGGTGGCCTCGAATCTACAACTGCAATCGGGTGGACGTCCGGCGCAAGTCGATCAATCCGTTGCAGACGTTTCCGGCACGCTCATCGAACCCACGCAACCCACAGGCTTGCAGGGAACCCAACTCGTTTTTAACGACACTCCGGCCACTCCCCAGCTGCCAGGCCTCGGTGATTTCGGTCCCGACGTCGCCGCGAACGTTTCGGCGTTGGACGTCGGCGGACTCGATTACGGCACTTTGTATGCCTGAAGCGCAAAAACTTCGCGCGCAGAGCCTCTCTGGCGCACTGGACGCAATCTCCATGACTCCCATCATGTCGAAAAAACGCGGGTTCACCGTCGCGCGGGAAATTTCCGTGGGTACAGTCTTGCACATTCTTGTGCTCATTCTTTCCACCGCGTGGTTTGCTGGCCGGATCACTCTGAAGCAGGAAGAAATCCTCGACCAACTCAAACAGGATCACGCCCGCATCGAGCGGATGGAAACGTACCTTGCAGCTCGAGATCCCCACTACTGGCAGACCGTCCGGGCTTTTCATCTGGAGGAACAATGAAAATCGTTCTCATCGTCATCGCCGCCGCGGCCATCCTCGGGATTCTCGGAGGCTGCGCCGCTTCGCAATCGAAGGCTCCGGTTCCCGCTTCGCAGCCGGTTAACGCCTTCGAGCAGTATGTCTTTACCGCGCTGTCCGATGCACAAGCGGGACTCGCTGCAACGGAAGCTAAGATCAAATCAGGAGAGCTTCCCGCTTCGCTCACGCCTGATTATGACCGCGCAGCTGTGCTCTACAACACTTTGGTATCCCTGCTCAAGCGCTACGATGCAGCGTACCGGGCGGGAAACGATGCCCAGGCCATGCAAACAGAAATCTCGCAGGATTTAGAAGACCTGATCGCGCTTGGTCTGAAACTCTGGCCTGAGCGACAAACCGCGCCGCCCCCTGTGAACTGAAAGGAAAAACGAAGATGACTACCATTTCTTGCCCGCTGTGCCACTCAACGACGCAGACGGATGCCGCACTCGCGGATTGTCCGTCCTGCGGATCCGCTCTCCCTAGCAGCTCGAGCGTCGAGGCCCCGAAGCAATCCGTCGCCGGAAGCGCTTCCCTCGGAATCAGCGCGACTACTTCCAGTGGCGAAGAAAGTGCTTCGGAATTGCGCGCGCTCGGAATCACCGCAAAGGCTACGCCGCAGGGGGTAGTCGTCCAGGTAGCCGATCCGCAAGGCGCTCCGCCAGCCGCTCCGCCTGCCGGTCCAGCAGTCGTACCGGTCTCAACACCGGTTTCGACCGGCACCAAGGTCTTGTCCGGCGTTGAAATCGCGCTCGACGATATCGCCGCTATCGCAAAGCTCATCGCAGCAAATTTTGCGGGCACGCCTGTCGCCGCTGTTTTCCAGCTCCTCGGACCAGCGGCCGGCATTGGTGCAGCCGTCCTGGCGCAACATCTGAAGCAGCAAGGATTCGATCTATCCGCCTTGCAGCCAGCCGACATTTTGTGAAGAGGTTCTATGGCGCTCCGCAACATCAAAAACACTTCGCCCGCAGAACTACTCGCACAGTTCGACGCATGGACGCGCGTCCATCTACAGGTACGCGATGCTTCCACCGTCTACATTGCACGAGACCGAAATACGCTCGAAGTCGCCGGACCGGGCGGGCAGCAAGGCGGGCTCTCCATCACCTCAGCGGTCGGCATCGTGTCGCTTCCCTGGATTGGGCCGCTCTACGCTCTCGGCTCAAACCCCAACTCGCTCATCGAAATCGCTATCTTCCCAGCGGGCGTCGATATCGGCAGGTGAATCATGCGCAAGAGTGCCATCCTCGTTTTCCTGCTGCTTTTGCCGGTCTCCATTCGAGCACAAAATCCCGATCTGGTACTGAACCCCGGCTCTTCCTACGTGGACGTTGGACGAAGCATTCCCTGGAGTAACTTCAATCGGACGTACGTCATCGTCCCGAACTCGCCAAACGCCTCACTGTGCGTGTACGTCGTTAACAACAATCCCTCGAGCTCGCATAGTTTCAGCACGTCCACGTTTCAGAGCGCAGATTCGCAGGTAGCGGATTACTCCAACAACACGGGCCGATATAACGCTGTGCCTCTCGTGAACATGCCAGGGACCGTTCCCGCTTCGGGCATGGTGTCCGGCTTCACGCAATCGACAGCCGCCGCGAAAGTCGCCATCCGTTTCACGGGAGCTTCTGGACAAGCAGGAAGCCCGGATACAGCGGACGTTTTTCTCGTGCAAACCACTTCTGGCACTTGTGGCGCTGCTTCCGTCTCGAATCAGGTCCAAGGGACCAGCGCACCCGGTGCCGCGATCACTGGCAATCCTCTATTGCTCGGAGGAACTGATCCATCAGGTCTAGCTCGCTTTCTCAAATTGTGCCCAGATTCCACCGCAACTGCCTGTTCAGCTGCGAATACCTACAGCCTGGCGATTGGAGCAGGCGGAAATCAGATCAGCGGCATCCCACTGACGTATCCGAACGCCAGCGGCGCTCTCGCTACTGCTATGCTCGCCGGAAACTCTACGGGCGGTGCTCAACTGCAACTGCCGATGGTCTCCACCGGAACAGCCAACAATTCCGCGCAAAACCCACAATCGCTTTTCACTTCGAACGGCGGATATTTTGTGCGAAATAGCAACGTAGCGATCTCCGGGAACATCATCCAGGGATTCTTTTTTCCTGGTGGGGGGCAAGGCTCATTCCTCGCGTGCTCCGTGGCTCTCCAAGCTACGAACACTGGCGGAACGACTCCAACCCTCAACGTGTACTTTCAGACTTCCTGGGACGGTCTCGCCTGGACTGACCGAATATCTTTCACGCAGATCACTACCTCAGCTAGCAATCAGTGGGCTGCGGTGTCCGGTTCGGGCTTCTCCGCCGCCCCTACCGTCTTCACAGATGGTACGTTGGCCGCTGGCAGCAAAGTCGATGGCATGCTCGGTGCCTACGCCCGGCTCAAATTCGTCCTAGGTGGCACCAGCCCCGCCTACACGGTCACCGACGCAGTAAATTGCTACTAAGCCCCCAAAAGCGGCGCTGCTGGCTCTGCGGGGCTAAGAAAGCCCTTCACAGCGACGATTCTGGACCGCTCTGCTGCTCCTGTTTCCAGGCCTCGTTCGACCACGCAGGAAACATAAAGAGCGCCGCCCTGGCTCCAGAGGAACTGATTCGTGAAATTCTCTTTCGCAAATTTGACGCGGGAAAATCCAGAAGTAGGCGTGCGACAAAGTAGAGTTTTGCGAACGAAATCGGTAACGCTGTAAGTCCCCTGTTTGCCGCGCCCGCAGGCTCAGGATTTCGCGGGGTTTTCCGACCGCTTCCGCGCCCGGTGCGCCCTCTGGCGGTGCGTGTCATCGATGAAACGCGCCCGGCGAGTCAAGGGCTGGAATTTTCTCCCGCAATTACAGCCGCAGTCGCGAAGGGGCAGTGGATTTTTCGTGGACATGGGGCGATTCTCCGATTTCGGGCCTTGTAAGTCCAGTGTTTTCAGCTTTTGTCGCCGCCCGCTCGGGCTTCGAATATTTTCGGGGCGGGGTTTTCTGAAATCCATCGCGCCTTGTCCAGACGATTCAGCAAATCCCGCGCGGCGGTGGTTTTCCCCTCCACCACGTCCGTAAATTCCAGGGTGGAACCCGCACTGCCCATGTGCTCGATCACCAAATCGATCAGCGCACTGCGCTCGGCGTTTGTCAGAGTGACTATCCACATGCCTCCCCCTTTCCCTTGCGGATCCGCGCGCCTCACAATTTCCTCAGCCGTCAAACGATTTGGCAGATGGGGAAATTCGCGTGCCCGGCAGGCAGAGCAAATCGTGGAACTCACAGCACCGCGATTCACGTACAGCAAAGTCGAGCAGTCGGCGCAAGAGGCGATATCCTCGCAGATGTTCTCGATGGCCCGGCTTCCGCAGACATGGCACTTGTAGCCGAGATGCTTTTTGCACCACGAACACTCGATTTTCATGGGAATTTCCGCTCCCGCTTTTTCTGCGCCTCGATCTCGGCGTATTTCACCATCGAACGCAGAACTTCAATGGGTTGGTCTTTGAGAGCGCTCTCGAAAAGGATGCGGCCCGCGCCACCTGCTCCGGGAAACGGTCCGTAACGCCGCTCCACAAGGTTTTTTACTAGCGCGGACCTCTCCTCCCGATCCGTCAGCTTGTTCATTCCGTGTCTCCTTTGGGCGTCAGACGGATCGCGAACTCCACTCCGCGCACCTTGCGCACGATCACCAGTTGACGAGAGCCGCGCGGAAGCGCGTTCAGCACCGGCGATAGCACATCGAAGAAATCGCAGAAAAGGCGCGTGAGTTTTTCTTCGCGCTGCGCAAGTTCGCGGTCCTGCAATGGATGATGGCCTGGGAAATGCGTCTGCTCGCTCACGTTCCGCTCCAACTGGAGTTTCCGGCCCAACCCCAACCCGCGCTAAAGCTGCACTTCCTCTTCCAACTTCTGCTCCCACATGCGCTCAAGCTCGTCGTCCTGCTGTAGCTGTAGCTCCGGTCCCAACTAGTCTTTGTCCAAATAGAGCTACGCGTCAGCGGCCAATTTGCGGTCCAAGCACTGCTCAGGCGACTGTTCCAATGAAATGACAGAATCGCTGTCATCGTTGCTCTCGCGGCAGCTTCTTGATTTTCACGGCGTCGACAATCGCCATCCGGCCAACGATGACCTGGCCATCCGGGAATGGCTCTACTTCGGTGAACTTCCCGGTTTGTAGCGCATCGGAGAATCGCCCGGTATCGGCAATCCAAGCGGCATCCTCAAGCACCAACTCTTGCGGCCCTACAGCCACGAGACGCCCGGTCTGGAACATGGTGACCGTGCGGATCAGATAGTTCGCGCCGATCTCCCACGGACCGTTGTAGGCATCCATAACGTTTTGCATCGAACCTCCTTCCGCGTCGCGCCGGATTGTCGTGTTCCGCCAGGGGCCTCCAGCGCAACGCGGAACTTTTTGGATTTGACTCCCCGAACTTTTCCGAACTGAAACAAATCATTCATTGCCCTTGCGTGGATGCCCTTTGAGCGCTTTCTTTAGCGCAGCAACGGCTTGCGCTTCTTCACTGAGAAGGGCATCCGTGAGCAGCGAAGCAATAGCCAAGTAGATTTCTCCCGGCTCCTGATTTCTATACTTGCGCATTTCGGTTTCGATGTTGTTGCCCAGAAACCTTGCGCTCATCGCAGCCGCGAGGCACTTAGCCAAATAGTGTTGGGTTGTTTCCATGTGGTTTTCTCCTCATCCGATTTTTTTCTGCGCCGCGATCCGCGCAGCCTGGCCTGAGCGAAAACGCAGCACTCGTGCCTTCTCGATCATGGGCGCGATGGCCTGATCATCCAGATGTCGCAAATACGGCTGAGTGGAGCCAGGGTATTTATGTCCTGCAAACCGTTGTGTAGCGATGAGGTCGTTACCATTGTTTACGTGGAACGTGGTGATGGCGGTAGCGCGGAGATCGTGCGGGCGTTTGCCGCGCGGGATCCCGGCTTTCTTTTTGAGATCGTTCCAGTGCCACAAGGCGGCGCGAAAATTTACCGGCGCGCCTTTGAGCAATGTTATGAATGGGGTCTCGGTTCGCCCGTACTTTCTCACGAGCGGCTCAAAAAAGCGCTGCAACTCGGTGGGCACACCGATATCGCGCTGAATGTCGCCTTTGGTGCGGAGATTCCGCACCATTTTTGATTCCGGGTCGTAGTGGAGCGGAGCGAGCGAGAGAACTTCGCTTTGCCGCAAGCCCAGACACAGGAAAATCCGCAGGTAACATTGCACCCAAGCGGGCTTCGAGGCATCCGCGATTTCAAGGACCTTGCGTTCTTCCTCGACGGTGAGCATCTCCTTGCGCGGCTTATAGGGCTTGATCCGTCCGACGTAGCTGGAGAGATTTCGGGGGGCGCCTGGGAGGGTCTCGAAATATTTCAGCAGGCGCTTTAAGGTGTGCGCGAAATTCGAACGGGTGTTGTCGGCAAGACCGATGCCCTCCCAATAGTTGAGCACGAGCTTCACGCTCATGGGAGTCAGTTCATGCAAACGCAGCGATCCGCATTTCATCTTGAAGTCCGAGGCGACGCGCTTCGGATACCAATATTTCTGTGGCTCCGCCCACAGATCGCAGAGATCGCCGACCTTGCCCACGGCAGCGGCGGGGTCGCGCTCGCGCTCGCGGCGGCGGAGAGCCACCTCCCGCCGCATTTTTTGCTCGAAGCGCAGAGCGTCCGTCTCGACCGGGAATGCTTTTTTCCGTTTTCGGCCGAACTCATCACGCCATTCTGCGAGGAAACTTCCGTGCCAGCGATACACACTCATCTCCCACTCCTCTCAGGCTTTCACCCCTGTCAAGATGGCTGAAAGACGCCCTCCAAAATGCCCTCCATAAAATCAGGAGAGTACTAGTGCTTAAAGTACTCGCCCTCCAACGAGTTCCCGGAGGGCAAGGTTTTTTTGTTCTGTTGGGAGAACGCTCTCAGGAAGGGACTTACTGGTGCGCTATACTGTTCATGGCCGGACCTGCACTCTCAATTGCTGGGGCGTGGTCCAACCGGTAGGACACCGCACTGT
>Ga0070741_10012404_pt1 | contig 15406 bp, 14 predicted proteins | sample Coa_R1_4_FD_66440 | JGI IMG/M metagenome (GOLD analysis project Ga0070741, IMG submission 66440) | Surface soil microbial communities from Centralia Pennsylvania, which are recovering from an underground coalmine fire - Coalmine... | ecosystem: Environmental > Terrestrial > Soil > Unclassified ... | reverse complement strand
CGGTTTCGGCTGGTTTCTCGATCCCTATCAGGGACACCAGCGCATGTCGCACAACGGCGAGACAGTCGGATTTCTAACCACTATTCAGCGGTTTCCTCAGGATGATTTAACGGTGATCGTCCTGGCTAATCGAACTGACATCGATCCGGAGCAGTTAGCCCTGAAAGTGGCTGACTTGTACCTACGTAAGTAGCAAGAACAGGTAGATTCGGCCCCTGGGGCTGTCCAGTCGCCCCAGAGCGCCTGCCCTCAGCGCTCCGGAAGCCGGTTCGTGATGAACTCCGAAACGTGCTGCGCCGCCGGCGGATCCAGATTGGCGAGCACCGCCACCACATATCCCGAATCCGGACAAATTTCCAAATCCCCATTCATTCCCGGCGCCCCGCCGCCATGCCCATAACACCGCATCCCGTTCATGGTGCTATCCGCGAATCCGTAGGCATAGTTCCCCATCGGAGTCTGCGTCTTTCCTGTCGTGAGCAACTCCGTGAAGTGCGCGTCCAGCAATTTGTGCTGCTGCAGAGCATTTGCAAACTTCAGCAGATCTTCCACCGTCGAATATCCGCCACCGGCGGAAGTGCCGCGGTACGGAAGCGTGTCGGTATTGGGTCGCCACGCAGGACTATCCATCTTGGTGTAACCGACGCTGCGGCCGCTCACCGGCTGGTTCTCCGGATCCGAAGCGGTCGCCTCCATTCCGGCGGGTTTATAGATGTGATCGCGAACATAGTCGTAGTAACTCTGGCCGCTTACCTTCTCGATCACGACTCCCAACAGGAGAAATCCGTAGTTGCTGTACTCCCATTTGCTGCCGGGCTCAAACTGGGGCGCACGTTTGCCGTAGAGCTTGACATAATCCTGGAGCGTCTTCAGTTCAAGCCGGTGCGCGTCAAAGTCCGGGCCGAAAATGTCTCCCGTGCCGCCGGAATGGGTCAGCAACTGGTGGATCGTTACCTTGGAGGCGACATCCTGGTTGGGATAGTCGGTCAGATACTTTCCGACGGGATCGGTGAGTTGCACCTTGCCGGCCTGCGCCAGTTGCAGCGTGGCAGTCGCCGTAAACATCTTGTTCATCGACCCGATCCGGAACCGCGTCTTCAAGGTATTCGGTATCTTGTGCTCCCGGTCCGCCATCCCGTATGCCTCGGCAAAAATCGGCTTACCCCCTTTGGCGATCAACACGGCGCCGGCGAACCGGTCGGCTGCCGCATCCTGTTCCACTTTTTTTCGCGTGGCGGCCAGCAGTTCCGCCTGGTTCAGACGTTGAAGAGGGAGGTCCGCAGGTCGAGGAATCGCCGCCAGTTCGAGGTTGCTGATCTGGTGCGGCTCGTCGCTGCCTACCTCGCAAGTCAGCCGCGCTACCTGATCGGAGGAACGCTCCTGCAGCAGTGCGACCAGCTTCGCCGGGCTCGACTCTTCCACTTTCTTCAAGTCGAATCCGCCCGTCATAGTGCGAAACGACAACTCGCGATCCAGATCCTTGAGTCTGGCGGGAAAGCTCTTTTCCAGGTATTGCTGAAGGGAGTCGTGATCGCCACGATTGAAAGCCTGGAGCCAGGCTGTACATTGGCGTCCTGCGGCAGTGTCAGGCGGCGTAGTCTGCGCGAAGCAGACTACGGTAAACAAGAGCAGGGATAACAGCTTGTGCAAGCGCATTCCAGTTAGACGAAGCGGCGGAGTTTCTGTGAGAGGCGTACCGGAAGCATCCTAGGCCGTAGGCGGAGTAGCCGGAGGCGGGGCCGTCGCCGCAGGCGCCGCACCCGCGCCGCTCTCGTTGACCAGGTCCTTCAACTCCTTGCTGGGTTTGAAGAACGGAATTTTCTTGGCAGGAACCTCGACCCGTTCTCCAGTCTTCGGATTGCGTCCCACGCGAGGACGCCTTTGGCGGGTACGGAAGCTGCCAAAGCCGCGGATCTCAATTTTGTCGCCGGCGCGCAGCGAACGCACCACGCTGTCAAAAATTGTTTCCACGATCACTTCACTGTCTTTGCGCGTAAGTTCCGCTAAACGCGAGACTTCGTCGATCAGGTCGGCTTTGGTCATAACGCCCCTCTCCACCCAAGCTCTAGATTTTTCGGACTAAAATTACGGTAACTCTCGATCCCTGGTGGCACAGACTCGACTTTCAAGTCCGCCGGTATCCATAACTCTCTCAAATTTCAGGCTTTGGATGCAAGTTGCGTTTTGAGGACCCCGGCTAACGGGCCGCAGTGGCCCCCTGCACGCGTTTTCGGTCGAGTGCGTACGCAACCGCGCTGAACAGCAGCGGAACGATGATCCAGGCAACGGTCAACTGCGTCGGCTTGGGCGGCACCGAGACCCGAAGCTGAGTCCATGTCATGGCAGTTACAAGGGCTACAAAGACGGCCATGCCACAGCGAGGCAGAGCGGAGCTGCGCGATCCTGCCGCATTCCAATAGACCACCATGCCCGCGGCCGCCATCAGCGTCTCCAGGGAGAGTTCTAGGCGCAGGTGGTTCCAAAGTCCAAGGCCCAACTTCGGAGAATCGTCTCCCAGCAGCGGCAGTCCCGCGACGTGAACCAGTCCGTCCAGAAGGAAATGGGATAGCGCGACCAGAGCCACAATTAACCAGATTCGCCGGCCTTCGAATTTGTAAGCTCGGGAGATTAGAAATCCCAGAATTGCGGCCACAGCAGGAGTGCCGCCAAGCCGTGCGAGTAGGGAAAACTGAACAGCAGATAGTGGCTGGATGCGTAGTTGTCAGGAACGGCCGCGTGCTCCAAGCCTGCCCAGGCGAAGATGCCGAGCAGAAAGTCAGAGAGTAGTGCCGCGAACACCAGCCAGCCTGCATTCACGCGAGGCGCTGCCCGCGACGCGCCCAACGCAATGGCAACGTGTCCCACGCCCATGACATACGCTCAGGTTTATTTCCAGAGATAATAGAACCCGACGTGCTGCTCCAGCATCTTCTCGGTGCTGGGCAGGTATTGGGATACGTCCCCCAGCAGCAGGTCCATCAATGTGCGGCGATCCTTCTCGGGATGCACCAAAGTCGGCTCGCCGTGGATCCCCACCGACTTAGCCGTATCCGCTACCGCAGTCTCAAAGTCGCCTACGTTGTCGATCAACTTCATTCCGAGAGCCTGTTCGCCTGTCCAGACCTTGCCGTTGGCGATCGACTTCACATCCTCGTACTTCAAGCCGCGCCCGTCAGCCACCGCTTTGATGAATTGTCCGAACATGTTGTCGATCAGCCCCTGCATGTAGGCTTGTTCCGAGGGAGTAAGATCGCGCGCCGGATTGCCCGTATCCTTGAACTCCCCGGTCTTGATCACCACATCTTTGAGCTTGGCCCACTTGAGCAGGTCGCCATAATTCACCCACTGGGCGATCACGCCAATCGATCCGACAATGCTGCCCTGATCGGCATAAATCTTGTCGCAGGCGGAAGCCACATAGAAGGCGCCGCTGGCGCCCACGGTCTCGATCGAAACCACGACCTTCTTTTTCTTCTCGCTGCGGATCCGCTTCACTTCGCGGTAAATCTCCTCGGAAGCGGCGACACCTCCGCCGGGAGAATTCACGTGCAGGATGATGGCCTTGATGGATGAGTCGTCCCCGAATTTCTTGAGCTGGCCGACCACCGGCTGCGGCGAAAGAATCACGCCCTCCAGATCCACCACCCCGATTCGATCCCCGAAACCGCCCAGCCCGCTATCGCTGGTGCCGGCGTGCATGGTGAGATAAACCAGGGTAAAAACGGCGAGCACGAACAAGAAAAACGCTCCACCGCCAATCAGAATCCAAAGCAGGGTTCGCGAGCGTCCGTCAGACATGTAGGAAAGTGTAGCACCTGGAGTTCGCTGAGGGGACAGCCGCGGGCTGGCCTGACAGTAGGGACAGCACCTTGGGCTTTCCGGTCGCGGCGTCAGCGAACGGTCACAATCTTTAAAGCAGCCCTCTCGATCGCCACCTCAACTGGAGTCCGGCAAACATACTCCCCGTCGGCGTAAACATCCATGGGTTCCCCGGTTTCGATCCGCACTCGGGCCGCCTGAAAATACTCTACCTCGCGCATTCCCAAATGCCTTCCCGCGTACACCGTGGGAAACATGCAGAAGAGTTTGAAGGGATTGACATCGCCGACGATGCAGGTATCGAGCAAGCCATCATCCATGCTCGCCTGCGGCGCGACGCGCATCCCGCCGCCATAGAGGGGAGCATTGGCAAAGGCGGCAAGCATGGCCGGCCGCTCACTGTGAACCAGCCAGTTCTGCGTTGCGCGACCGGAACCCTCTCCGGCGGTATAGATTTTCATGGGAAACGGAGCAAAGGTAAAGATCGTGGGAAGCATGCTGAAGACGTATCCCCCGTGCCCCCGCAACCAGCGGGGCAGTGCGTTGGCGCGCCGCGCAACCTCCCCGTCAAGCCCGACCCCCGCGACACAACAGAAGTAGGAATGTGGCGCTGACCCGCCGGCAGCGCCGGATGGGGAAATTTTTCCGAGATCGATCGCGCGCACATTACTGCCGCCATTCGAGAACCTTTCCCAGGCAGCCAGCGAATCGCGCACCCGTCCCAATCCAATCGAATGCGCGAAATCATTCCCGCTTCCAGCCGGCACCACCAGCACTGGCACGCCAAGCTTCACCAGGTGCCCGAGATGGCGATGAATGGTCCCATCTCCGCCAAACAAGAGGATGACTTCTACCTGATCCCCGGCAGAGGGCATGCCCAGCCGCCATTCGATCGACTTTTCCGTCTGGAATGGGGTCAGGTGCTTAGCAGAACATCCCAGTCCGAGAATGGCCGCAGCCCGCATGTAAGCACATGAGACTAGCAGAAAGGTATCGAGCCCCGGCAACATTCCCCGCAGATCTGCTTTCTAAACAGGGAATGCCGAGCGAAACGCGGGGCGGTTTCCTATGACATCCCTCTCTTCCATCCGCAGAGGCGCATGCCCTGCGCAGACGGGTACGGCACTCCTCCTGATTTTGTCCGCCCTGTTTCTCTCCGCTTGCGGGGGGACCAGCTCATCCCGGTCAGGGGACCCTTCCAGTCCAACTCCTACCCCCACCCCCAGTCCCGCGAGCTCAGGTGTTGATGTCTTGACCTATCACAACGACAACGCCCGCACCGGCCAGAACCTCAGCGAAAATACCCTCACCCTCGGCAACGTGAACGCCTCAAGCTTTGGGAAGCGCGGCTTCTATGCAGTGGACGGCAAAGTGGACGCCCAGCCCCTCTATGCCTCAGCTGTAGCTATTCCGGGTAAGGGAACTCACAATGTCCTGATCGTGGCGTCCGAAGACGACACCATCTACGCCTTCGACGCCGACAATGGAGCCACGTTGTGGAGTACGTCAATGTTGAAGTCGGGCGAAACGACCTCCGACCCGCGGAGTTGCGACCAGGTCGAGCCCGAGATTGGAGTGACGGCCACGCCCGTCATTGACCGCAAGCACGGACCCAACGGAACCGTGTACCTCGTGGCCATGTCGAAAAGCGGATCAAGCTATCACCAGCGCCTGCATGCCCTCGATCTGGCGCTGGGTACCGATCTCCCCGGCAGTCCGGTCGACATTCAGGCTACGTATCCCGGCAGCGGCGACAACAGCGATGGCACGAACGTCAACTTCGATCCGGGTCAGTACAAAGAGCGCCCCGGTCTGCTCTTGCTGAACGGCATCGTTTACACGACGTGGGCCTCGCACTGTGATATCCGGCCTTACACCGGTTGGATCATGGGCTATGACGCATCGACGCTCGCGCAATCCAGCGTTTTGAACGTCACGCCCAATGGCAACGACGGCGCAATCTGGATGTCCGGAGGAGCGCCGGCGGCAGACAGTGCGGGAAACATCTACGTACTCGAAGCCAACGGCACGTTCGACACAACCCTGAACGCGAGCGGGTTTCCGGTAAAAAGCGATTATGGGAATGCCTTTCTGAAGATCTCGACCACGGGAAATCAATTGGCGGTCGCGGACTATTTTGAAATGTTCAACCAGGCGACGGAGAACAGCACAGATGGCGATCTGGGCTCGGGAAGCCCCATGGTGCTTCCTGATCTCACGGATGGTTCAGGACAAGCGAAACGTCTCGCGGTCGGCGCAGGCAAAGACGCGAATCTTTACGTGGTGGACCGCGATTCCATGGGCAAGTTCGATCCCAGTCGCAACAATATCTACCAGGAAATTTCCGGAGCCTTCCCCGGAGCGGTTTTTTCAGCGCCTGCCTTCTTTAACGGCACGGTGTACATCGGTTCCGTAGGAGGGCCGTTGCAGGGCTTCAAAATGAATAACGCGCAGCTCTCCGCGTCCGCTAAGACGGCAAACAGTTTCGCGTATCCGGGCGCGACGCCCAGCATCTCCGCCAACGGCGCCAACAACGCAATCGTGTGGGCCGTTGAGAATACGAACCCCGCCGTGCTCCACGCCTATGATGCCGCGACCCTGAAGGAACTCTACAACAGCAATCAGGCGGCCGGCGGCCGCGACCAGTTCGGCGCCGGTAATAAATTCATCACGCCAACTATCGCCAACGGAAATGTATTCGTGGGAACCACCAACGGCGTGGCCGTTTTCGGACTGCTTCACTGAGGCCGCCGGAAAGCCTGCGGCATTGCGGGAGAAGACACAAGGTCCCTCGACTGCGCAGAATTGCCGAAAAACGGCAATTCTGCTTCGCTCGGGATGACAGGTTAAGGGAGTAGGGCGGCAGGTTATGGGCGAGCTTCGCTCGGAGCGCCGAGGGCGGCTTCCTTGCATCAATGGTTCACCTGTCAATTACAGCGATCTTCAGTTGCTTGCCCACCCTCAGCGTCAGACGTGCCGGGGGCGGGCCGGCGAGCGCGATGCGCGGCTCCTTGACAACCGCGTTTTCCACCCTGACCGAGCCCTGCTTGATCTTCCTAGCAGCATCCGTTGTCGATTCGGCGAGCTTGCATTTCACCAGCAGGCGATCAACGCGAACCAGATTCCTGCCTTGCTCATCCTTCGATCCGCCCACCTCACCCAGACTGACCGGAATCTCTTCCACGTCCTGCGGCACTTCGTCTTTCTGAAACTGCTTTGCCCAATCCTCCGCCGCCTTTTGCGCCGCCTCCGCCGCATGAAAGTCGGCCACAATCCTGCGCGCCAGATCTTTCTTGGCCTGCATGGGATGCGCCTCGCGCTTTATCTGCTCGATTTCGGAAACCTGCACGTCGGTCAGCAGTTCGTAGTAGCGCCACATCATCTCGTCGGAGATGCTCATGACCTTGCCGTACATCTCCAGCGCAGGCTCGTGAATCCCGATCGCATTCCCCAGGGACTTCGACATCTTCTGCACACCATCCAGGCCCTCGAGAATCGGCGTGGTCAGCACCACCTGCGATTCCTGCCCATACGCGCGTTGCAGCTCGCGGCCCACCAGCAGATTGAATTTCTGATCGGTGCCGCCGAGTTCGACGTCGGCCTGAAGCGCAACCGAGTCGTATCCCTGCACCAGCGGGTAAAGAAGTTCGTGGACCGAGATGGGCTTCTCCTCCTGAAAACGCTTGTGGAAGTCCTCGCGCTCCAGCAGTTGCGATACTGTGTACTTGGCCAGGAGGCGCACGAAATCATCCGCCGTCAGCGTTCCCATCCAGCGCCGGTTGAAATCGATCACCGTTTTCCGGGGATCGAGAATCCTGAATACCTGTTCCTTGTAGGTCTCGGCATTCTGCTCGATCTGCTCCCGGCTCAGGGGAGGCCGCGTCACCGAGCGTCCCGTAGGATCGCCGATCATCCCGGTAAAGTCCCCAATCAGAAAAATGGCCGTGTGCCCCAGATCCTGAAAGTGCTTGAGCTTGCGCAACACAACTGTATGCCCGAGGTGTAGATCGGGCGCCGTAGGGTCCATTCCGAGCTTCACCCGCAGGGGCTTGCCCGAAGCGCGCGACTTCTCCAGCTTGGCGCGCAGATCACCCTCGCGAATGATCTCTGCAGCGCCCTTCTTGATGTAGGTGAGTTGTTCGTCTACTGGGGCGAAGGTTGACATGGGAGAACACATTATAAGGAATGCAGAAGAAGGAATGCAGAAGTGAGAAGTCAGAATGCAGAGGTAAGAAGACAGAATGAAGAAGTAGACCCATTACGCCACGTCGGAGACCAAATCGGGAAAACCTTACAACTGGGCCCTGATTGTGATGATCGTCACATCATTCTCTCCGGCCAATGCTGCAGGATCAGGAAGTGACCCAGCCTGCAACTGATCTCAAATGGCGGACAAAGCAATTCGCTCTTTGTACGATTCGGGCTTGTAGAGACCTGACATTCTCGGAGGAATCCCGGATCATGGTGAGGCAGCTGCTTCGAGCTGCCACTTCCATCGGGGCGAACTATCGAGCGGCTTGCCGGGCTCGCTCGAGGGCGGAGTTCGTCGCGAAACTCGGTATTGTCCTCGAAGAGGCGGATGAGGCCGTTTTCTGGCTGGAACTGCTCACGGAAACAGCGGTTGGCAGTCGCGCGAAGCTGGAGTCGCTGGTGAAAGAGGCGGACGAACTGACATCGATATTCGTGACATCTCTCCGAACCGCAAAAGGCGTCGCTTTGAAGTCCGGATGAATGGAGGATTTACTTCTGCAATCTGACTTCTGCCTTCTGACTTTGCACCCACCTGCGCCCGACAATCTTGTAACCGCCCCTCAATACCAGTTGAATGGCCTCCCCATAAGCAATATGCTCCTGCTCCAGAATTCTGGCGGCCAGCGTGTGCTCGTTATCGTCATCGGCGACCTGCACTGCCTTCTGCACGATGATCGCCCCGTGATCCAGTTCTTCATCCACAAAATGCACGGTGCAGCCTGAGACTTTCACGCCGTAGGCGAACGCCTGCTGCTGGGCTTCCAGTCCGGGGAAGGCGGGCAGCAAGGAAGGATGGATGTTCAAAATCCTCTGCGGGAACTGCTGCACGAACCAGGGAGAAAGCAGCCGCATGTATCCGGCAAGACAGACCAGTTCGACTCCATGGCGTTGGAGTGCGGCGACAACTTCGCGATCATGCTGCTCGCGGGGCTTGCCTTTGGAGGGAATCACCAGCGCTTCCAGCCCACGCTGCCGCGCCACCGCAATTCCGGGAGCCTCTGCCTTGTTGGAGATCACGACGGCGATACGCGCGTCTGGAATGCGTCCGGCCGCGATGCTGTCGGCGATGGCGACGAAGTTCGATCCGCGCCCGGAGAGAAGAATTCCTAAGGAGTGCATGGTTGATGGTTCATTCTTGATGGTTGACGAACGCCCTGCGCCGACAATCAAGAAGCAACAATTCCTAGCTGTAGGTGACTTTGCGTTCGCCCTTTACGATTCGCCCAATGGTGTAATATTTCTCGCCGACACGCTCCAGCACCGATTGGGTCTTCTTGAATTTCGCGGAAGGCACTACCAGCAGCATGCCCATTCCCATGTTGAAGGTGCGCAGCATCTCTTCCTGCGGGACATTTCCCAGTTGCTGCAGATGTTCGAAGATCGGAAGTACGGGCCAGGATCCCAACTCGATTACCGCGGCCGTACCGCGCGGCAGCACCCGTGGCAGGTTCTCGGTAATCCCGCCGCCGGTGATGTGGGCCAAGGCTGCCACGCATTGCCCGTCAATCAATTTTCGCAGCACCGGCCAGTAACTCTTGTGGGTGCGCATCAATTCATTCCCCACCTTGTTCTTGATCTCGTTCACGTAGGTCTCGGGGGAATAACGTCCTACTTCGAATAGCAGTTTGCGCGCCAGGGAATACCCGTTGGTGTGCAGGCCGTTGGAAGGCAGCCCAAGAACGATATCGCCGATCTGCACGTCTTTCCCGGTAACAATCTTCTCGCGATCCACCACACCCACGATGAAGCCGGCCAAATCGTACTCGCCATCGGGATAAAACCCGGGCATCTCGGCGGTCTCTCCCCCGATGAGCGCGCATCCATTGTGCTTGCAGGCATCGGCAATGCCCTCCACAACCTTCTCGGCGATGGCGGGATCCAGCTTGCCCGTGGCCAGGTAATCCATGAAAAACATGGGAGCCGCGCCCTGCACCGCAATGTCATTGACGCAGTGGTTCACCAGGTCGGCGCCCACGGTCGAGTGCAGGTCCATTTCAAAGGCGATCTTCAGCTTCGTGCCCACGCCGTCAACGCTCGATACCAGCACGGGATCGCTGTACTTGGTCTTGTCCACCGCGAACAGCCCGCCAAAGCCGCCGATCTCGCTCAATACGCCGCGGGTAAAGGTCTTATGAGCCAGATACTTGATCCGCTGCTTGGTCCGGTTCGCACGACTGATATCAACCCCGGCGTCGGCGTATGTGATTGGCGTCGGACTGGATGTGGGAGTCTTAGGCACAGATTTCTTCCCGGTACTTCATTTCCTTGCGTGGGGTTCAGTGCTGAGTGCCGAAGCGAGAACCTGAGGCCGCCAATTGTAGCACGTTCCCTTCAGGCCCCTTTCGACAGGGGCGGAGTCCGCGGACACACAAATCCTTAAGCCGCGGACGCGCACGCCCGTTCGCTACCACAGTCCCTGGACTAGTGAGCGATAAAGTCCGAGAAGAAGTAGGCGAGTACTCCAAACAGCGCCAGCCCCGAGATGCCATAGGCGGTTAACACCCAGGCTCCGCGGCCTTCATGAGGATGCGGCTTGGTCATCGAAGAAGAGGACTGCTCGGCAGGAGACACGACAGGGGCCCGATCTTCCATGCAAAACCTCCGAACGGAAAGATCGTGGCGCAAGTTACGGTATGCGTCACGCCTGCCGCGGCGACTTGGCCCGGCAGGACTATCTCCGCGCATTTTACCCTTGGTTTTTGGCGTTGAAACAAGAAAATGTGAGTAGAATCACAGGATTTATATGACAAACAATTATCCTGATAAGAAAAACACACCTGCTCTGACTTCCTCACCCTCGCGTTGGTCCTGCTCGCCGCGCATGGGATAATACAAACAAGTTCCCCCCTTCTAACTTATGCGTCCTCGCTTCGTTATCCCTATCCTGGTTTGCGGGCTAGTCCTGGCCGCAAGCGCACAGCAATCTGACGCCGTGCCGCCGGCACAAACTCAGTCGCAGACTCCCAACGCGGAAAAGCATGCCGCCGGCCCGGAGGCTCCCAAGCCCGAAAGCAACGGCCACGATTACACGCGCGAGTCTTTCGTGATCGAGAAGATGCAGTCGACCTACCGCTTCGAGGCCGACGGTACCGGGCGCAAAGAGACCGTAGCCCGTATCCGGGTGCAAAGTGAAGCCGGAGTCCAACAGTGGGGACAACTGCAGGAGGGATACAACTCGGCCAGCGAGCGCGTCGAGATTCCCTACGTTCGGGTGCTCAAGCAAGATGGCACGGTAGTGAAGGCGGGCGAGGATGCGGTTCAGGATCTCAGCGCGCCCATCGAGCGCGAAGCCCCGGTTTACACCGATTACCGCCAGAAGCACATCACGGTCCCAGGCCTTCGCCCCGGCGAAGTCCTCGAATATGACATGGTGACAGTGATTCATACTCCTCTGGCCGCCGGGCAATTCTGGGCAGATTACGAATTCGACAAGACAAATATCGATCTCGATGAAACCCTGGACGTCGACGTCCCTTCCGGACGCACCCTCAAGCTGAAGTGCAAGCCCGGCATGGATGCGAAAATCACGGAAGCAAACGGCCGCCGGATCTATCACTGGGAGAGCAAGCACCTGGAGCGCGAGGACGACCAGCAATCTAAGGAGAAAGACAAGAAGAAGAAAAAGCGCCGCCGCGATGAGGAGCGGCCTGACATTCAGCTGACCACGTTTGAAAGCTGGGAGCAGCTGGGGCGGTGGTACGCCAATCTGGAAAAAGACCGCCGCATCCCTACGCCGGAAGTTCGCAGCAAGGCGGACGAACTGACCAAGGGCCTCAGCAACGATCTCGAAAAGACCGAAGCCCTCTATGACTACGTCGCCAAGAACTTCCGCTACGTGAGTCTTTCGCTGGGACTGGGCCGCTACCAGCCGCACTCCGCCGCCGATGTTCTCAAGGACCAGTATGGCGATTGCAAGGACAAGCACACATTGCTGGCGTCGCTCCTGCAAGCGAAAGGGCTGCACGCCAACTCTGTCCTCATCAATTCCAGCCGCAAGCTGGATCCCGACGTTCCGTCGCCTTCGCAATTCGATCACGTAATCACGATGCTGCCTCTGGGCGGCCAGGAAGTCTGGATGGACACTACGGCTGAAGTAGCTCCTTTTCGCCTGCTCGCCTACACCCTGCGCAAGAAGCAGGCATTGGTGATCCCGCCGGCGAGTACCGGGGTTGCGCCGCACCTGGAAGATACTCCTGCCGATACGCCCATGCCCGACAGCGAGCGCTCCGAGGTGACGGGAAAAGTTAACGAGATCGGCAAGCTGGAAGCGCACGTGCAATACGAATTCCGCGGCGACGAAGAACTGCTGCTGCGCTCCATCTTCCGCCGCGTGCCGCAATCGAACTGGCAGCGCGTTGCCGAGAACATCAATGTGGGCTTGGGCGGGGACATCACCCATCTGATCGTAAGCGATCCCGCCGCAACCAGGGAGCCCTTCACCCTGTCTTACGACGTGTCGAAGCCGAATTTTCTGGACTGGTCCAAGAAGAAGACGCAGATTCCCCTCCCGCTGGTGCAGTTCAGCCTGCCTGATGTGAACGACGATGACAGCGACGCCGATGCCGAACCTCTGAAGCTTGGCCCCAAAGGCGAATACTCGTACCACCTCAAGCTCGAACTGCCCGCCAAATACACGGCCCGCGCGCCGCTGGCGTTCTCTCTGAAACGCGATTACGCCGAGTACGAAGCTTCCTACAACGTGCAGAACGGCGTGTTTACCGCCGGGCGCAAGCTCACCCTGCATCAGGATGATCTGCCCGTCGCCCGCGCTTCCGATTACCAATCCTTCCGCCGTGCCGTGGGCAGCGATCTGGCCCAGTTGCTATCCGTAGAGAACGCGAGCGCCGGCGGAATGGTTCCGCCTGCCGACATGAAGGCGGACGATCTGCTCGAAAGCGCCCGCGCCGCCGCCGACAACGGCAACCTGCCCCTGGCGGAGGTGCTGTTAAAGCGCGCCACAGAGGTCGATCCGAAAAATAAGTTTGCCTGGAACAATCTGGGCCTGATCTATCTCCAGACCCGCCAGAATGACCAAGCGGCCGCCGCTTTCCAGAAGCAGATCGAAGTCAATCCGTATGACGAGTTCGCTTATAACAATTTAGGCCGGGTGTACTGGCAGGAACGTAAGTACGATGAAGCCGTAAAAGCGTTCAGCAAGCAGCTGGAGAACAATCCGCTCGACAAGTTCGCCCACGCCAACCTGGGCGCGATGTATGCCGAATGGCACAAGTACGATCTGGCTGTTCCGGAGCTCGAGAAGGCGGCGTCGCTGACCCCCGACAGTCCCGAGCTGCAAATCGGCCTGGGCGATGCCTACCTGAATCTTGGTCAGGACGACAAGGCGCTGGCCGCTTTCGACCACGCGGTGGAAATGAATGCGACTCCGCTGGTGTGGAACAATATCGCGTACCAGCTTTCGTTAAAGAAAGCTCATCTGGATCGCGCCCAGCAGTATGCCGAATCTGCCGTCTCAGCGACGGCAGCGGCGTTGCGCAACCTCTCCCTGGACCGCCTCACGCAAAAGGACCTTCCCCTGGTCTCGTCGCTGGTTGCTTACTGGGACACCCTGGGCTGGGTGCATTTCGATGAAGGCAATCTCGACAAGGCGGAGAAGTACGTCGCCGCCGCGTGGGCGCTGGGACATCACGGCGAAGTGGGTGACCACCTGGGCCAGATTTATGAGAGGCGTGGCGACAAAGATCAGGCCCGGCGAATCTATGCGCTCTCTATGAATGGACTGCGTCCCACACCGGAAACGCGCGCTCGCCTGGCAAATCTGGCCGGAGGCGACGCGAAGGCGGACGCCGCGATCGCCAAGTCCAAAGACGAGCTCGAACGCCTCAGGACGGTCGAACTAGGCAAAGCCACGCAAACCGGCAATGCGGACTTCTTCGTGCTGCTCAGCGGTGGCGCCGGATCTGCAGCCAAAGTTGAGGCCGTGAAGTTCGTCAGCGGAGACGAGAAGCTGAAGTCCTACAGCGACGCCCTGCGCACGGCCGATTATCACCTCACGTTTCCGGACGAAACTCCGGTGAAAATCCTGCGCCGTGGAACGCTCTCGTGCTCCCTCACAACCGGGAGCTGCAAGTTTGTAATGACCTTGCCCGACGACGTGAGGACGGTAGACTAGACGTAATTGGGGATGTGGGGAGGCGATCGTCGGCTGCGCACGGTGCGCGCAGGGTGCTACTGTTCCTTGGGCGGCACGTATTCCTTAGGCTTAGACGATCCCTCGCCAAAGAAGAACATCTCCAGCTGCTTAACGATGACTTCCTGATCCTCGCGGCGCGCCGGGTTCAGGCGGTACTCGTTCAGCAGCATCTTGCAATGTTCCGTCCACATCCGCCAGGCTTCCTGGGAAACATTGTCGTAAATTTTCTGTCCCAGTTCGTTGTCGAATGGTGGCTCGTCCAGGCCGGGCAGCTCTCTCTTGAACTTCACGCAAAAAACGTTATGCGCCATGACTCCCTCAGATATTGGATCTCAGAGATATCTTACAGGAGCAAGCTATGTCACGTAGGGACAGCCCTTGGCTCGTCCAACGGAAGCGTAGCGACGCAAGGCGAGGACAAGTCTGAATTCGGGCGCCCGGCCGGACGGCCCAAGGGATTGCTGTCCCTACGCGGAGTTCTCTGGGTCACAAATCCGCCACCACAGGGCTGCGGCGATCGCCCAGATGCCAAACAATGGCAACAGACTGGGAAGTCCGCGCAGCCCGAGCAATTGGCCCAGATTGAAGGCGCCATACCCACCCGCAGCTTCAGCCGCAGTCAGCATGGACTCGCGGTTCATCGCCATCTGGCCCGACCAAAAAGCCGGCCACGATGAGTGCACAACCGGGCAGCTATCCTGCATGGCCAACTGAGAAGTCGTCGAAACGACCATCAGGGTCACAAATGTGCTGAGGACGGCCAGGGCAGCCATCATGCCGCGCCAGCCCGCCGTTGCATAGCGCCAGCACACTGCTACACCCAAAGAAAGGATGGGAATCGCCGCCCCCGCGTATCGTGGCCCAAACGTGAGCCCCGCCTTCCACCAATAGAAAGAAGCATTGAACAGAAAATAGTAACTCGCAATTCCCCCCGCCACCAATGCAGCTGCGGAACGTTGCTTCTTCCACAACCACCACAGCCCCACGACCGCCGACAACATTACCGGAGACGCAAAGAACAGACCGCGCGCGCATCCAAATAAAAGCTTCAGCAGCCGGTCAGGATGGGGATAGGTTAATCCCATGTAACCCTGCTGCTGCATGAACGAAAACGAGTTCGGATCGTAATACGAGTAGCTCGGGCGGAACGCCCCAAACGCAGCATGCAGGTAGCCGAACAAGACG
>Ga0070741_10012403_pt1 | contig 15407 bp, 13 predicted proteins | sample Coa_R1_4_FD_66440 | JGI IMG/M metagenome (GOLD analysis project Ga0070741, IMG submission 66440) | Surface soil microbial communities from Centralia Pennsylvania, which are recovering from an underground coalmine fire - Coalmine... | ecosystem: Environmental > Terrestrial > Soil > Unclassified ... | reverse complement strand
TTTTTCAGTTGCGGATTTTCACCCAAGAGGGCGGCAGTTTTCACCCAGGTTCCAAGGGCAGGCGTTACGGGCGGAACGCTTCGCTCCTGGCGGGTTCCGGTACTTTTGATATCTGTGACGATCCCGGGCATTTCGGTACTTTACTTGCTGTTCCCAGACAGACCGGGCCTTGCGAGGAATCCCAGCGCTGAAGATTGCGTCCTCGACGGGCCGGAGATCGAAGCAAGATCCCAGCTTACTTCTCTCTCGAGGACTGATGCGCAGTACAAAATTTGTGTCGATTCTGCTGCTCTGCGTGGCAGCGGTGGGGTGTGGTGCGAATCCGGGATTGCCGGGCAAGAGCTTCTCGACTTCCACCACCAGCGTCAACTCTTTAACCATCAATAACACCAGTGCCGCGAACAGCTTTTTGAGCCAGTCGAACGGCAACCTGGGCGCGAACAACGTGAGCAAGATGAATGTGCACTCCTTGCTGTATCCGGGAGCCACGACGAAGGTGTTCGCGCACCTGATGCTGTGGTTCGGATCATCGAACCATATGAATGTGGGCTACAAATCGAACGATCCGGCGCAAGTGCAGCGCCAGATCTCGGACATGATCAGCCGAGGCATCGATGGTGTCGTCATCGATTGGTATGGACCCAACACCGTGGTGGATCAAGCCACGAAGCTGGTCATGCACGAGGCCGAGAAGCATGCCGGATTCACTTTTGCAATCATGATTGATGCGGGCGCGATGGCCAATGCCTGCTCGGGGTGCCCGCCGCAGCAGGCGCTGACGCAATTGCTGCAGTACGTGGAAAAGACTTATTTCGAGTCTCCGGCCTACTTCACCATACAAGGGCAGCCGGTGGTGACCAACTTCAATGTCGATCGGGCGTCGGTCAACTGGCAGGCTGCCAATGGGGCGCTGAAGGTTCCTCCCCGATTTCTCTTTCAGGACCAGGGGGGATTCACCCATGCGATGAGTGATGGAAGCTTCTCCTGGGTGATGCCGCAGATGCCCAACTACGGCTTCGACTACCTGGCAAGCTTTTACAACACAGGACTCTCTTTTCCGAACACGGAGACCGTGGGTGCAGCCTACAAAGGCTTCAACGATGCGCTCGCTGCTTGGGGATCGGGGCGCGCCATGGATCAGCAGTGTGGGCGGACATGGCTGCAAACCTTTGATCAGATCAACAGCTTTTACAGTTCCGGAAGACAGCTGCCTTATCTCCAACTCGTAACCTGGAACGATTACGAGGAGGGAACCGAAATCGAAACCGGGATCGACAGCTGCTTTTCACTGGAAGCTTCGGTGTCCGGAAACACGCTGGAGTGGAGCATCAACGGAGACGAGAACACCGTGGATCACTATGAGGTCTACCGCAGCCAGGACGGGAGCAGCCTGACTCCGTTGACGCAGACCGAGACGGAAGTACATTCCGTCGATTTGTGCAGCCTGTCGATTCCCGCGGGAAATACCTCGTTGTACGTGCAGGCCGTGGGCAAGCCGATGCTGGCCAATCGCATGCCGGCGCCGGTGAGTTATACAGCTTCCTGCGGCGGGTAACGCAGGGGCCGTTTTAGACCAGAAAAAGACTACAAGTCAAAAGCCCCACCCTGCCGCAAACTTCGCGACAAGGGTGGGGCACCCGGTTTTGGTTCACTCCAGAGAGTTGCTGCTTCTTGTCAGGCGCGGGAGCAGTATCAGGATCAAGCCGTAGAACACGAACGAGACGACCAGAGATGCCGGATTGCCGTAGCGAAGGTCTTCAAGCGCGAGTTTAAGCGTGCCCAGACCTAATGCGGTGTAGGCAATCCAGCGCAGTTCGATGTGGCGCCGTCGTGACGCGAGTCCCAGGGCCAGAGCAACCAGGCAGATCACGATCGTGCGGATCATCGACAGATGCGAGGCACCCAGTTCGATATGTCCCGCCAGCCGAACGATAGCGGTGACGGTCCAGGCGGCAATAGTAAAGGCGACCAGACCGGCAGGAACCAGCCAGAGCAAGCGCCGCCGCCCTTCATCCACCGAACCGCGGGCTTCCACCGCATAACAGACAGCAGCAGCCAATGCGACCGTCGCGGCGCGCCAGTCCGGCCCGGTGGGAACGGCTCCGGCGAGTGCGCTCCAGACATAAGTCGCGAGAGGAGACACCCCGGCTGCCGTTGCCAGATAGAACGACGCGTGCAAGCCAAGGCTGAGCTTCGCCGTGCGGGTATAGACGATGGCGGACAGCAGGGCCGCCACGCACAGGAACGCCACCTGAAGGTTGCTGGGCAGCAGGAGGAAGGTTCCAGCCAGCAGAAGGGCGGCCGCCCAGGTCGCCGCAACTCTGCGGTTGCGAGTGTGAGCATCCGCGGCGAATCGCGACAGCGTTCCCCAATAACAGATGCCGGCGAGCAGGAGGAATACCGTGCCGAGCGCCGGGGATGCCGCCTGGTGCGACGCCCCGACGATCCCAAAGGTGCCCAGGGCGAACGCGGCAGCGGCTTGGATAATGTCGAATGCCGTCCAGCAGCGCCGTTGAGCAAAGCCGCGGAGCGCAATGCCTGCACCGTAGATTGCCGGTAGGGCAGCGATGAGCGCGATCAGGGTGGCGGGAGCGGCCGCGCGATATCCCTCGGGCACGCTCTCCGATCCCAATATGTAAATCAAGAGCCAGACGCTGAAGTCGGCAGCCACGGCAGGTATGGCCCGGAAAGTGACTTCATGTCCCAGGCAGGCGCTGATCTCGGTTGCCGCGGCAATCCCCAGCAGAGCGGCGGTCAGCGGAATGAGTTCTCGTGTTGCCATGATGAGCGCGATCGCCGTGCCGGCGGTTGCCAGGGTGGCGACCCACGGAATGAGTTGCAGTTCATGACCGGCCGCCAGTATCAGCGTCAGAATGATGAACGCGACCAGGACTGCAGCGCTGGCGGAGGCCGACATCGCATGGAAGCGCACTGTTGCTTCCCAAAGCAGGGGGGAGAGGATGAGCGCGGAGGTGATGGTGTAGGTCACGCTCGCGAAGCGGTCCCGCGTATGCGTGCTCCAGATCATCCAGAAACAGGCATAGAGAATGGCGACGACCAGCACCGGCAGTTTGGGAACGGAGCCAGACTCGGCGAGTGCGCGCAACAGGAAGGCTCCGGCAAATCCGAGAACGGCTTTGCCCACTGTAGAAAAAATGCCCGCTGAAGATTCGAGCGGATGGAATCCGCTGGAGGAGGCGGAACGCCCTCCTCGCTGGATCAGGGAAACAGATAACCGGGAGTCTTGGTTAGCAGCCGGTGAAATCTTCGACTCGGAACGAAGCGCCTCACTTCGCGAAGCTCTTCTCCCGCTCACAAGGGCAGACTCTAGTCCGGCCACGCGGGCTTCCAGTTCGCTCAGGCGTCCGCTGAGTTGTTCCAACGCTGTACTAAGGCTGTCGACAGCTGGCGGCATGGGCTGCTCCGCACTTGCCCCGCGCGGGGGCTAGCTGGTTCCGGGCGCCGGAATTGCAGCGGAGGCGGAAATGGTATCCGCGTCCGTCCAGGGCGGCAGAAGTTTGACCAAGACCCAAAGAATGATGAACGGAAGGATCATCAGGACGATTGCGGTAAGCAGGCCTTCTCGAGTGGCAAATGCCATCTTGTAGGTCGTGTATCCCAGAAAGCTCTTGGAAAACAATTGGCCTCCGATCACGACGTTCCAGCGCATGGCAAATATTCCAATGACGGTGAGAGACCCGGCCACGGCGTAAATGCGCTTGCGGCGTGTCTCCGTGAACTTCACGAACTGGGTCAGGCCGAGCAGGGCAATGGGCGTTACTGTGCCCAGCAGGATCTGCACGATCACCTGCGAGGTCCAAAGCCGCGTGTGAACCATGAAATCCAGGCTGCGGAAGGATTCATCGGCCTCGTAAATGCGCTGCAGCAGGTCGAGCATTTCAAGGCTGAAGTCGATGATGAAGGTGTACATCAGGTACTGCGCGATTTTGTCCAGGCAGTGAATGTCAATTTGTTTCCCGCGCAGGCGAGTCGTGAGCATGTAGAGCAACATCACGGCCGCGATGCCGGAGACCATGGCCGAGAAGATGAATACGATGGGCATCAGGGGCGAGGACCACCACGGGTTGGCTTTGACCGAGCCGAAGATGAAGCCGACGTATCCGTGCAGCAGGAACGCCGAAGGAATTCCGATCAGGGTGATGAAATATCCCAGTCGCTCGTCGATGCGCAACGAGCGCTCGCTGATCACGTCAGATCCGAGCGTAAGAACTCTGTAGATGACTCGCGCCAGCCCGGTTTCGGTTTTAGATTTCAGCACGATGTCGCGCCGGTAGTCCAGCCAGATCTCCAGCAACAGGACTGCCATCAGGTACCAGAGATACACGAAGCCAAACATCGCCATGGCGGAGGAGCGGTGCGGCGTCAGGTACATCTCGAGCGAACGCTCAGGATGCCCGAGGTGCAGTTGCAGCGGCAGCGGGGCAACTAACAGGAACGCCAATGCCGTGAGTAACGCGAGGCGGTACGTGGGCTTGACGGCTTGCACCCGGAACACGCGCTCCAGGGAGGCCAGAATGAAGGCGCCGGCGACCAGTCCCGTGATGAAGGGATAAAGGACGATGAGGACGCTCCATTGGAGCTCAACTTCGTTGGGATACATGAAGCCTTCGACCGGAATTTGCAACGAGTCCTCCTAGTGCTACTCGGCTTGCATAGCGCCGCGATTCAGCCCTGTACTGCACAGGTCGCGAACACTGCCGCAGTCGTCGCGGAGAATTGCCGCGTGCAGCGAGCCTGCCGGCCTTCGTCGATTCATCGAACTGAACCATCCATGCCGTAGTAAAAGACCTTTGCCCCTGTCGCCATGTGCGGTTTCAGGATCTGCACCGAATGGGAGCGCAGGAATTCATGAATGGGATCGTTCGGGTTCTTCAGGTCCGCGAGTTGCCTCGCGCCCGTGGGGCACACCTCGCAGCACGCGGTGGTCAATCCCTTGGTGATGCGGTGATAGCAGAGCGAGCATTTCTCCGCCGTGTTGGTCTTGGGATTGATGAAGCGGCATCCGTAGGGGCAGGCTTGCACGCAGTAGCGGCAGCCCAGGCAGTAATTCTTGTCCACCAGGACGACTCCATCGGGACTGACGAATGTGGCGCCCACCGGGCAGACCTGCGTGCACGGGGAATCGGCGCAATGGTTGCAGAGCTTGGGAACGAAAAAGTTCTTGCCGCCCTCGTCCTCGCCCGCAGGGAATCCCTGCTTCCCGCCATCGGGAGATTCGACCTGGGGGCGCTCGATCCCGTAGTCGGTGACGTGGTAGCGCTCGATCCAGGTGCGGTAGTAGCCGTCGGGAACATCGTTTTCTTGCGCGCAGGCGCGGACGCAATTGCCGCAGCCGATGCATTCCGGGATGTCAATCAGCATGCCCCACCAGTGTTCGGCAATTTTGTAGTTGGGGGCGGCTTCCGGAGTTCCAGCTTGAATGAATTTCCAGGCCACGGCGGCGGCGGGGAGGAGTACGAGGAGGCGGCGGCGAGTGATGTCCATTATCTTTTCGCTCCCGCCGCGGATTTGGCTTGCTCTTCAATCTTGGGGCGATGCGGTTGATGACACGTGTTGCAGGCTAAGCCGCCAGAGTGATCGGCGCCGACCACTTGCGGGAAGTTCTTTGGCTTTGCCGAATTCGCTTCGTGGCATCGAGCGCAGAGCACGACTGTGTCGGGTTTGGGCGGCTTTACCGAAGCTGGATCGTCCGCGTGCTTTGCCTGCGGGCCATGGCAAACCTCGCAATGCAGCCCGGCATGCCGGCCTGACTTCTTCTGGTCGACCACCTCCGTGTGGCAGGCTTCGCAGGCCTCATGACCCGCGTAGGCGATGGGGTGGACGGCGATTTCCGTGATGGCATCCCCGCGGTAATGGCCATACTCCCCGAAGGAATGAGGCACGACGGCGGCGCGCAGGACCACAAATGCGACCACCGCGATGACTATGACGGCGGCGAGTCGTATGAGGTGTTCTGTGTCCTTGAACAAGACCTCACCTTTGGCGCGCGAATTGCCTTCGCTACACCCTGCGCGGGAAAAGCGCAATGATCTTCGATACCGGGAATCGGTTTAGCGAACGATGATTGAAGTCACAGGAGGAAGTGATGAGAGTCACGGGGCGTTCCCTGCACTATGGGGCCCACCCGTGCCTTAGAGCTTTGAATTCGCCCCAATTACATGCAAGCGAAAGGGTTAGTGACCATGGCGCTGGCCTCGCTATAGGAAGTGATTGAGAGCACTGAAGGGAGGGCTCGGTTGTGCTGGAATCTGGATGTTACCTTCGCTTCCCGCAGTCCTCTCACACGTCGTCAAAAAACTCAACTCGACCTGCTTCTTTTTTGAACATTCCCAGGCAGCAAAGAAAATGGAGACCGAACATGAAAAGGTGCAAGTGGATTTTCGTTACGTTGTTGATCTTCTCGCTCGGAGCCGTTGCGCAGACATCCGTATTCAATCTCAAGCCGATGATTCTGACGAACGGATGGAAGGTGACTGGCACGATCACCACGGACGGGGCAGTGGGATCGCTGAGCGCCGCCAATATTCTGGATTGGAACCTGAGGGTCGTGCAGACGACCGACATCACCTGGACGGAGAAGGACAGCAACGATTTGAATATATCCGGAGTAGGTACAGATGGTACCCGAATCCTCGTAAAGACCTCGCCCGACGGCGTGCTCGATGGGGGAGCGCTTTTTTTTGCACGGCCCGGTGGTGTGGGTGGCATAGGAACGAATGCCGTAATTGCGGACTTCACGCAATTGGGCGTCAACCTGGGATACGTCGGAGGGATTGCGGGCTGGCAGGACGAGATCTGGGGCTTGAATTTCGTGGGACTGAACCAGAGAAACAACAGCCGCTATCGGGCGGCCTTAGCGGTGGCGGGGCAGGCGAACGTGTTTCGCATTACCGTGCCCCTGATCTCCAGTGCGCCGCTGCTGATGACCATGTTCGGCACCATTACCACCGACGGAACGATTGGGATGCTGCAGCCGCAGAATATCCTTGCCTGGAATATCACAGCACGAAACCAGGACATCACGAATTACACCAAGGCAAACAGTTCGGTGATGTCTGTGACTGGCGTGGTGAGCAACGGAACCGCCATCGGGGTGCGGCATGCGGGCGGGCAATTCCAGATCGGCATTCCGGGCATGCGTCCCACGTTCGTCACCCTGGCTGATTTCACCGATCCGGCCTATCCCGACGGATTTATAAACTATTACCGCGGGAACTATGGAGTGATGGGCGACCGGTCTCCGCTGGTGCTGCCCGCGACAAAGTTCTATCTCGTGGCGAAGAAATGAGGGCGGTTGATTTCGGGAAAGGAGCGCTTCGCGCTCCTTGTTTAACTTTGCGCCGAAGATTTGGCAGGCTTTTCCCGCCAGGGCTCGAGCGGGGGCTAATATCAGCCAGTATGAACGCCTGCTCAAGCGATTTCGCGATTGATAGGGCGCTGGCTGTGCGTGTTGGCCTTCGCTTCCCTGGGAAGCGCGCGTAGAACCCACGCGCGGCCTCGATATTTTCTCGCAGGACGAAGAAATCCAACTCGGAGAGCAGAATGCCGCGAAGTGGTGAAGCAGTGGCCGGGGGAGTTACGGTCGGAAGCCTCCCACATCCGTTCAAGCAGTCTAGCGTCTTGGCTTGCGGATTGTCCTGGAAGACCGAGCCCTGCCGCGATTCTTGCTCTTGGCGGAGGATGCCGCGGGATTGCTGACAATTTTTCTTAAGGACGCCATCTCGATTGCTGCCAGCGCCGCCTCGAATCCCTTGTTCCCCATCTTCAACCCGGCCCGGTCAATGGCCTGCTGCAGCGTGTCGCAGGTCAGTACGCCAAACGCATGCGGCACGCCAGTTTCCTGCGCCGACTGTCCGATTCCGCGGGTGACTTCGTTGACGATTACGTCGTAATGCGCCGTATCCCCGCGCAACAGGCATCCGATGCAAATAATCGCGTCATACCGCCCGTTCGAGGCCAGACTCCGCGCCGCCAGGGGAATTTCAAACGCGCCCGGCACCCGCACCACGTCGATATCCTTTCGGTGAACCCCGGCCCGCAACAGCCCGTCGCAGGCACTCAGCAATAGCCGCTCCGTGATGAAAGAATTAAAGCGGGCAACCACTACCGCAAACCGCTTGCCCGAGCCATCAAGCTTTCCCTCAAGCGCAGAGACTGCGTCGGGGACAGGCTCAACCTTGAATTTTCCGGCGCGCGCTTTGATCTTTGTGCCCTCGGTGAACGTGTTCTTATCGAAGATCCGTACAACCCACGGGAAGCAGCTACTTCCCTTTGAACTGCGCGGCCCTTTTTTCCAGGAACGCGCGGGTGCCCTCCGTCTTATCTTCTGTCGCGCAGCACACCCCGAACAAAGTCGCTTCCAGATACAGTCCCTCCGCCAGCGTCATTTCCATACCCTTGTTGACTGCTTCCATGGCGTACTGGACAGCCAGCGGAGCGTTCGCAATGATCTTGGCCGCAATGGCTTCGGCGCGTGGGATCAATTCCGCGGGAGAAACGACTTCATTGACCAGTCCGATGCGGTACGCCTCCTGGGCTGAGATCATCTCTCCGGCCAGCACCATCTGCATTGCCAGCCCTTTGCCCACAAGCCGCGGCAGCCGCTGCGACCCGCCGTATCCCGGGATGATCCCCAACTTCACCTCCGGCTGCCCCAATTTTGCATTGTCGCTGGCCACTCGCATGGTGCAGGCCATGGCAATCTCGCACCCTCCGCCCAGCGCAAAGCCATTGATGCAGGCAATGACGGGCTTGCCAAGGTTTTCAATCAGATTCAGAACGTTCTGCCCGCGATGCGTGTATTCCTTTCCCGACACCGCATCGTGCCTGGCCAGTTCCGCGATGTCCGCTCCGGCGATGAACGCTTTTTCCCCCGCGCCCGTAAAGATCACTACGCGCATGCCCGGGTCGTTCTTAATATCGTGAAAGGCTGCCCGCAGCTCTTCCATTGTGGCCATATTGAGGGCGTTGAGCACCCTCGGCCGGTTCACTGTGACATAAGCGATCGCGTTCTTCTTTTCGACAATGATGTTTTCGAAAATCATAGGTTTCGTCCTAGATCATAACGTAGTCGGGAAGAATTCCCGTTTTGACACCCAAAGACAGGTTTATTATCGCCCGCTCTTGACCCGCGCCCGGGAAGGGACATACTCAGGCTATGGCAGCGAAATTGTTGCTCCTGATTCTCGTTGGTACTATCACCGCTGTTGCTCAGAGTACGCCGACTCCCTACAGCGTGAAAGCGGACAAACTCGGCGAAACCGTGGTGGAGTGGGAGGCCAACAACCCGCGTTCTGCCAGATGCGATGACACTGTACTCGAGGATTTCCACTACTCGGGCGCGGGTGCCTGGATTGCATATTGTCTCAGCCGCGATTTGCACAGTGACCACAGCTTCACCTACGGGGCTGCCCCGCTACTTACGCAGACGGCCTGGTTCTACAACGGCAGCCTGCAGAAGCTCGACCTGACCTTGGTGAGCAGCGATGCGCTTTCCGATATCATCGCGGGCCTCAAGGCAAAATTCGGGAAGCCGGCGTCCAAACAGACAGTCCGTCTGCAGAATGGGTTTGGATCACGTTTCGAGCAGAAAAGATGGACTTGGACAAACAGGCTTTCCGTCCTGGATTTCATCTACTCGAGCGTACCGGGGGACCGCCCCCGAATCACGTTTACCCTCACGGCTCCCGGAAATGAGACCCAGTCCAGGCAGGACCAAAGAGCCAAGGCATGTGCGGATATGTAGCAGAGCTGTGAGGACAGCAGAAAATCTCTTCGTGTGCCGCCCCGGTCATCGCGGGTCTTGTTCCCTGCAGAGCGCTGTCCCTGCGGCTAAAGCTTATTTGGCTTGGGATTATTTGGATCCGCGTAATCATAAAAGCCCCGGCCCGATTTCCGCCCATACCAGCCCGCCATGACCATGCGCTTAAGCAGCGGTGGGGACGCGAACCGGCGCTCTTTGAATTCGTCGTACATTACGTGGGTGATGTAGTAAGTCGTATCGAGGCCGACGAAATCCAGTAACGTAAACGGTCCCATGGGATACCCGCAGCCCAGCTTCATCGCCTGGTCAATATCCTCGATTGAGCCCACTCCCTCCTCGTACGCGCGGATCGCATCCAGCAGGTATGGCACCAGCAGCCGGTTGACGATGAACCCAGTCTTGTCCGAGGTGCGCACCGGGACTTTGCCCAGTTTCTTCGCGAAACCGTACGCCGTTTCGTAGACGTCGTCGCCAGTAGCGATTGTTCGCACTACTTCCACCAGCTTCATCAACGGAACGGGATTGAAGAAGTGCAGCCCAATGAATCTTTCCGGCCGCTTTGTCGCAGTTAAGAGCTCGGTGATCGAAATGGAAGAAGTATTAGAGGCCAGGATCGCATCTGTTTTCACGATGCCTTCCAGCGATGCGTACATCTTCTTCTTCTCTTCCAGATTTTCAATGATGGCTTCGATGATGATGTCGCAGTCCGCGAGATCAGCGCGGACCGTGGTTCCCTTGAGCCGCGCGCGTATGGCCTCCTTCTGCTCGGCGGTAATGCCTCCCTTGTCCACGGGACGTTCCGCAAACTTCGCCAAAGATTTCTCAATGCCGGCGAAGCCCTTATCCAGGAACCGCTGTTCCACCTCGAGCACGCTGACGTCGAACCCGGCCATAGCGCAGACCTGTGCAATACCAGATCCCATCAGCCCGCAACCGAGAACTCCAACTTTCTTGATTTCCATCGAGTCACCTGTTCAGTCACGCGTTGTGTGTACGTTAGCTTCGGCGGCGGTGCCGGATACGAAGTTTTCAGCTGTAGCGGACCAGATTGCCGCCTAGAAATTGATCAAGCTCTCCACCACCATCGCGATCCCCTGGCCGCCGCCAATGCACGCCGTAGCCAGGCCATACTTCTTCTTCCGCCGCCGCAGCTCATAGAGCAGGGTAAGGACCAACCGAGTCCCGGTCGCGCCCAGCGGATGTCCCAGCGCGATGGCCCCGCCATTGACGTTCACCTTCTCGCGATCCAGGCCCAACTCCTTCTCCACCGCCAGATACTGCGCTGCGAAAGCTTCGTTCACTTCGATAAGGTCCATGTAGTCCAGAGACATTCCCGCCTTTTGCAGCGCAATCTGGGATGCTGGAACGGGACCGCGTCCCATCACTTTGGGCTCGACGCCCGCGTACCCCCAGCTGACAATTCTGCCGAGCGGCACCAGATTGCGCTTGCGGGCTTCATCCAGCGACATCATGACAACCGCCGCCGCCCCGTCGACAATCCCGCTGGCATTGCCGGCGGTAACTGTGCCGTTCTTGCCGAATGCCGGGCGGAGCTTGGCCAAGCCTTCGAGAGTGGTCTGGGGACGCCGGTGATCATCTTCCGTCAGCGACTCCCCTGTCGGCTCTCCCTTGTGATTGCGCAGCGGCACCGGTACCAGCTCTTCCTGCAGTCGCCCCGCCTGGTACGCCTCATCCGCGCACTTCTGCGAGCGCAGCGCAAACTCATCCTGCATTTCGCGTGTGATCCCCTGCTGCGATCCGTACAGCTCGGCGGTATTCGCCATATACGACCCGCAGTACGAATCCAGCAGCGCCACCATTAACGAGTCTTCCAGCTTCCCGCCCGGCGCCAGGGTAAATCCATCGCGCCCCCGAATCACGAACGGAGCCTGCGACATCGCTTCCATCCCGCCGGCGAGCACAACCTTCGCCTCGTCCGTCTGGATCATCTGGGCCGCGCTCACCAGGGATTGCATTCCCGATCCGCACAAGCGGTTGACGGTGAGGGCCGGTACCTCGATCGGAATTCCGGCCCGCAATCCTACGTGCCGCGCCCCGTACAAAGCATCGCCGGAGGTTTGCTGCGCGTTGCCAAACACGACATGATCGAATTCCTTGGGATCAATCCCCGAGCGTTCAATGGCGCCCTTGGCCGCAACCGCTCCAAGTTCCTGCGCGGTGAAATCTTTCAGTTTTCCGCAATACCGCCCAAAAGGGGTGCGCGCCCCAGTGACAATCGCAATATCCCCGGCTTTTAACATGATGATCTCGCAGAACTCCGCCGGACCCGGCTGAAGTTATCTCGCAAACTTTTTAGTGTAGCAGTGCAGAATGGAATTCACCACAGAGCCAGCGGAGAGCCCGGACGACCTTAGATGGAAATTCCGGCCGGGAAATCGAGACCGCAGCGAAGAATTCTTACGCCACCGCTCCCGAGGCCAATACCGCCGGACCCTGGGCGACAACCCGTCCCGGCCCCTGTGCCATCGCCAGCGCCAGCGCGTGCTCAGCTCGGTTTATGATTTCTGTGACCACGTCGACCGGATCATACTCCGCCCGAATCACGGCCTCGGCAATCCCGGCCGAGAAGTTGGCCGGAGCACCCTGCGCAACTCCGTCCTTCGCGGGGAATCGTACCTGGGCCACAATCTTCCGCAGTTTCTCGATGGCCAACATCGCTTCCTTCTCCGCCGTTTCGCCCAGCAGAATCGCGATCGTGGAGGTGTCATAGCGAAACGCGAGATCATTGGAGCGGATGTTTGCCGCAAATAATTGTCCGGCCCGCTCCATAACCGCCTGCACCTCAGCCTCGCCGTATTCCCTGATCAGCTCCGATCGCTTGCCGAACTGCATAAGAACGACCGACAACGCCGACGCATTCTGAATGGCCCGCTTGCTCTCGGCCAGCAGCAAATCAATGTACGAAGCCCTCTTCAGCAGCCCGGATTTTTCATCGGTCACGGACAGATTTTTGACCAACCGCCGCAATCCGGCGTTATTGAGCGCAATCACCATCTGGTCGGCCAGTGTCTTGAGGACGACCGTGTCGGCCGGTTGCCAGACTCGTCCGCGATTGTGCAATACCACCAGAATCCCGACCGTTTCCTCTCCATCGCTCAAGGGAACGGCCAGGACGGTGGAGGCTCCCAGGTCGCCGATGATCTTTTTCACCGGCTGCAACTCGGCCGCCCGCGGAGCATCCTGAATGGCCCGCGGTTCGTGTCCCTTCACCGCCTGTTGCAGGCAGGCAACCAACTCGCCGAGCGCAAGCAGCGGAGTCTTTTTGTATCCTTCGGCGCAGAACTCGTCGATTGCGGTGGGTGGCAAGCCTGGCTTCACCATTGCAGCTACGCACCGCGTTGCTTCCCAGTGCGCTCCAATCTCTCGTACCGCGGTACCCAACACCGCCGCCGCCGTCGGCTGGCTATAAAGTTTTCGAGTGATTTCCGCGACACGGGTGAAACTGCGAACATCGGCCGCCGGGTCTGGAGCCGGGGCGGACACCGCCGGAGCGGCCACCGGCGCCGCCGAGGCAGCCGCGGGCACGGTGGGCGGCGCCGGCGCTGCCCCCGCGTATCGGGGAGTCACGCCCGCGGACAGATACAGCCTCTGCAGATCCTCGTTCCGCTCTTCTTCCCGCGGGAACAATTCCTGGATTCTCTGCAGCCGCTCCACCGCCTTGTTCCGCATTCCGTATTGCACCAGAATTTCCGCTTGTAGCATCAGGTCCTGCAGGGTCGAAGCCCCTAACGTGGGCTCCTGCGCCTGCACCGGTTCTTCCGTGGGCTTGGAAACATTCGTGAACCGCGAGGCAATGACTTTGTAGCGCGTGTCATCGATCTTGCCCTTCAGCATTTCCAGCCGCTTCAAGTGTCCCGGTTCGTACGGATCCACCTCCGCCGCCCGATCCAGGCACTCTGCTGACTTGGCAAACTCGCCCGTGCTGCAGTAAAGATCGAACAGTTTCAGCAGGGTCGTGCAGTAATCGTTCTCACGGTTGGAGGCGTTATACAGTTCGCTGAGAAATTCGAGCGTCTGGGAAGACGCCCGGTGCGACGCTGTGATGTCCTCCATGATGGCGATAAACTGCCGCCGTTCGCCGCGCCGGCGCTGGAACTGCTCCAACTTCCGGGCAAGTGCAACCGCCGCATCGTCGGCGTTTGCATCCAGCAGGCTGCCGATTAGAGCGATCACCTGCTGCACCCGCCCCGGATTGGCCTCGAACAGTTGCCAGACCAACGGTTCCGCGTCGGTGAAGCGCCCCGCAGCGACTAAAACATCCGCGTAAGTTTCACGGAACTCCGGGGTCGCTTGCCCAGCATTCATCTGGGCTTCCAGAATGAAGATGGCTGCGCCCACCTGCCCCTGCGCCAGCAAGCTCTTGCCATAGGCCAGCGCGATTTCTGGATTGGAGGAGTCTTCCTGGTACGCTTTCTCGTACCACTGAGATGCATCGCTGCCTTCGGCCGCGGCTAATTGCGCAACTTTTTGAAATGCTCCCGCAGCGGCCTTCCGGTTGCCGAGCTCCGAGGCTAGTTCGGCTACACGCATAAGATTCTGCTGCGTGGGATCAATCGCAACAATGCGGTCCAGAATCTCCGCCAATTCCTTCTTGCGCCCCAGTTTGGCCACGTCTGCCAGCGCCGATTCGTAGGTGCCCAGTGCCAGCTTTTTATTGGTCGCCTCCAGCAGTTGCCCAAAACGGAATTTCTGCTGCCAGGTGGGACTGCCATGCCGGGCCAACTTCTTGTAAGTGAGGCTTGCCCTGGTTGCATCCCCGGCGGTCACTTGCTTTTCAAACAGATCTCCCAGCAGTTTGACCGCTTCCACGTTGCGATTGAGAGACAAACACAAGTCTGCCGAAAGCTGCCGCACCACATCGTTGTCTGGATCGTCGCGCAGGACAAGGAGATACTCTTCCAGCGCTTCGGCAGTCTTTCCCTTCTGGAGGAGCTTCTCCGCCCGTTCCACACGTTTCCCTATTTCGGCTCGGTCCAGTCGTCTTGTGATCTCAGGCATGCGAATTTCGGGCGGAGTGAACCCTGCTCCGATTTTAGGAGCCGCTTCCCAGACCCAGCAATGCGGGAAGAGAAGGGAACGATTACGAAGGTCACGCCGGAATGTGGGTTCCGCAGTTAGAGCTGCGTACCTTTAACCCTTGGAACAGGCGGGCAGCCATTGGTTCAGAAACTCACAGTGATTCCTGACCTTTGCGTGTGCCCCGGAACTCAAAGTCTTGTCAGTTCGAGCTCGGGCTTAGAACCGGTAGCACCCCGGCGGAGTCGACAGGCATCTTGAGTGAGGGCTGTCGTCAGGAAATGCTTCCGTCGTCGTTGAGGACGCGCACCCGTCTCACGCTTTCAAGGCTTCTTTCGCCTTCAGAGATGACTCAGCCGCGGGGTTCAGGAGCGCTTTCTTGATCCGGCTGTGAATCTTGCTCAGCTCCCAGAAAATCAGAAATAGGAGAATAGTCATTAGATACAGCAAGAACTGAACGGCCATTGATTGCCCCCTGGCGCGGCGGAGATTGGAAACTCCCGGGCATTCTACTACCACTTACAGCTTTCGCGGCAACAGGCTGCCTTCAACTGGTAAATGCCAGAGGGTAAGGGAGCCTTCCGGG
>Ga0070741_10012402_pt1 | contig 15407 bp, 13 predicted proteins | sample Coa_R1_4_FD_66440 | JGI IMG/M metagenome (GOLD analysis project Ga0070741, IMG submission 66440) | Surface soil microbial communities from Centralia Pennsylvania, which are recovering from an underground coalmine fire - Coalmine... | ecosystem: Environmental > Terrestrial > Soil > Unclassified ... | reverse complement strand
GAATTCCTGCCGGACGGATGCCCACCGGTCGCGAGATTGCGTTTCGTTTGGCGCCCCGAATCAATGCTGCAGGGCGCATCGGAGATGCGTCGCTGATCATGAATCTGCTGGGCGCCGCAGATCAAGACGAGGTACACCGCCTCGTCCGGCATCTTGAAAGGTTGAACCGCCAACGGAAGGTTGAACAGTCCCGCATTCTCCGCGCAATTGCAGGTCTTCCAGGCTCTGAATTCCAGCGTACTGTCCTTGTCTTCTCGGGTAGCGGATGGCACCGCGGTGTTCTTGGTATAGCCGCTGCCCGTCTGGTGGACGAACATCGCAAACCCGTCTTCGTGCTATCGGAGGAAGCTGACTGGGCATACGGCTCCGGTCGGAGCGTTCCGGGCTTCAATCTCGCCGCGCTACTTGAAACCACAAGACATCACCTGGAGACCTTCGGCGGCCACGAACAGGCAGCCGGCCTGACAATCAGGAAGGACCGAATCGCTGGATTTCGCGAGGACGTGTGCGCGGCGTGCGCAGAGAAATCTCCTGCGAGAATCCTCGAAATCGATTCGCAGCTTCATCTGGCAGATGCAGCCCGGGTGTGGGGCGAGATCGCTCGATTGGAGCCGTTCGGAAACGGAAATCCAGAACCGATCTTCGCGACGCGCGTCAGAGTAACGACACCGCCAATTCTAACGAGTACCGCCATGTACCGGATGAACGTGGAACAGAACGGCCGGATCTATCAAGTGAAGGATTTCGGTGGAGGCATCTTGCGGACCACTCCGGCCCCAGGCGATCGACTAGATTTGGCATATCGCCTACAACGAGATTGTTGGCGGCATGACGGCTTCTGTTTCGTCCTGGAGGGGGTGAGGCCATTCGGTTAAGTGTTTGAATAGAAAGGAACAACTTCCGTTCGGCAAAGCAGGCCGACTTTTTTGTAGTTCGCCTGTTATTCGCCTACACGCTATACTGTGGACGAAATGCGCTGGTGTACCGTAACGGTGACGGACGCTGAAGGGCGACGCCATAGTGTAGACGTCCAGGCCACGAGCAGTTTTGACGCTGCGCATCTGTTCGTTGTCGAAGCGAAAAAGGAGAGAGCCGTCGGCCTTCCGAATCCGACCCTGGCAACCGTGTTCGAGGTCGTGGCAGCAGGCAAGATCTATCACGTCAGCGGAGCAGCGCTTCAGCGGTGGATTATCGATAAGCGAAGTGCGTGGAAAGGGCCCAAGGGTTATTTGTTTTGCCAGAGGCCAGGACTCGAGTAGCAGCGAGGCCAACCGGGGTGCGCCACGGGTTAGCCGATTGCCAGAGCGTAGTCCACAGCTTCGCCAGCGCGGGAGCGTAGATCCCGAAGCCACGTCCGCGGATTACTCCCGTGCATGACTCGCCCGATGAATCCGAGTTCTTGGGCCACGTTTCCCCGGTTCTTCCGAATGTCGTCTCTGGAGGTGATCGCGTACTTGCGCACAAACTCGCGGACGTTCGGGGGCTTCGTGAAGATGTAGGTCGCGTGACCTAACTGCGGGATTTCGATGACAATGGCGCGCGGCAGTTGGAATATGAATTGATCGCGAAGGAAATAGACGTTCTGGCTGCGTTTCTTCAACTGCTGGTAGAAGTACGAATCATAGTCGGGCTTCCAACAGAACTGCGCGATTTCGAAATCGGACGGCACGCCGAGGCTTCGGCAAAGGCTCCTCAGTTCCTGTTCATCCAATGGCTCGCGGGCGAGTCGGCTTCGAATTTGCTCGATGGCGTCGTGGTATTGACCAAAACGCTCATAGGTTTGGTGAGCGGTAGCCAGAGACTTCTTGGCGTCCGCGGGTACAGTGACGCAAACTCGGCTGGGCAGAGCGGTCTCCCACCGGATCAGATGCCAGTCTCCGGCGAGCTGCCGGTATTTGCCCGATTCAACGAAAGTTCCCTCGATGCCAATCTTGGCGCCCGTCAGATGCTTCCATTGGTTCCAAGTTGGGTCCCAGCCTACGGGGAGCAGCGCCGGATCGAGGAACACCTCCACCTTTCGGCGGCTGTCGCGATACACGGCGTACCCATTCAGATACTCAACGCGGCGCAGAGGCGCGCGAAAGTGGCGCTGATGCTGGTCCGGCCTGTAGGACAAGAGGCGACGAGCGAAGAAGGTAGTCCCGTCTTCCGACAGATCCCCGGCGACGACGCACTGTCCGAAACCGCCGTAAGGAAACAACGCCGGCGCCGCACCGTCCTGAAGGAGCGCGTCGTAGCAGGATCGGAGATGAGGATGCGCCAAGAGGTTAAAGGCACGCTCGGCCCGGTGCAACTCCGGACTGGGCGCATCCATGGTATCGAGCTCGATACGGCGGATTCGGTAGGAGAGACGCAAATCGGCGGGTGATGCTGTTGGCAACGCCCGCAAGAGTTCATAAAGCGTAAGCCGGCGGGCGCCGCCCGGTGCCTCCGCGAAGAAGTAGAAGTAGTCCCGCATTACCGTAGTCGGCAAATGAAGAGCGCGAATCCCGAAGCTGCTTTCGGGCACTTCTGCTCGAACAAAGTACTCGTCGCGCTTACCGGCTTTCGGTTGCGTGACGTAGCCTATGCGGCAGAAATAGAGTTGGCGGGCTTTCCGCCGGAGAGAGTTCTGAATCGCCAAGTACTCGTTGGTTGGTGAATTGATTGATCCCACGCGGATGTCGTCACCAGAGCGCAGGTAACTGCCGGGCACCCGAGGCACCATGACGTCCCCAGCGTCAGTGGTGCAGCGGGTCAATTCGCCTTCTGGCCGAATCCCGCGAATTCGCAGAACGCGGCCCGCGTTCGGTTCCAAACTTCCGGCCGGGACGGCGTCGGGAGTCATGGTCGATTCTCAATTGACCAATTTGTTGCCGGCAACGAGGATGGGACCTTCTACGAGTGCTGCCCTCAGGGCTTCCGCGTCAGCAATGATCAGCTCCAGATCGGGATCGGCAACGTAATAGTCGAGTTCCTGCTCAAGTGGAGAGTCTCCTTCCAGCACTTCAGCCAGGGAAATGGACGCCTCTGCGAGACCCTCAGCGTCTTCGAACGCGGCGGCGTTTTCGGGATCGGATTCCGGCGGCAGCTCACTGCGGGGATCCGTGCCGCAGGCGGGACAGACCACCTGAGACTCGTTGATTGCGTCAAAACCGAATCCGCATTCTGGGCACCGCGCTTCGAACAAAACTCTCCTCCTCAACTGCCCTCAGTCTAGGCGATCTCGGTGCTCGCGCCAAAAACCGCCGGCCTGATGACGAATAAGTATCCTGATGCGGAAGCGTGACTTTGCCCAAATCATTGCTATGAAAGCAGGTTAGCTATGGCGTGCCCTGATTGCGGATCGGCGCTCGGAGAATTCCGAATCACAACATCCGTTGAGACGCACGGCCTCGATTGCGGGCCGTTTGAGAGATTTGAACAGGAGTTTATCCTCTGTCGGCACTGCGGCGGAAGATTCGATGTAAGCGATTGGGACGACACACCTGAATTATCCGAGCGCGGGGCTGGCGGTTTCAGTATCGCGAGGGGCGTCGCACGAGACCACTTCAATTAGTGCAGCACCCGTCACGGTTGAACTCGACGCGCCTGAATGCCAGGAAGTAGTCGGATCCAAGCGCGTTTCTCGTTCCCTATGAGCCAAAAAATGTTTAATACCCTTTGAACTAGCAGCTTGGGTGAATATGGCAGGTTTGAAGGGAGTTCCCTTTTGCCTCGCACGCGGGTGGCACACGACTGTAGTCTTTGGGATTCTTCTCAAACGGCTCTAAATGTAGTGGCAATGTGGCGCAAGTCTTGACGGAATCGGGAACTCCGCCAGCTATGGTGCCTATTGAGTCCCGCATAATATAGTCATTGGAAGGGCATTCAGCCCGTTTCCAGGATGTGGTGATGAGGCGCGGACGACGGCGCATGCGCTTCAGCGTGCGGCGTGCCGCCTCGGTCAGTTCCCAGTAGTCCTTGGGCAGACGTTTGGCTACCGGAGAAACGGCGACCGTCACATGCAGGTGAGCAACTGCGGTCAATGCAGAGACGGAAACCGTCCCAGCGCAGGTAACACTTTTTCGTCCAGCATGCGACGCGCAAAGCCAGCCGATTGGACATCAGCCGAGCCCGCCAGTTGGTCGAGTGCGGTATGAATTCTCATAAGGAAAGGAAATGAGTTTCGCTCGAGTGCCAGATCAAGCCATTCCTCCGCTTGGGAACCAACCGACGCGAAAAAGTTGAACATCGCCACAGTGATTGGTTCCACCATTCCCGCCCTCTCGCAAACAACTTCTCCTTCATCTGTGTGGTGCGTCAGGACCCCAGCCATATCCGGATCAGCGGCCACGGCCCGGAGAACGATCGGGCAGGTCCCGACTTCGGTCATGATCATCGGGTCAACGCGGGCGCCGGTCGCCCCGTTCTCTTCCATGGCGAAGGGCCGACTGGCCAAATGGGACAAGATGAGCCAGCTATGGATGTTGGTGATGGTCTTAGGGACGTCATCGCTGCCGGCTTCCTGGATCGGTATGCGTTCGCCCGAAGCATTCACGAGAATTGAACCGTCCCGCTCGAAGGTGACCTCCATCGCTCCAATGCCGGGGAAATACATGGCGGCGCGGGTGCCGGGTTTGACGGGATGCTGTTCCGGTTTGAGTTCGATGAGTTGCATCACAAGGCTGAGCGGCAGCCCTCCTTCGCGATGCGCGGTGTCGAGAATAGCGTGGGCCGCGATGATATCGCCGAGCGGCATGCTCTCAGCAGCCGTGACGAGATCTTTCGCGGCGGCCCTAGCATCGGAGCGTATGGCGGCGGCGAGCTTATCGCTTAAGATGATGGCCGCTTCGCTGGCCAGCAGTTCCGGCGTGCGGACTACCAGGATCGCATCGCCCGTATCGGGCACGAACTGGCGCAGAATTCCTTGGGCGACCAGTTTTTCTATTTCTGAGTGACTCAGCTCCTGCTGCAATGTCTTTCGGCGCACGACATAGGTCGCCATCGATATCAGAATGAGCGCGATGGTCCTTTTTCGGTCCTCGGCGTCCCGTAGTACCGCTCTTGCGATTTCGCGCAGCAGCCTACGGTTCTCCGCATCTCTGAAGGTTGCTCGGGCATGCACTATCAGGTCGAGGCCGAGGAGCGGCGGGACTCCGGCGATAAGTTTCCGATTTGTGTGATTCTCCTCCGCGGCAATCTGAGAAGCGATGGCACGCAAGACCCAGCATAGCCGGAGCTCAGGACTCTTTTCGCCTCCTCTCATGATGCCTATGTGATGGGCTTCCAGGAGGCCGCAGGCGGCTCGAAATTCATCTTCATCCAGAGCGCCGACTTCGATTCTTGATGCTCGCCGGCCGATTGCCGACTGCTTGCGGCCGGTTGAATTCAGTACGACCCTATCCGCCAGTGTATCGTCGAGGCTGACCATCACGCAGAGTCTTTCGCCGAAAAGATGTGAAGTGAGATCGGTGATCTCGTCGCGAATCGTCTCCCTATCGATACTAAGCCCGTCTACCGCGATAACGAGCGACGGGCCGGTGGACTTTGAAAGGCGCATCAGCCAGGTACGCGCTTCGTCATCGGTTATGGGCCAGGCAAGCGCATCCGCGAGGGCGGACGCCACGGTTCGGTACACTCCCGCCCCGGCCTCGGCATCGACAAAGAGCACCGCGAGATCTCCCGAAGCATCGGCTCGGAGGGTGATTTCCCGGAGCACATTGCTTTTACCGCTCAACGGCGGACCTTCGATGAAGACAAGACGTTTGCCTTCCTTCATCAAGGCCCATGCCACTGCTGCGGCTTTACGGGGTATCAGGAAGTCCGGCACAAAGGGCCGAAGTGGATCGTTCCAGTCCCCCGCCATTTCCGTGAGAGTGACCCGCGACGTTGCCCGAACCGCCTGAAGCCAAACCGTCGCATTGGAGCCCATGAGAATCTCTACGGCCCGCTTTAGTTCCTCCGCGGCGACATGCGTTGCCGCGCTCAGCAGGCTGGCGAATGCGCTCTGTGTAGGATCATCGGGTTTCCAGGGGCTGCCTGTATGGGTTTCCAGCAGATGAGGATCGTCACTGCCGTTTGCGACGACGACTAGGGGAGGCCGCGGATGCAGCATCCGCGCATAGGAGAGTCCCTGATCGATATCGGACTGATCAATCGCGTGACCGGGACGCTTCAATTCGACGACAGCTAAGGGCTGGTCTCCGGAATAGAGCAATACATCCGCCCGCGCATTCGCTTTGGTTTGTTCTCTGCCGTCAACCTGGATAGTGGCCCTGCCCCAAGTGAACGAGAATATCGTCTGGTGCCTTATGGCGCCGGATGGAAGCCACGGAAAGGCCCGGCTGATCACCGCCTGCAGATCCGCCTCAAAATCCGCTTCGGTGGGCCAAAGCGTGGACTGTTCAATCGGCATATCGGGACCTACCGCCCTTCCCTGGCACGATGCCGCTGGTTTCGAGCCGCGTGTCGTCCCCTTCCTTTCGTTCAGTCTGACTAGGTGAGACGATGTACATCGCGATCATATAAAGAGCCGGAAATCATAGGTCCTCGGCTCGAATCGTCCAAGGAGCGAACCAATTCTTGCGATTTCGTTCGAGGACTGGACCGTTGCCGGAAGCTTGGTATAGAGGTCGAAGGTATTCCAGTTCATTTTGGATAGCCCGAGAATCTCCGTTGCGAGGTCCCGAATGTCGGACTGCCCGGCGTGTCTCCTCACGCTCAGGGGAGCGGGAATTCTGCGTTTTCCCTGATAATAGCGACGCGTATTGCTGACAGCGGAGCTCACCCCGTGAACCCATATGAGCGCGGAGAAATCATCGAGCCTCACGACGCTTCCGCGCGAAACGGGGTAATTGTCCTCGTGAAGGCCCCCCCTGCCATCCACCGCCGAGGCAATATAGCGCAGCGCGTCGTCAATGGTGATCTCCAGCATGTCGATTTGCGGCACGCCGCTTAAGCCCTCTTTAAGTCCGAGTTGCTCGTCCTTCGTGAAGCGCGTGCGCTTATGGATGACCACTCGGTGCGGCAGCACGGAACGCGATTCGAAGAACAGCTCGCGAATCTGCTCCCCTAACCTCCTGGCGTCATCGCGCGAGAGAAACGGGTTCTTGCCGTAGAAGATGGGGTTTTCGACTTGGCTGAGGCGGTATTGCAGACCCTCACCTTGTGAGCTGTAGATGTGGCTGCATCCCATCACCACCTTTCTTCCCTGTTCCTGATTCAAGTCGTAGCTCATACCCAGTCCGACATAGGCGGTGTTCCTCTCCAGGTCGTTCAGCAGCCACGGCGTGCGAAGCGCTTTGACGTAAAACGCCAGCGACAGCCACCACCAGACACGGCACTGAAGCTTATCTGCGAGCGTCTCTTGGTCCAGAAATTGCGTGCCTATTCCCCGCTGCACACTGCTTGCCTTCACGAAATCATGAACGTCGAATCGTTCCTCCTCCGTATTGAAGCGGCGGTAAGGGGCCCAGCGATCGGGGAAGAAGATCAAGACGACATTCGGTGAAAAGGATGCCTGAAGCGTCTCGATTCCCCGGTTGATAGCTCTGGCGACGTCCACGGTTCTGGCTCGGTTGTCCGCGCCTTCTGGCTCGGGGCAGGTGATCCATCCGCGGCTGCCGGGCTCGGCGACTACAAGGTCCAGCCCGAAGGCATTGCGAAAGCCCGGATACGGCGGCACATAGTCATCCTCTTGCCGGCCCGGCTGGATCTGACGCCCCAGGCTCCCCAGGAAAGATTGCAGTATTTTGGCTTCCGCTTTCGGACAGACGACACCCATGCGAATTTCGCTGCCAAAGCCCTGAACCGTGAGGGGATAATCGAAAGGGCGGTTGTTGAGAATGCCCCTGACAGGATGGGTGTCCTTGGCGGTCGCCGTTCCAGCGCGATTGGCAAAAACCAGCTGCGGCTCCGGTATCTGCAGACCGCGATGTTTGATGAGCGGCCGGAATTTGGGCTCCAGTGCGACCGGCGGTGATTTTCTTCCGCCGGTGATCTCCGCAAACGCAGGTGTCCTGCGTACCGAGAAGCGGAAACCCGATCCGGAATTGCAGGGATACTCATACATGCGGAGCGGAGTGGGACTGGCCAGGATTTGGCCCCGCCAGAAATTAACGGCGTCATTGAATTCCTTGTTGTGCTGCCATCCGAGAATGCGCATCTTTATGGTTTTGGATTCTTCCGCAGGGGCGAGCTGACCCGCCAGATCGAGCACACGCAAGGATGGCTTGAGAATAAGGAACGAGCGTCTTTCCAACTGACGAAGTGACAGGTGGACCGATTGAAAGGCGCGAAACAGCCGGCCTTCGAGTCGCTCCTCTCTGGGCGAATCGGTCGTCCATATCTCCCGCTTTCCGTCCGATTGCAAGCCGGGGTTGCCGGCGGTCATCGCGCCGGTGAGCGCCTCCAGCATCAACGACGTGATCGCGCCATCCTCGAAGCGAAGGCAGTCTTCGGGCAGCGGTTTGCGTTTCGGCTTGTCCTTGAAATTTCCGTCGAAACAGGTTTTGACGTCGTCGATGGTTCCAAAAGCGAAGATCTGGCCCTTATAGGGCACGGCAGCGACAGCACGCTGCGCACTTTGCTCTCGCACCCATTTCCACACATGCTCTTCGGGCCATTGCTTGGGTTCGAAAGCAAGTGCCTCGGAGGGACACTCGATCTCGAAGGCATTGCTCTTGAGAATCCCTGTAGTCGCCCCCGCCTCGATGTGAAACGGAACCCGTTCATCCTCGGCACCGCCGCGGTTCTGGGCGATGATTTCCCTCGCTTGATCCCTGGCGGGCGTGTCGAGGCAGTGTTGTGCCAGTCGCACCATGAGATCATCGAATCCCTGCGTCGGCACCAGATAGGCGGTCCGGCCCTGACTGCGGGCATGTGAAATGAGTTGCCACACACGGGCGGGCACCCCTGCAACGTCCTGAACACACCAATAGAGGCTTCCTTGCCGCCGCTCTTCCATCCCCTTGAAGAAGGCATCCATGATGGAGGCATCGCGGCCACTATAGCCGCAGACAATGACGGGTGAGTCTTTCAATTCCTGCACAAGTGCGGCTTCCAGGGCTTTCTCCTGTGCCTGGAGCTCCTGATCCGTATTTTTCAGGTGATCGTAACGATAATCGCCATGGAGCGAGACGGTCAGCAATTCCCCCGCTTTCACGCCGCGCACGATTCGGTGGGTGGAGTCGAGGCCCACTTCAATGGGGGTGATGTTGCTGCTTGCGAGCGAACGGCTGGTGAGTTGATCGAAGTTCGTCGTCCAGACGGATTCGATCAACCGGTATGAAGCCAGTGACGTAAAAAGCTGATAGCCCGTATGCGGCTTGGCGTTTCGCACCTTCTCGTGAAAATAGGCCCGCCTGCTCTCCGGGATGGGGTAACACGCTTCGATATAGACCCCGTATTCTTCAGGAGCGCCCTCGGCAGGATAGATACCTTGCCGGTCGAGCCAACGCTGGATACGATGGCGCACGCTCCCCAGCGATAGCTCGGAAAACTGCGCCTGCAGGCCCAGATTGTTGGTGAGGAATATCTCGCGTTTCCATTCCCATATGCACATCTGCGCGGAAGGCATCCCGGACGTGATCGACGCCCCTGCCCCTAAGAAAAATGCATGAGGGGTGCCTCGGTTCACTGCGACCGATCGTATGAAAGCATCGAGGGGAAGGATCTCCGTCATCCGGCTTCTTCCTCCTCCTTAGCGGTGACGACCTCCATGCATTCAGCGGCGGTCCTGCCGAGCATGGCTTTAAGAACATCGGGAGCGATCCTAGCCATCTTCAGCTTTTCGACCGCATCGGTTCGCCAGAAGAGATTTCCCGCGCCCGGAAAGTCCCGGCGCAGGTCGCGAAGCGCCTGCAGAGCACTTTTCGCCCAGGAGCGGAACTCGTCCAGAGGCCAGCAGCGCACTTCCTTTAGAAAGGGAATCGCCCCCTCGGTGGTGCGGGTGCACGGAGTTATAAGGACGGGAATGATTTCGGTGTCTGCCAGATCCGGAAATTTATTGCGCAGCCATTGAGGGTGCAGTGCTGCCTGTCGTGCTTTCGTAACGGAGAAAACGGTTTCCGGCTTGCCCTCCGCATGGTCCTCGAATACCAGGCAGAGCGAATCATCGGCGATCCACCAGGGATCGGGCGCCGCTTCCTCGGAGGAATTACCGGCCAAATACCCGAGGAAGTCGCCCAGACGTTTATGCCCGCGCTCAAAGGCCTTTCCATCGGAGTTCTGCAGCAAGAGGCCGAGAATTGCGCTCTCCTCCGCGTCATACTTGCGGTCATGAACGGTCCCCATGCTTTCAAACACGGTTTCCAGCCGTTCGACTATGGCGATCAGGCGAGGTTCGACAGGGTGGCCGCGGGAGGACTCGGCCTTTTCCGTGCCCAGCCCGGCGAGCCACTTCAAAACAGGTGCCGCTGCCTGGGCCTTCCGGAAATAATCCTTCGCGATCTCATCGGTATCCAGTTGGCCGTTCCGATGGGCAAGCCAGGCTGATGACCCGGCAAGGTATAGCCACAGCGCGCGATAGCCCCGCAGATCGGGATGATTCAGCTTTCCGATAATCATGCGGCAATGTTCAAGTGCGCGGGGGTAGTCACCGTTCCAAAGCGCATACTGGTACGACAACTCGGCCGCAGTCGCGTCGGCCAGTTCCTGGGTCGCCGCGAGCGTCTTCTGGGTCATGCCAGCGCGTAGGGCGACAATCGCCTTATCCGCGGCGTCCCAGTCTGCGTCCTGGGCAAAAAAATGCTGAAGGTCCTCAAGCATCGCTGCGGCGGAAACGCCCTTCGACTGCTCAAGGCCGAACTCCAGTTCCGCCTGGATCTCGGGGTGAAAGAATTCACGTCGCTCCTTCTTGAAAAGGTAGCTGCTGAGGCTCTCGCCCAGTACGATTACCGCTGCATAATCATTAGGCGAGCGGGTGCAGCGTCCGAACCCTTGGACCAGGCGGGTGAGAATGCGGTCGTCCAGCAGAAGTTGCGCGGTCACGCGCAATACGAAAAATTTCTCCTGCAGGTTGGCTCCCCCGGGAAGCCCGTCCGCCAGCAAAAGCCTGCAGTCATCATCTATCAGATCGATTCCGTCGTAACGGTTCGCGACGACGGCAACCGCCTTCTCGCTTTGTACAAAGGGGGCTTTGGACGCCTCGATCTGACTCGCATCGAAAACCGGACAGGCCAAGTTCGAAGCGATGGCCTTCCGGATTTTCTCCGCGGCATTGTCATCCGGAACCAAGTAGAGCGCCCGACCGCTAAGCTTTATAGTGTCCAGTGCGAACTGGTCTGTTTCCGCATCATCAAGGGTCCGCTTGGGAAAGAGGAAGAAGCGGCGTCCTATGCCCTGTTTGTCCCAGCCTGCCGGTACCGGTATTTTATGGATGGGCTGCCGGCCGGTAACGCGTTCGAGGTCGCCTCCGGCTCCAAGCGTGGCCGACATATACACACGTTGCTTCGCCCCGGCAAAAGGCGCATGCGTGTTGGAGGGCGGAATCAGCGGGCGGATGAGTATCGAGCGTCGTGAAATGTAAAGGTGGCAGGCATGAAGCGAATCGCGAATCAGGCTCCATGGATGCTTGAGGGCACTGCTCGCCGTATGCTCGTCGAGAAGCGCAATGATCTCAGGCGCACTCGACTGGAAAGCGGGTGTCGGCAGAATCTCGACCCATTGCCGGTCCGCAGGGCTTCTCGCGCGACCGGTGAGGCGAGACCTGTCGGAGGGTGGGAGAAAACGGCTCACTACGCCCGTGAGCGCCGCGAATGCGGCTTCGTGTTCGGGATGCGATTTGTCGATAAGCAGCGACCAGAAGGCGGAGACATAATTCTCCGCGGAATGCGCATCGTCAAGGATGATCAGCTGCGGGTCTTCGAAAAAGGGATTCGTGTTGAACAGGCTGCTATAGGTTGTAACGCCCACGGCTTCGGCGTTCTGCCAGTCCGCTGCGGCACCGGGATCGTACTGCGCCCGAGAACCGGTGAAGGTATGGAGATCAATCCCATATTTCGTGCTGGCCTGGTGTGCGACCTGATTGGCGAGCTGACGCGTGGGGCAAAGATAGACGACGCGCTCTCCGTATTTGCGACGCCGCCATTCCGCGATAAGCAGCCCCACGAGAGTCTTTCCGCTGCCGGTCGGCAGCTGAAGCGCAATGTCGGGGTGTTTGGTATGAACGGCTATATAACTGCGGAGCACATCGGCCTGGTGGGAAAGTAGTCCAGGCACAGTCTTCTTGCGCAGATCCCGGAAGAGCGCCTCCGGGTCATCGGGTACGACGGGCTTTTTTTCAGGCAGTTTGAATGGCATTAGCCGCTCTCTTCCATGCGCAATCCGATTCCACACTTACGGCGGCCGGGCCGCATCGCGTCGTCGTGCTCAGCGCGATCGATACTCCCGGATGTGTGTGGATCGATAGGCATCATCCTGTCCCTTCAGCCTTCCTTGGGAAACAGCGGCCATTTTTGCGCAAGGTACTGTTCGGCAGCGTCCCGGACCACCCAGGCGAGCGAGACTTTCTTTCGCTTCGCAATCTCCTCCAATACCACGTAAAGCTCGTGCGGAAAGCTGATCGTTGCCCGCACGGTTGCTGCGTGTTGCGGGTTCGCTTTACTCCCATCCCTTTTCTTCAACATCATGACTTGACCTTCACCGTATTTCACCACACTGGTGATGCGAAGACAAGTCTTTCCTCTGCATGAAGATACGCGAGATTAACTGTGCTTAGTTGCGATCTCGGGCAATCCGGCATGGGGACCGCCGCATTCGGACAAAAGGCCGGCGCAGGCGCGAATACAATCGTCACCGGCCGACTGCAACTCCTCAGCGACTTTTCGCGTTTACCCATACGCAATCGCGGCATACAATCGCAAAGACCGCGGAGGCCAACGGCCTGGGTCGGGCGCTGCGCGGAATCCGAGCGGAAGTCGGACTCAAGCAGTATGAATTAGCGGCCTCTATGAGGTCTTCGCCAGTTGACCAATTCCGCGAGGTCGAGGTCAAGCCCGTCCCCGGGGCGGACGATTTAGCAAGCTTTTCGGGCCATAAAGATACCTCCACGGCGTCGCGGCGCACCGTTGGCGCACTCCGCGGGGCTATTCAGTTGAACTGTAAGTTTATTGGAGTGTTAGCTGATACGGGTTCAGCCTTCAGTCGTGGAGTAGGCGAACAACTGTCGAACGTGGCGTCGGACGGCGTGGCTATCATCTATGTCCCTGACAGTTCCGGCAACGCTCGAGCAGTGAAGTTGGATGGCAATGGTTCCTGAAGCGTGGGGTACACACGGCCTCTTCCTACCGTTCCGGAGCAGGTTTTTGAACCTTCAGAAAAGTGTCAGTCGCCTCTCGCGGTGTGTAAATCGCACCGTCAATTAGCATGCGCCCCGTATAGCCGCCGCCCGGCTTCTCGAACTCCCAGGCGATGTCATGGCCCTTCCGGGCCAGCTTCGCCCATTTCGATGCTTTGGCCCGATTCTGCTCGACCCATAGATGTCCATCGGCGTCGGTGAAGGACCGCAGACCTGTATGACCGAGCCGGTCGGCCCATGTCTTCATATCCTTCAGCGATGATTCAGTGCTTCGGGCCATCGGTGTCGATCATAGTAAGGTATCCCGGCGGCATCTCCGGCAGCTCCTGGCCTATCGTCCGATTGCACACCATGCACGGCATTCCGGCGCCGCCGCAGTGGCAGGCATCCGGCCGGTCGCTCGCGCCGTCCCACGGTTTGTCGGGATGGTCTTCACATACCCAACGCGCACCGCCGCAAACCTCGCATTCTGACATTTCCATCTCACCAGGCCCTCTCTTTATTCTTATTCCGCAGGCTCTGGAATTCCAAGGCGCACGGGCACACGGCCGCCGTTATGAAGGAGATGGACTGCGAGGGCGTGAACCTGGCGAGACGGTCGTGAGACGCACCACCGCCCTAGCAGCAGCAGCAGCAGTCGCAAAACATTGGAGGGTTTTCATGTCCAGGCTTGCAGCGAAGATCCGTTGTAATTACTATCCGCTTCCAGATGGGGAAGCGGATCTGATCCGAAGTTGTTTGGTCTTCCCGGATCAGAAAGTCTCCGTACTGGACCCCTGTGCCGGTGAAGGCCGTGCGATGGCGGCAATCACAGCTCCGTCTAAAGCGATCAGGTTCGGGATCGAATTGGATTCATACCGCGCGGAGGCCGCGGCAAAGGTCCTGGAACACGTCGTACAGGGCGATGCGTTAAACACTCATTCCCGCATCGAGTCTTTCGGGTTGATCTACGCGAATCCCCCGTTCGACGACGAGTTCGGGGAGTCGGGCAACCGGCGCTTCGAGGTCCTGTTCCTCCGCATGTTGCCCGTTGGGTCGTCCCTGCTGGTGTTCTCGTTTACGTGCTTCCGGCCCCGCAGCTTGCGGGGTGTGCGCAGATCCTAGCCTCACACTTTCGCAACGTTCAGATATTCCGGTTTGGATCGCCCGAGTGCGTTCAATACAGGCAAATCGTGGTGTTTGCCGTGGCACGCTCCCGGCGCGAACGAGATCGGACGCGGGATGCAGACATTTCCTACTGTCGGAACCAATTAATAGCTCACGGGCGCCAATATGAGCTGTTACCCCTATTGTCGGCCGGTGCCATTGAACTCCGGGTTCCGCCGAGCGGCCCTGCAGAGTTGTCCTATGCTGGCTTGCCCCTCGACGCGATAGAGGACCTGCTTCCCGCCTCTCCGGCATACCGGCAGATTGCGCAGATTCTCGATCCCCAACCTGTTGCGCTCAATACGAGACCGCTAATCCCGTTGCACAAAGGGCATATTGGACTACTTTCCACGGCGGGGCTTTTGAATGGGATCTTCGGCTCTGGTGACCGTCTTCATGTGGCCGCGTGGAAGACCAAGAAGAGGGTCATCAAAACAGAAGATACGGAAGACGAGAAGATCATCATTCGCGAGCGCGAGCAGTTCGTCCATGAGTTGGCCGTTGCGTTCGCGAATGGGGAAACGGCGCTGATCGAATGAAGAATGCACACGAGCGTTTTGGATTCGCGGAGTTCGAGAAGAGGCTGAAGGATACAACTACTCGGGTCCGTCTGACGGCGGATTGTTTTATCGGGGAGCCGCCAAACAAGAGTGGCGCTTCCCAAGGCCACCTGCTCTCCGTCTTCGGCACCGACGTCGAAGTTGCAGCCCTCTGGGCTGCCGTCCTCGGCGAAGAACGCATCCGTGTCGGCGGCCCCGACATGATGCCGTACCTGGTCATGTTCGGTGAACGTCCGAGCGTGTATCGCGGAACGCTGACGCTGACCGGGCGCCGTCGCCCGATTCGACATCTGGTCGTGCTCTCGACTCAGTTTCGCGCCGAAGGAGACCAGGCCCGGATTATTGTCAAAGGAAACTCGCCGGCTCTGATTCTGCGGGCCGCCGCTAACTTCCACGGCCTCCCATTGCTTGCAAGTTGGGACGATTGGCTCTTCGCCCGTCTC